>Ga0302319_10004978_pt1 | contig 27013 bp, 22 predicted proteins | sample Bog_T0_2_FD_203319 | JGI IMG/M metagenome (GOLD analysis project Ga0302319, IMG submission 203319) | Peat permafrost microbial communities from Stordalen Mire near Abisko, Sweden - Bog_T0_2 | ecosystem: Environmental > Terrestrial > Soil > Wetlands > Peat | place: Sweden: Abisko, Stordalen Mire... | reverse complement strand
TTTCCGACCAAGGAACACGAAAGGACCGATCCGAAGTGCTCATTGAGACTTTTATCAGAAAGCAGTTGCGCTTGAAAGCCCACACGGTGACTAGCGTGGAGGCGAGCGAGGCTTGCATGTTGGTGCACATCGACCGGCTGGGCCAGAGGCTCTTGCGCTGCGGCGTGTGCCGACAGCGCTGTATGGAGGTTCACGATATCCGCAAGGAGCGGGAGTGGCGCGACCTGTCCATGCGGAGTTTGCCGTTGAAACTGCGCTACCGCCCGCGCCGGGTGGCGTGCCCCCGCTGCGGAGTACGGGTGGAAGACTTTCCCTGGGCTGAGCCTTGGGCGCGAGTTACCTCGGCGCTGTTCATCGCGGTGGCCAAGCTGGCACGGGAACTGAGTTGGCAGGCAACGGCCCGTCAGTACGGGTTGAACTGGAAGAGCGTGGCGAGCATCGTGAAGCGGGCGGTCGAATATGGGCTGCGCCATCGCCCACGTCCGCCGGTGCATGTCATCGGCATCGACGAAGTGAGCCGGCGCAAGGGGCAAGTCTATCTCACGGTGGTCTGCGATCTGGAGCGCCACGTGTTGTTGTGGGTGGGCGACGACCGGACTGAGAAAGCGGTGGAACCATTCTTTACCAAAGAAATGGGCACTCGGCGTTGCCACACACTGCGCGTGGTGTGCATGGACATGTGGGCGCCATACGCCAAGCTGAGGTCTGGCAACGATTCGGCGGAAAACCGGCCACATGTGCTGATGGCCGAAAACCCTAGGCCGTGCAGGCCCAGCGGATGCTGATTCTGAACGATTTTGGATCCGATTCGAATGGGTGGCTAAAGACCGAATTTTATGGTCACTATCGTAGTCGCTTCCATATAACGCCATAGAGCGCCCTTCAAATCCAGAGGGTTGCGAGGATCTGGCCCAAAATCCAGCGAATCGTTGCCATACCTCGTTTCGGGGGGGTGGGCACTAATAGCCATTCTCCGCATAGGTTTACAGATCATTCTGTTTGTAAACCTATGGTTGACAAAAACGTAGTTTCTTAAACTTGCCTTTGGTTTGATAATCGTGTAGTTTGTAAACCATGGGTAGTCAAACTCAGGGAAAGCTAAACTGGCTTCAACACGCCCTCCCGGAAGGGCTGGTTGTTGATTCAGGCTGGCTTGAACGTCACAACGTCTCCCGCCAGCTCCGGCGCAAGTACGTTATGCACGGCTGGTTGCTTCCCCTGGCGCGGGGCGTTTACTGCCGACCCTCCTCGTCAGAACAGCCTTCCCCCCTTCCATGGCAGCAACTCGTGATCTCGCTTAATGCTCTTCAGAACCTTGCCGTGGCGGCCGGCGGAAGAACCGCGCTAGAGCTGCACGGATTCAGCCACTACCTCGCAGCGAGCGGTTCGCGCGAAGCGCATCTTTTCGCCAATGAGGATTTTCCGGGATGGGTATCGCGCGTTCCAGTGAATACCAAACTCGTTCTTCATAACGCGCGAAAGCTCTTCAGGAACCGCGATGTACCGCCGTTCTTCACGGCAGGCGCGGCGCCTCCGTCTGCGGAGGACAGCGGCTTCACTGAGCAATCCTGGGGACACTGGAAGTATCCACTCACCGTATCGACGCCGGAACGTGCCATCCTCGAACTGCTGAATGAGGTTCCAAAGAGCGAGACTTTCCACCAAGCGGATGTTCTCATGGAAGGGCTGCGAAACCTGAGCCCGCGCCGGCTTCAGGCGCTCCTCGCCGATTGCCGAAACGTAAAAGTAAAGCGTCTTTTCCTCTGGTTCGCGGGCCGCCACAACCACGCCTGGCTGCAGAAGCTCGACCGCTCAGGTATCGACCTTGGCAAAGGCAAGCGCATGCTCGTGCGCGGGGGAAAGCTGGATACGAAATACAACATCACGGTGCCGGAGAACCTCGATGGCAGCGTCTGAACAATACCGCCGCCAGGCCGCGCTTCTGGTTCGGACGATTCCGCTCGTGGCCGCAGAAACCCGCTTTTCCCTGAAGGGCGGTACGGCCATCAATCTCTTTGTGCGCGACATGCCGCGCCTCTCGGTCGACATCGACCTCACCTATCTGCCGGTGGAGGACAGAGCGACCTCCCTCGCCAATATCGACGCAGCGATGCAGCGGCTTGAGAACAGCATTCGCGAGGGGCTTCGCGGGGCCAGAGTGACTTGCGCAAAACTGAAGCCCGAGAACATCGTCAGTAAGATTTTTGTCGAGTTGGACGGCGTCCAGATCAAGATCGAGGTGACGCCCGTCCTGCGCGGCTGCGTCTACGAACCAAGAACTCTGTCGGTTTCATCCTCCGTCGAAGCGCAGTTTGGCTTTGCCGAAATCCAGGTCGTGAGCTTCGCCGACCTTTATGCGGGCAAGCTCGTCGCGGCGCTCGACCGCCAGCATCCGCGCGATCTCTTCGACGTCCGCGGCCTTCTCGCGAATGAGGGAATCGGGCCAGACCTGAGAAAAGCCTTCGTCGTCTACATCCTCAGCCACAACCGCCCGATGGCGGAAGTTCTCGCGCCAGCACGCCTCGACATCGCGCAGGAATTCACGCGCGGCTTCGAAGGGATGACAGAGACGCCCGTTACTCTCGATGACCTGCTTCGCGCGCGCGAAGAATTCATCGAAGTGCTCGTCGGCAAGATGCCCGAGGAACACCGCAGGTTCCTCCTCTCCGTCAAGGAAGGAAAACCGGAGTGGGGACTTCTGGACATCCCGCACGTCGAAAAACTACCCGCCGTTCAGTGGAGGCTCCAGAACCTCACGAAGGTGGACCCGAAAAAGCGGGAGTTGCTCCTTGGAAACCTGCGCAAGGCGCTCAAGATCGAGCAGTGACTTGCAATGAAGAGAGCACCCATCGATCTCGTCTCCGGGGGAATAGGCCCAAACCAGCGGAGTTTGTCCAAGAATCATACCAGACGTTTTGCCGGCATCGCCGGCTAGATGGATCGCTATGCGAGGATGGGTCAAACATGCTGCAGCGCAAGTACTTAGCGGACTGAGCGGCGCCCGATCTTCAATGAGGCCAAACTTGCTAGTCTCTGATTCAGTAACGCATTGATCTATACGTGCTGGATCAATTCCGCTGGTTTGGGCTTATAACCCCTGCCTGTTGTTCCTTGAGAGTGCCCGCCTCCGCTTCGCCGGCCAGACTCATTCTGCAACAGCAACCCCCGTTCGCCAAAAAGTTTCCAGCGAGCGGCAACCTGTCCCGATTTTGCTTGTCTCAGGTGAGGGGTTCAGTGTAAGGTTGTGACCTAGCGAGTCCGCTTAGGTCTGTTCCGATTGGGACGCGCCAGACGGGCTGGCTGCGCAATCTCGAATCGCAGATCAGAGGACTACCGGGGCGCGAAAGGGCATTTCTACCACGGACTGTTAGGGGAGGCACTTTGAGCCAACATAAAGAGCTGCACAGGGTTCAGGATCTCGCTCGTATCTATCGCGACTACTTCAAACACTACAGGGGCGAGCGCATCAGTGCATCTTCCCACTCGTCAAACCTTAGCCTAGTGCATGACCACAATCTGGGGTCCCCTATCCAGATGTGCACAATTGCTGCCCAGGGCCGAGCATATGCAACCCTTGACGAGAACGGATTGGTCACCGTGATGTCTGCCACAGAAGGGACGATCACAACAAAGATCAGTGCCGGTGTTGGACGGGGACTTGCCATTTCAGCTGATGGGAACTTCATTGCTACCGGCGCTCTGGGTGATGAATTTGCAAGAGTCTGGGACGTTAAACATGGCACCCAAGTTGCTGTATTAGGCCCGCTCACATACATGGCCATGTGCCTTAAGTTCGCCGATGACGACTCGCTCCTCTATGTAAACTCAAACACTGAGCTATCGCTGTGGAACACGAAGACGTGGCAGAAACAAGCTGGCTTCGCTAACCCTCCCGCCGCTGGGGGCGGCGACTTGAGTGGGAATGGCTGGGGTCTCGATCTTAGCGAGTCGACCGGCTTGCTGGCGTCCACATTTGGTAGCTCGGTTCGGATTTGGAAGGTGAGTGACAGCACATACCGAGACTTTACAGACCCTTCAAACATCGCCCTCAAGTTCTGGGTCTATTTTGTACAAAACGGGTCTAGGGTTATCAGCGGTCAACATGGCGGCATTTACGGCTTTTCCCTGTCAGATGGGAAACCGTTCCTTGAGGATCAGCCAAATGCATTTGTCACCGCGATCAGTGCAGATAGCCTGTTTGCGGCAGTTGCTGGTGACGATGCAAATGGGACGAATGCAGCGGGAGTGCTTTACCTTTGTGACTCCGTTACCTGGACAGTTCTCGCGAGCATACAAGCTCACTCGAAAACGATCTGGGGAACCGCTATATCCACTGCGAAGCGGCTCATTGTTTCGGGCGGAAAAGATGGACACGTTAAACTGTGGAGCTTTAATTAGCACCCTGCGAAGCACCAGTCGTGCGTCAAGGAGAACCGGATAGGCAGCTAGCAAAGTAGCGCGTTCGGATATCTAACATCTGTATATCATGAGTTTGCAAGAGTCGCCACATTTCCCTAGGAGGCAGTATGCCTGTTGTCACAACTATTGAATTGTGCCACAATCACAGCAATGAGCGGATTAGAAACTATGGTGTACGCATGCAGTGCGCAAATGCGCCCACAGGAACTCTTCACGCTGTTCTTGACTTAGATACTATTGAGTTTGCGCCAGGAGAAGAGAAGACATGGGATATCACCAAGTACGGTCATATTGCAATTTGGTACTACTGCTGGTATGAGTGGTTCGACGGGCGCAATTGGCGATATGTGCCGCAAGGCCCTACGTACACTGCTGCTCCTGGAGCATACTTTCCTAAAGTTGGATATGAATTTCAAGTGGCTAGGGCAGAGGGCCGCGAGCCGCACATCGAACCTATTGGCGAGTCTATTGCACTCGCGCCACTGAGTCCCACGACAGGCTTTGTGACTGTTTACGAGTCTAGTGATGGAGGAACCGGAGATCCAGCTAAAACCGTGTGGCAATTTTTTGTAGGCGGCCAACCAGTGAAGACGACCAATAAATATTTCGCTCAGACAGCTAGGCTTGCTGTCCGTACCAAAAGTCAAGTGACGGCAACGTTTAATGCGGTAGATGGGAATGTGCTTTCTCAACTACGGGTCGCACTTTGATATGTTCTGGCTCGGACGCACAGCGGGAGGGAGGTCGCAGAGTCTAGTTCCTTGCAATGCAGTTGAAACGGCGGAAATCGCATTTGCGCTCCGGGATTCAGGGAAGGACAGCAATGAAAACCGCCGTGAGATCACTTCTTAAGTGACTCATAGCCCATCCCGTAACCTTGCTCATGGTTCAGCTCTACTTTGCCAAATGAATGCGAATGCACCTGGCCTGCCGGTAGCGCGGTATCAATGCCTCCTTCGCTGAAATTGGTTCGCGCACACGGTTATAGAACTGCCCATCCCGCCCGTCGATATGGATGTACCGCCCTGTCTCGATGTGCTGGTAGCTCTGGATAGAACTTTCCAAGCGAATTACTGTGCTTCCTGGAGAGCATAAAAAAGTGGGCGGTGAGCGCGTAACATGCTGATTTTGCCAGAGTAAACTGGAGAGTGGCCCCCTTCGGCGGCGCAAACATTGGGATTTTGAGCACATTCCATTCGGGCGGCTGGGGGCGCTCCATTGATTCTGAAGGCCTGAAGACAGTCGAGCACCCATTTTTGGCCCACCAGCCGCAATTGTGCGCGGATTTACTCTAGCGTGTTACACGCACGTATGTTTCATCGGTTCGTAAGCGTCTGGTCCTGGCCGTCTGGAAGTAGGCCGGTTGAATTGACATCCTCGGGAGGGGCCGTTGAGTGGGGCCCCGGAGGGAGAGGATGGAGACTTCCAGAGCGACGGTTCCGGTCGTAAAACTTGCGCCAGTGCCGGAGGTAGAAGCAAAGCGCCGGCGGCGTTCGGTGCAGGAGCGGCGCGAGATTGTGGAAGAGACGCTGGTGCCTGGGGCTTCCGTGGCTCGCGTGGCACGGGCGCACGGCGTGAATGCGAATCAGGTATTCTACTGGCGCACGCTGTACCGCCGCGGGCGGCTGGGTGGAGCGGCAGCGGGAGCCGCGCTGCTGCCGGTGACGATCTCCGAGCCGGCGGCGAGTGAAGTGCCCGCCGCGACGGCAAACTCGGGTTGCAGGATCGAACCCGAGAGCGGGCCGGATCCGGAGCGGCGCATGATCGCGCCAGGCACGATTCACATCCAGCTTCCCAAGGCCCAGTTGCGCATCGAGGGCACGGCCGATGCGTCCACAGTGCGTGCGGTCCTGGAGATGTTGCGCGGATGATCGCGCCGCCGGCGGGAGCGCACATCTGGATTGCGGCCGGTGTGACCGATCTGCGGCGCGGCTTCACGGGCCTGAGCGCGCTGGTGCAGACGGCGCTGGAGCAGGATCCCTTCGCGGGCCACGTGTTCGTGTTTCGAGGACGGCGCGGCGATCTGATCAAGTTGCTGTGGTGGGACGGCGACGGGCTCTGTCTGTTTGCGAAACGACTGGAGCGGGGCCGCTTCGTCTGGCCGAAGGCCGAAAACGGCTCGGTTTCACTGACTCGTGCACAGTTGTCGATGCTGCTGGAAGGTATCGATTGGCGCCGTCCGGTGCGCACGGCAGCACCGCAGATGGCGGTGTAGGAAAAGAACAAAAAGTGCCATCTTTGTTTTGTATTTTCATAGAGATGCAATGTTCATCTGCCATAGTTAATCCATGGTTGCCGCTTCCCTCACGCTGCCTGATCTGAGCACTCTGGATCAGTCTGCGTTGAAGGCGCTGATCCTGGTTCAGCACGAGAAACTGATCTCGCGCGAGACCGAAATCGAGAATCTGAAACTGCTCATCCTGAAGCTGCGGCGGATGCAGTTCGGACGCAAGAGCGAGAAGCTCGACCATCAGATCGAGCAGCTCGAATTGCAGCTCGAGGATCTGGAATCTACGCAGACGGAAAGCGTTCCTCCGCAGCCCGAAGCGCAGAGCGAAGCCGCCTCGGCGCAGCCGGCCAGAAGAAAGCCCACACGGCGCCCGCTGCCAGAGCACCTGCCGCGCGAAACGCAAACGCACGCACCCGAGCAGAGCGCGTGCCCGGAATGCGGCGGCACGCTGCGCAAGCTCGGCGAGGATGTCTCCGAAATTCTCGAGTTCGTGCCCGCGCAATTCAAAGTGATCCGGATCGTCCGGCCGAAGCTGAGTTGCACGTGCTGCGCGCACATCGTGCAAGCGTCTGCGCCGAGCCGGCCAGTCGAGCGTGGTCTCGCGGGGCCTGGCTTGCTGGCACACGTGCTCGTTTCGAAGTATGCGGATCATCTTCCGCTGTACCGCCAATCGGAAATCTATGAGCGCGTCGGCATCGACCTCGATCGCTCCACTCTGGCAGACTGGGTGGGCGAGTCAAGCCGGTTGCTGGCGCCGCTGGTCGATACGCTGCGCCGCTACGTGCTGGCCGCGAGCAAGCTACACGCCGACGACACACCGGTTCCGGTGCTGGCACCTGGAAATGGTAAAACCAAAACCGGCCGATTATGGACTTACGTCCGCGATGATCGTCCGGCGGGCGATTCCTCTCCGCCGGCGGTCTGGTTTGCCTACTCGCCCAATCGTCAAGGCGAGCATCCGCAGCGTCATCTGAAAGACTTTCGCGGCACGCTGCAAGCCGACGCATTCGCCGGTTTCAATGCGCTCTATGAAGGCGCCGAACCGCGCATTTACGAGGCGGCATGCTGGGCGCATGTCCGGCGCAAGTTTTACGATCTGCAGCAGGCGCACGCCTCGCCGGTCGCGGCGGAAGCTCTCCGTTGCATCGGCGAACTGTACGCAATCGAAAGCGAGATCCGCGGACGTGTGCCGGATCAGCGCAGGCAGGTCCGTCAGGAGCGCGCCCGGCCGCTGCTGGACTCCATGCACAAGTGGCTGCAATCGACGCTCGGGCTGCTGCCGAAGAAGTCGCCTGTCACCACAGCCATCGGCTACGCGCTCGGACTTTGGCCCGCGCTGCTGCGCTTCTGCGACGACGGCCATCTGGAGATCGACAACAACGCCGCGGAGCGCGCTTTGCGCGCGGTGGCTCTCGGTCGCAAGAACTATCTTTTTGCTGGATCCGATTCCGGCGGTGACCGCGCAGCCTCGATCTACAGCCTGATCGGAACGGCCAAGCTGAACGGCCTCGACCCGGAAGCCTACCTGCGCGACGTACTCAAACGCATCGCCGATCACCCGATCAACCGCATCAATGAACTGCTGCCCTGGAACTTCACTGCTCAGCCAGCAGCTACTCCGACGGCCTGATCCGGCACCGACTCATACCTCGTGTGTGTCCACATTAATGCTTGTGTGGACACACACGAATTCGCTTGGTCCGCGCCAGCTACGCACAGTTCGCACGTGAATTCCATGTGGCCGGGCCCGGACGCTTACATCGGTTCTAAGGCCATAACCGGTTGATTACATTGTGGATGTTCGTCTCGCACATGGTTGATCATCCCCTGTGTTAGTACCCCTGTTTGCTGCGTGAAATACGGCTGGCGCCGGACCAACACTGCACGTAATTCGTCTGTCCACGCAGGTATTTCACGCAGGATTCAAGGGTTTCGCCCAGTTCGGGCCCAAAAACTACTCCAAAGAGGCCAGAACCCCGGTCCTTAGAGTAAACCTACGCGGGGTTGCGGCTGGCGGGCCAGACTGCCCAAAGGACCAGCCTTCTGACCGTCCGGGATCGCCTTGTGGCCACCTTGAGGTGGCCAGCCGCCGGTGTCCCCGAAGTGGTCTTGGGCTGCTTCCCACAGACCGTGGAACGCGCCGAGCGCGTATTCTTTGGCTTGGAGTAGAACTACCGCATGATAACGAGGAGCATTGTATCTGTAGTACTTCGGCGCACAGTCTTCAAACGGCAGTGAGAATATCCGAGCCGGAGTACTTCAGATACAATTCGTTGAACTGAGCCGGGCGCACGACCATGGGTATTGAATCGTGTCTGGGAATTGTTTGGAGGGCGAGAAAGAGGTTAACCGCGAGAACACGGCCCATAAAGTGGCCTTCGTAGCACTCGGATGAGGTGTAAGTCCTGCCCCGGGTGGTGAGAATGCGCTTCTAAAGGCAGTCAGTATCAACCTTGCACAGGTATCTCCTGAACGGCCGATTGGGGCCGGCATACCAGGCAATGATTTCCCAATTTGCCTGATCATGAGGTGTCCTGAAGGTCGAGCACCGGCCAAAGAAGCGTCTCCGCCTTGACGATTTCAATGGAGATCAGCCGCCCGTGTTTGCAGATTGGGCAAAGGTCCGATTCCTGCTTTCCACTGTCCGACGGCTCACTGCTTTGAGCTGTGCTGCTTGCGTCTGTGGCCAGGCCGCGGGCAGCCAGCAGCGATCGGCACAGCACGAGCTTCTTCTTGCGCGCCCGATTGGCTAAGAAGCCAAAGTGCCGCATACGGACAAAGCCGGTGGGCAGCACGTGGACAAGAAAACGTCGAATGAACTCCACAGCGTCCAATGTCATCGTCTTGCTCTGGCCACCGTCGGCGTAGTCTTTCCATTGAAAGGTAACCCGGCCATCTTGCAGCGACAGGAGCCGATTGTTGGAGATGGCCACCCGGTGGGTATAACGCGCCAGATACTTGAGCACCTGTTCCGGTCCGCCGAAGGGCTTTTTGGCGTACACCACCCATTCGCGATGGCCGGCCTTCCAGCACAAAGCGGCGAAGGCCTTCGGCGTGGCCAACGGCTGCAGTTCCCCGTGAAATCCGAGTTTGCCCTCCTGGAACGCTTCTTCCAAATAGATCAGGAATCGTTTTCGGAAGAGGCGGCTGAGAACCTTTACGGGAAGAAAGTACGACTTCTTTCGACAGGCGATCCAACGGGAACCGTCTTTGCTGATGCCTCCGCCCGGCACCACGCAGTGAATGTGCGGGTGAATATGGAGGTTCTGCCCCCAGGTGTGGAGCACAGCCAGAAAGCCAATCGCAGCGCCCAAGTGTTTGGGGTCCGCCGCGATCGTCAACAGGGTCTCGGAGGCCGCGCGAAAGAGGAGGCGATAGATCTCTCTCGCATTCTGGAGTGCCAGATGGGCGATCTCTTGCGGCAGCGTAAACACCACGTGGAAATACACCTCCACGCACAGTAGCTCGGCTTCCCGCTCCGCAAGCCACTTGGCGCGAGCGGCAGCCTGGCACTTTGGACAGCTGCGATTGGTACACGAGTTGTACAAGATGACACGATGCCCGCAATCGTATTGCTTCGCATGGCCGCCCAAGACCGCTGTCCGGCAATCGCGAATGTCCCTGAAGGCTTTCCTCTGCTGATGGGAGAGCGTGTGCCCCCAGCGAGCCAGAAAATCGTCTTCATGAGTGCGGAAAACATCGGCCAGTTCGGGCCGATGATCGCTCATGTCTCGGGCAGAAACGTGCTGGCGGCCTTAACGATGTCGAGCGGATCCAACAGCTCCAGCGGGCTAATCGTGGAACGGATGGAGGTGTCGGCAACATGCAGGTAGCGCGCCGTGGTCTCCAACTTCGCGTGGCCGAGCAGAAGTTGAATGGTGCGGAGATTTACGCCGGCTTCCAGCAGGTGTGTTGCAAAGGCGTGGCGTAGCGAGTGCGGATGGATGGCCTTCGAGATGCCGGCGTCTTGCGCGGCGGTTCGGCAGGCCCGAAAAATGGATGTGCAGGTGATGGGCTGGCCGGGTTTCCCGCCGGGGAACAACCAATCTTTGGGGCGCCTCCAGCGCCAGTAGACACGCAGCAACTCCAGCAGCTTGGGCGGCAGCAAGGCTTGCCGGTCCTTGTGGCCCTTGCCGCCGCGGATCCAGAGCACGTTACGGCCGCTGTCGATGTCACCCATCTTGAGGTTGGCCACTTCCGACACTCTGGGACCGGCGGCATACATCGTGGTCAGCATCGTTCGATAAGCAAGATTCTTCGGTGCCGCGAGCAGTAGCTTCACTTCTTGCTGGCTCAGGATGACGGGAAGCTTCTTTGCATACCTCGGCAACGGGATCCGCTCGATGTCGATCTGGCGCTGTAGCGTGTTGGTATAGAAAAATCGAAGGCCGCAGACGGCTTGGATGTAGGTTGGCAGCGACACTCCCTTCTCTTTGATGAGAAAGAGTTGATAGGCCCGAACGTGCTCGGCGCCAAGTAGGTCGGGCGACTTGCCAAAATGCTTGGCAAACTCGGCTACGCCGCGGATGTATGCGGCCACCGTGCCTGGTGCGTAATTGTGGATCTGGAGATCTTCCAGCATCCGCTGTCGTAATGGGGTCACGAGGAACCTCCTTCGGTTCTGACCCCATCACGAAAATCGATCCAACGGAAGGGCGAGTTGGAGAGGCTATTGCGGGGTGCTATGGGGACTGCGAAGAGGTGGGATGAAAACGAGGAGCCTGCGCAGTGACACAACTGCCGCAAAGCGGCTTAGTTCAACGTCCTTTATCATGCGGTAGAACATAATGAAATGGAATTGTTTTTCTGCCGTAGCTGGGTTGCCAGCGGGCAGGGGGAGATCTGTGGCCGTCGTCTTCGCGTGCAAATGATCATGAGATCGACGGTCCGGCTGAGCGATCCACGAAGAATCTTAGATTCTCGGCATCGGCGTCGCCAAGACGAGCGAGTTCGTGACAGACGTCGATCAGGACCGCAGTTTCCGCGCCGTCCGTCTTCAGCTTCCGCACCAAGTCTTGGACGTAGTGGGTTCCCTCCAGCCTGTCATCATTCTGCACCAACAACCGTAGGAGGCGAGCCGCTTCGCGAGGATAGGTGTGGCAAACGGCTGACTGCTGCAATCGGTAATACGCCGTATGCATGTTCCTGCCGGTGGGCTTGGGGCCCCGCAAGATGAGATCAACCGCCTGGGGGAACTTATCTTCGAGTTCCATGGCCCACTCCACCATCAGAACAATCTCTTCGGCGCCAAGCTCCGGACCGGTGCCGAGACGACTTCTCCAGTAACTTTCGATCCAACGGGTCCAAACGTCGCGCCGCTTCCCTTCTGCGAGGCTTGATAAGAACAATCGTACGGCTGACGCCCACCTACGACGCGTTTGTAGCGCCGTGGCCTTGATGAATTCCGGCAGCCACCCGCTTCGCATTGGATCGACCGCACCGTATAGCGCGATTCCTGCCATGAGTTCGCAAAAAGATTCGGCACGCTTGCCTAGATCGTTCTCAATTCGATGAAACGTGGTCCTGCAATACGGCAGGAATTGCTCCAAGAGGTCGTTGTCCCACGTGCCCCAGCCCAGATAGCCATGCCACGCCTGCTGCGCCTGTCGCTCGCCGATAGTCCAATCAAATAGTTTGAGCACGTGTTCATTCGCCCAGGCCGCATCCAATTCAAAGAGCATATGCAATAAAGCTGCGACCACTACCCGCCCCATCTCAGCTGCCCACGAGTCGCCTCGAATAACACTTTCTAGGAACCCACGGTCGTCGTCCGACAGACCTCTCCAGGCGCTGCCCGCAGCCTTTTTTTCCTGCCACAGCATCCGAAGGAAAAACTCCGCGATCTTTCCACCTTGACTGTTGATTGAGACGCACAACCAGTCCGCGGGGCTTTCCATCGTGTCATGTTTGATCGATTCAAGGTTCCTCCAGACTTGCTCGCCCAATCTCGTCGCGAGTCTGAATGGCGTTCCTTGAAATGGATTGGAGTCTCCCGCCGTTCTGCGCTCCAGTAATTCAACAATTTGGTCGAGTGCGCTTATTACCACCAGCGGAGAGTCAAGGATAAGGCTCAGAATGCGTTCCCATTGGTCCGAGCTAAGATCGTCACGGTTCCAGCCCGCAACCATGGCTGTCCAGAGAACGGTGTCCCAGTGATCCCGTTCGCGCAACACCGCAGCCAACTCGAGTCCCCATTCAGGATTCTCCGCAACCGCTCGCCGAACGGCCGCGACCAGTTCGTCGCGATGCCGCGGCTCAGCGTATTTCGATTCGTAGGTCAGCAGTTCGTCGACCTGGTCCGCAGCCTGTCTCGCCAGAAGGTCCTTTGGACCAGGCGGCTTCGAATCCTCAGGCTGCGTGGACGCCGTGGGAAGGGGCATCTTCGCAAGCTGCTCCGCCACGCGAGCACACCTCGGGTCTCCCGAATTCAGTGCTACGAGCATGCCGTGGATCCACCCGGCTCGATATTCTCCGGCGTCCTCTGGAGGTTCCAAGACCGTGTCAATCACGCGGTCTTTCATTTCAGGCGACGCCCCGTTGAACGCGGCTTTGAGCACTGCTGGGACTTCTCTGCCAAATCCGGCTGCATAGAGGAGGTCGCGGTTCAGGAGCCAACCAAGCCGCTTGTCCGAAGCCCACGTGTTACATTTCGCGATGCCCAGGACCGCAAGCCGACGCAATACAAAGCTTTCTGCGTGCCACCATGCCTCGATCAGTCCGTCGGCGTGTCCCGGCGCATTCTCAATTAGCCAAAGCAGCGAATCCCGACCGGCTTCCACGAGTACTCCCAATCCGCGCTGGTCGCTACAGAGGCTTGTGCCCGCGAGATCGGGAAACCATGCGGAGAGAGGATCCCAATCACGGTGTCCATATGCCTTGAAGAGAAGGGTCGCCTCTTCTATGTATACCGTCGCGACCGCCGCAAGCGGGCCCGCGAAGTGCTGAAGGTGCGGTTGGAAATACTGTCGCCAGGCCATACCGGTCGAGTAATTGTCGCCGGCGGTGTGAAGTTCTATATCCACATCCGGTGGGCTCTCTGGGGAAATCGCTCTCGCGAGGCGATTGGGCTTCAATCGGGGCAAGGGCTTCAGTAAGTGTTTAAACAAGAGAAGGGCCGTGACCGCATCATCCGGATACCGGCACTTCGAAAGGATCTCTTCGAGCCGGTCATCAGTTCGCACCGGTTCCGTCCGAATCAGAAGAGGCACCCATTTGTCCAGACCAGGGCACCCTCGCTGGTGGTCCATTCGCCGAGAGAGTTGATACGCCACCGTAAGCCAGCACGACGGACCCAAGGTGAGGTCCTCCCGGGCAATCCACTCCAACACGCGTCCCGAGTGGTCGAGGGCGAACTTCTCCGCAAACCACCACGCCAAGGGATCGTCGGTAGCCTTCGAGGAGCTTACGCTGCGGAACAGTCTGAGAAACGCAGCCCGCCCCTTCGCCCATTCCAGCCACTCGATACTCGTGGCGAATTCGGTGAAGAATCGGGTCGTAGACACGTCCTCCAAAGCAGCTACTAGATAGTCGTTGTCTTCTCCTGCTCCTGGAGGGAGCGTTGACACAATCCTCCGAACCCGCTCGCGCTTGTCCAATGGGCGCTCGGCTGTAAATGCCATCCACTGTTCCAGCGCACTCCCGAGTTCACGATGGGGATTTCTCCCAGGCTGTCTGCGGTACGTCAAAGCAACAATCCCCAAATGTTCCCAGAAAGCGTCATTCCCCTTCGGCGCGATAGCGAATCGCTTGCGATCGGCTGAAGGCGGCAAGCCGCGCGCCAGATAATTCATCACTGGGTCGTTGTGGCTATACCCGACGAACAGCACCGTGTAGGTCAAAAACATCTTCTGAAGGAAGCGCCTAGCCCATCCGTCAGTCAGATATGCTTTCCCAAAATCGGCGTCGGTTAGGACCATCCGTTTGGGGTCGCGTGTCACACTCCCGTGGAGGTGGACCAAACCCAGAAAATCTTCGCCGACCGGCAACGCCGGGGCTATAAACAGTTCCGGGCTCTCACATCCCCAGATCTCGCCAGCGGCCGATGCAAAGTGGTTATCGAAGTTTGTTGTCACGAGGCGAACGGCATCCGCTCTTCCGAATAGCCTCAGCAAGTTGAAATGAAGGGAATTCGGCTTAGAGTCAGGATCCGAGAGGCGGTCACAAGTACGCTCATGGATGCGAAGCTCTGGGGCCAAATGTCCCAGGAACCTGTCTAGGGGCTCCGCCTTGTTCAGTGTTCTCGTACCCTGCGCAAGTTCAATTGCTAGCGTCCTAAAGTCCGGAAGTTTCGATGGCTTAGGCATTGAAACGCCCGCGCCGGCGAAGACGAGGAGGTTACCCTCAGCTCGGGCTGAGACGAGAGACTCGGGAAAGTCGACGCACCCAAAGTGCATGATCCGCGCTATTGTTCACCATGTTAACCCTTGCTGGCGCCCGACCCGACGGTCGATTCCACCGCTTCCGACAATCCGCTTCTTGTCGCCTCAGCGTGACGTCCCCGCAGGCCCCGGTCCGCCGCATGAGGGCTATTTTTCGCCCAACCCCCCGAAAAGGTAAAATCAGCATCGAGCGGCTTCATCCTCTGTCTGCAAACCATTGATTTATAACATCTGACTAAATCGAGATCGGCGGGCGAATCTGATGGAAGTGTGGCCTCACAGTTTTCTCTAACTCTTTCATTCTATAGAGACTTGTCGGAAACACTCTACCAATTAGACCTTTTCTGGGGGTTGGGCAAAAATAGCCAACATTCTAATACAGAAATGTATTACCGCAACTAAGCACCAGGTAGTAGCGGCTCAAGCTCCTTTCGGTTCTGTAAAACTATCTGTTGCTCCTTCGCTGTGGCACCTGGATTATCATCTAGACGCAGTTGACGTAAAACGTAGAACAACAGCGCTTCTCGGCATTCAAACTCACAAGACCCACCCACCATCCCGTATTCGAGTTCAATCGCCCGTCGCTGGGCCTCCGTCAATTCGGGATGCGGTGCCAATACGAGCCGCACCATGTGATGCCATTGACGATCCTCCAGGCCCCGCGGACGATCTGGCTCGCTAGACTCTACCGCCAGGATTCGAGAGATCACAAAATCTCTAAATTGCTGGTGCAAATGGCAGTACGCACGAACGTGCCATCGCTGGCCATCGTGCGCGAGAGCGTGTGGTGTGAGCCGACGGGCATACGGCTCTGGACGGCTCATCGATTGATATACGACCCGTAGCGCTTGGTTTGCTCGAATCGCCTGGACAATGGTCGCCACCAAATCGCCGTTCAGATGTCTTCGGGGGACGGGTGTAGACGCCACCGGCGGATGCCATCCCAGAAAGCTCTTCAAGTGAGAGTCTGCCTCCCCCGACTCCCGGAGTAAATCACCCAGATACCGCTCGTGATTCGTGGCGGGGAAGATCGCCTCAAACAGATCGCCGAGAACGTAGCTCCGAGTTCTCTTGTCATAGGCGAGGTTCCGGGGTGCTCGCCGCGCGTATTCCGCCAAATCTAAGGAAGCCTGCGGGATGGAGATGCCAAAGAAACTCGTAAGGTCACTGCGGTTCAGGCGTCCGGCCCACCGAAGCCGGTACTCAATGAACTCCAGCCTCCGGTCTGGTCCCCAGCGCCCAACCGGGGCAGGATTACAAGAGCGTTCCAACCCCTCTTGCTTCATCACATTGATCATGCAATAGATTCTTTCATCAGTCTAGAAAGTATGCAAGTCGAAAAATTATGCTAGTATAATAACAAGACGCATGAGGCCACCGATCACCGCCACTTCGACAACCCCCATAGGCCCAAGACCCACCCTAGGCGGAGCCCTCCAGGGACTTGAAGATCATGAACTTGGGGTAGAACTACGGCGCCACCAGTCCGAAGGTCGCTCCTGCTGGCATGTGATCGCCAACGCATTCGCAGTTCGTGTTCTCGCAACCGAAGACGAGACCACTGCGTGGTGCGAAGTGGGTTCCGGAGACCTGGGCAATCAAACGCTTAGCCAACTCAAAGTCGCTGCGCGCGCCAAACGGCTCAGCTGGGCGAACGTGCAGGTTGCCGATCTTACGCAGGCATCGCCAGATGTTGCGAACCCCGAGCCTGTATCTGTGGCCAAGATGAATGAGTGGGTCATGCGCCGAGACAAGGTCACCGCTGGCCGTCAGGGCGAGATTACAGCGTCAGTCATGGCTGAGGTCGCTTCGCTCGCAGCATGGCACTGCCAGTTCGAAGGTTGCGGCGACAATCTGCGAACTCATCTCGTGCCAGGCACCCGCGGTAATTATGCTTACTTCGCGCACATCGTGGCCTCCTCACCGGACGGACCACGCGGCGACGAGGCTCTCTCCCCGCAACTACACAATGCCCCGGCAAACATCCTACTGCTTTGCGACAAATGTCACCGGCTCATTGATCGCGTCGCTCCGCATCAATACCCACGGGAGCGACTCCAGAAGATGCGCGAGCGAAACCTGGCAAGCGTAGAGCGCTGTCTCGAATCCTTGCGCTATCCCCTGGCACGCGTCCTCGTCCTCTGCGGCAATGTCCAGGGCCAGTCAGCGGGTTTCGACGAACGGCTCGCGCAAGAGGCAATGTGGCTCCAAGGGCTGCGCCGTGACAACGCCAGGCCCGATTTCTTCGCCAACAATGGCGGCCACTTGGGCGATCCCCATTCGTCGGCCTACTGGCCTAGCTTCTTTACTCTTCTCAAGAACGACATTCCTCGACTCCAGTCGATTCTGAACGGAACTTCGCAGGATGCCCCTCAAGGCATGCCGATCGCCGTATTCCCGGCGCCGCACACGACGTCAGTTCTTGTTCTGTTCGGGCGGCTGCTCGGAGAGTCACGCACAATCCACCTGTTTCAGTTCCACCGCGACCAGGTAGGACGGACATTTGGCGGACAGTGGGCTTGGAACGGTGAGGCGCCATCGAAGGACAAGTACCGCGTCACGGAGCTACGGCCATTCGAGTCGGGCCAGAAAGAAGCAACGATGCTCGTCTACCTCACCGACGTCATTCCCGCAAACGAATTGCCCACGAATCTTTACAAAAACGGTCAATGGAGTCACCCCACCATCCAAGTAACCGTTGATCACCCCAGTCGCCAGGTCATCGCGCACCCAGAAGACCTGCAGTTGTTCGGCCTGGCCGTTGATCACGCATTACGGACCCTGCAGGATCAATGGCGCGTCTCGAAGGTCAACCTCGTCGTCATCGCTCCTATAACGGCTTGTGTGCGTGTGGGCCAGAAGATGCAGGCCCGCTGCCAGCCCGACTTTGTGCTCGACGAACGCACCGCAACCGCAGGCCGCGGATCGTTTGCGCCAACCATTTGCATTACGTCCCAAGACGTAACCCACGTCCAGACGGGGGCAACCTGCCCATTGATCTAGGCGACAGTAAGGAGATCAACAGTGAACAACAAGACTTTTACCAAACGCATTCAGGAATCCCTCAGCCTGACGAAGTCCGGTGCGCGCTGGGAACAACTCATGGTGACCTTGCTCCGCCGCCTGGAACTTGATCCCGACGCTCGCGGAGACGCAGAGCGTGAATACAAGAAACTCGCCGTCCGGGTCGCAGATTACCTGGATCTTCCCCATCATGAGGTTAATGTATTCCCGCAAGGCTCGATGCGAACCCAAACCACGATTCGCCCACCCGGCAGAACCAACTTCGACCTTGACATCGTGGTCGCCCTCTCCGGGCCACGCTACAGCGATCCCGATCCCGAAGTTCTGTTTGAGGAGTTTGGTGAAGCTCTTGCAGGTGATGAGTCCTTGACCGGGTCGCCGACACCGAAGCGCCGCTGCTGGCGTTTGCAGTACCCCAACAAGCCCTACTACTTCGACGTGACACCCGCCGTTCCCGACCCCAGTCACACCTACGGCGCCGCGTTGCGCGTACGCGACCCCGAAACGGCGTGGAGTCCCTCGAACCCAACCGAATTTGCAGAGTGGTTCTGTGAACGGGCCGATCTTCAGTTTTCTTTCCGGTCCGCCACCGGCTTAGGAAGCCTGGTAGAGGCACGAAAGTCCGTTGAGCCCTTGCCGAATGAGCCGGTCCGCATCGACGACATTCTGCGCCGCACCATTCAACTGGTGAAGTTGCACCGCGATAATCTCTACTTCACAGCGGGTGAGAAGCAGAAGGAGGGCTGCCCCATCTCGGTCATTATCGTCACCCTGGCTGGTCGCGCATTCGAAAACATCTGGCTTACCCGCCGCAACTCCTTCACCTCGCCCATCGAGGTGGTTCTGGCCGTGGTCGAGGAAATGCCGAGCGTGATTGAACGCGATGCGGCCGGCGACTATTTCGTGAGCAATCCGAAGCTCGCCTCGGAGAACTTCGCCGAGAAATGGAACTCGGATCAAGGACTCCGCGCCGGTGAGTTTTGGCGCTGGCACCAACGGCTGCAGGACGACCTCGAATCACTGCTCACCGATGAATACTCGAAGAGTAACGAGGCCAAGGTTAAAGCCATATTCGGTCAGGTTGGTGTCGATGCCTGGAAGGCCAGTATGGCGGAAACACAACCGACTGCGCCGCTGCTCAAAGGACTAGTGGCTTCGTCAGGTATCGAAGTCGCTAACCCCAGAATGGTGACACCTGTCAGCCGCAATACCAGAACCCTTGCGTAGGAAGGATTCGCGTGTCTAATCCGCTCCTCGCTCCAACAGTCATAGATCAGGTGCACAACTGGCTCGATGCGTCAGACGTGGTCACACCCGTCGACTTAACCGTCGCGCAGCGCAGCCAATACGCAGGGGCATGGGAACTGAAGGAACACTACGCCCACCTCGGCAACGTCCGTCCCCGGATTCTCCTGCCCCGCGATTTTCCATTCGCTCCGTTACGTATCGAGCTTGACCCAGTCCTCTGCCTCCGTCTGCCTCACATCGAAGCCAGCGGCAACTTCTGCCACGGCGTTCTGCCAGAGCCCGCTGATCTGGACGACCCTGTTCACGCAGCAGGCCGGGTGCTCAGCGGGTTTCTCGACTATGTGGAGCGTTCGGCTGATGCGAAATGGGTCGAAGAGGAATTCCAGCGAGAATCGCATGATTACTGGTTGAGGCACGCCGCCGCCGCCAATCCACCGAAGGGCTATCAAACCGACGAACTCCTGCTTGACGTCGATCCGGATGTCGGGCAGGTCCAACAGGCAGAGGCCCTCAACCTCGCCAGTCGCATACGAGCTATCGTGTCGACCCGCGAGGGTGGGCCGAAAGCCGTGGCGGAGGCCATTGGCTGGTCGCTTGGTACGATTGTGCATGGAACCGCACTGATCGCGCCGCTGCCACAACATCGCCGATGGACGCCTGATGTCTGGCCGAGATCTTTTGACGCTCTCGTGACACTAGTCGACGAGATCACCGGTACTTCAGGAGCCACTGTGGCCTGGTACGACTCGCGAACGTGGCCCAGCGAAGCGCCCCTGTTCATCGTCCTCCTACAGAGTCCCGTTGCATACGGGTGGCGCATCATCCCGCCGCGGGCGCGAATATCCAAGTACCCCAGCATTGTCCCTATCAAGGTGACTCGTATCGACCGCCGATGGGCACTTGCCCGTGATCACGAGCGAGAACAGCTTGATACCTTGACTAAAAAGCATGTAGTGGTCTTAGGCTGTGGCTCACTCGGCGCACCGACCATCGAACTCCTCGCCCGTGCCGGAATCGGCTCGTTCGATGTGGTGGACCCTGACATCATGCGACCGGAGAACATCTCTCGCCATCCACTGGGCATTCGATCCAGCGGACTGTACAAAGCCAAGGAGATCTGCGCTCGCCTGGAAAGCGGCGTGCCCGGTATCAGGGTCACACCACATACCTACAGTGCCCAGCAGTGGTTAGCCGAACTCCATCCCTCGCCGCATCTCATTCTCGACTGCACCGGCGAAAGGACAGTCCGAATGGCGACCAGCCAGGCAAGAAGAACCACCCACAAGACCGTGCCGACGATGATGGCGTGGCTGGAGCCGTTTGGCGCAGCCGCCCATGTTGTAACGGTCGTTGGTTCCGATTCGTGGCCAGCCTCTGACCCTTCTGCAACCGCAATCAACATTGCAAATTGGCCCGATGATGTCGAACATAGGCATCCGGGCTGCGGCCAAGGTTATCATCCATTCGGAATGTCAGATGCGTGGGAGGCCGCGTCAATGGTTACGCGCAGAGCTATCGCGCTCCTGCGAGGCGACGAGGTCACTTCCGACGTGGTATCCCTGATTCGACAGCGCGCGTTCTTTGAACACTCATCCCCTGGTGTCACGTTTCACCGTGACGTTGTTATCCCTCCTGGCGTCGAGGCGATTGTGGATCGACGACCGTTGACGGAGGCCGTGCGTGGAGTCTGAACCACCCCTCGCTTTCGTCATCCCAGGTGCGTCCTGGAGTATCCGCGTTTCTGCGGGGGCGGTTGCGTTGATGAACGGCCACCGCCAGAGGCGCTGGCACCAGCGCGAAACCGTTGGGCAGCTCTTCAGCTCTGACCTCACCGCCGCGACCATCTGTATAACTGAAGCAACCGTGTTGACCCGTGTTAAATCGTCCCGAGCTTCCGTCACCTTCGACCCCGAGGAAGCAGATGAACAGCGGGCCGTGAAGCTTCAAGAGGGGCTCTATTGTGTGGGTCTTTGGCATACTCACCCGGAGGCTAACCCGAGGCCCTCCCGTACGGATGAGCAACTTGCCTCCGACCACGCCGTAGTTGCCCGGTGCGTACTCAACGGGCTGTGTTTCATCATTGTCGGCACCGCGGAGCCGCCGGATGGATGGTACTTTGGCGTGCACGATGGAAGGAGCTTTCACGCCACCAAACACCTCTGACATCGGGTACAGCTCTGCGCGAACTCGCCGAGGCGGCTTTGAGGCTCCAATTCGCAGCCTCAAAGCGTAGGTTGGGACGGAACAAGCCACATGGCAAAAGGTTGAGGTGTTGATTCAGGCCAGGCAGCCGAACAAGCTACGATATCCCAGTAAGTCTGCATATCGCATGCCGCTCTCGGCGATGTGGCCCCATTCGTTGGTGCTTTTCCCCGCTGAGTTCGCCTCGCCGCCTGCTGCCGGTCAGCTGGCGGATCACGACAATATTCCAGTGGCAAACACACGGCGAACATGCTACGCTCCTCTTGTGGCGCTGAAGACCTGTTCGGTTTCCTGTAACGACCTGCAGGACGTCCTGCACACCGTCGAGGTGACCGCTGAAACTCTGTACGATGCGGTGGCGAAAGCCCTGCTTGTTTTCCGCCAGAACGACTGGGTGGCGGACATCGGAACCGGCATGACGCCAGTGACCGTCGTCGTGAAAGAGCCGACGGTCATGCACCAAGTTCTCATGAGGGACTTCGAGCGATGGCTGAAGCGCAACGGGAGATCGACGGCTGAGACGGCCAACAGAAGCGCGCTGCGAAAGCAGCTTGGCGTCTGAAGTTGGCCGGTGAACCGCGCAGCCTTCCGGTCGATCGATCTCCAGGTTCTTATTGCCCTGGCGCCGCCTGCTTCGGAATCGAAGAGAAACTTCCGGTCGCACTGACCCGCAGGCCCAATCCTGAAATATGTTGCTGCCCGAGCGAAGTGCTTAGCGAAACTATACCCCGATTTCCCGTTGCTTGGCCCACCAGCCGCAACTCTGCGCAGATTTACTGTAGCGTGTTACGCGCCGGAATACTTTATGCGTTCTACGACTCTAAACGCTTGATTACATTGCCGATATGCCTGTCACGCACGGGTGTACATCCCCGGCGTTAGCACCCCTGTTTACGGCGTGAAATACGGCCAACGCCGCGCCAACATAGCACGTAATCCGTTCCACGCAGGTATTTCACGCAGCATTCAAGGGTTTTGGCCACTTCGGCCCCCATAATCACTCCAGGAAGGCCAAAAACCCGGTCCTTAGAGTAAATCCACGCAGAGTTGCGGCTGGTGGGCCATGCAGGCCCAGACACGCTTCAGGAGATCAAAGCCGAAGCGCAACGAACGCAAGCGGCGCAAATGGCACTACGGGATGACCCCGTGGCGCGCTTGGAAATTGAAAAACGGCTTCTGTTGGACGAGGTGTTTCCGCGTTTGATCGCTGCCGCCGGCCAGACCGTTCACTTTGCCGGGCCGGCAACACAGGTTGTGATCGCAAGCGGAAATGCTCCAGTCAATGCACAACAGACTTCCAACGATCTCTCGGCGATCCTTCCTCTCCTGGATGAATTCATGCGCCGGCGCGCCGAGTTGGGTCTTGCACAGGATCAGGAGGTGCGGCTCGAAAAGGCCGTCCGATCCGTCGAGCAGGAGCTACACAAAAGCGACCCCGCACCGTCTGTTGTTGCCGGTGGTCTGAAGGTTGTGAAGGAAATCGCGACTAAGGTAATTGTGAACGTCGCCGAAAAGGCGCTAACGGATCACTGGCATCTACTGCTTGATCAACTCACCCACTTCATAAATCTGCATGCCCGATGACCATCCCGCGCTGCGCGCACCCTTCGACCCAAGCGCTTGAAAACTTCGTTAATCATGCGGTGGAATCGGAAAGGAAGGGAATTGTTTGGCGGGGCAAACGACTTCGCGGCGAGTTACACTTACGAACATGGGGAGTGGCAAGGAAGCAGCAGACCGATTGAAGCAGCAGGCCGCCGAGCGCCAACAGAAGCTCAATGAGAGCTTCAAACGTGGCATGCAAATAGACCAGAACCGGCAGGGCAATTGGGACGCTCTGCTGGCAGCACTCAGGACTAACGTCGAGGAATTCACCGAGAGTTTCCCCCCGGCGAAATCCCAACAGCTTGGAGCCAGCCTCCTGAACCCGAATAACCTCACCGTTTCGACACAGGTTCAGCCGATCATCAAAATCGAGGTGTTACGGGACTACCGCGAGAGTGGAGTGCAGGCGGACATTACAAGACAGAAGGGGTGGGACTTCACCCAATCCCGCACACCGGTATACGCTTTCACGGTTGACGGATTTTCTGACGGCCAACGATCATTTACTCCAAAGGAACTCGCCGCTGAGTTGTTTGCCTTCATTGAAGAGTTCTTCGGCTAGGCCGCTAGCGGGAGCCGACTAACGTTGAACTGGTGGAACCGTGGTGCTCGGCCGTTGCGTTGGCTGCACTTGGTGTAGACCCTGTTCCGTCAGATCGACTTGTCTCTTAGTCTCCCAGGCATAGAAGGCCGTGGCGCCGGCACTGATAAGAGCAGCCAGCGTAAGGATTCCGGTTAGCCAATTCAGGCGACGTCCGAGTGCAGCACTCTGGGTCCCAGCTGACCGGAGTTCAACGCTCGCCGTCGTAAGAGCAGCGGTGAGACCCGCAATCTGTCCGCCGATCTGTTGCGCATTCTCTTTGCCGACCTCAGTGCTGACCTTGACGGCGTTGATCAACCACTCCGAGCTGTTCTCCAAAGTGATTTTGAGCAGATTCGCACTGCGACCGATTGACGACGCCGTCTCCGCCAGCTGCTTGTTAACCGTGTCTGCGGTCCGGACGGACAGCAGGTTCTCCAAATACACATGATGAGGGCTGCCCGGCTCTGCGTTGACTTCAAGGGCCTGGACGATCTGGTCGAGAGTGTAGCCCCGATACTGCTCATGTAGCGTCGCCATTCTGCTCTTGAGGTATGGCAACGATTCGCCGGAAAATGGGCCACTTCAGACAGACCGCTGCTTAGCGCGCTTTTTGCGATGTGACTTTGGGCTGGCACCGCATCACGTTCCGTTGAAAGACGGCCACCCTATCACAGGGAACCCTGCCCGATCGCGCCATCGGAAGCGTCCGGCTTTGGCGCGATTCTGCTATGCTCATCTGTCTGGTCGGAAGCTGTAGTTTTCAGCCAGAGCAATGGACAGTCAACCTCCCCCGGCGTTCGTGCCGGAGGAGTGCGTGCCGAGCATTCATGAGACGGCGTATCCGCGCCTGAGAAGCAGTCTGAGCCCTCGAGAACTCGTCGCCGTGTATAGCCCCACGAAGGACGAGATGGATTTGGCGGATCGTGTTGTGAGGAGTGCGACTGCCCGCCTGGGCTTCCTTGTTCTTCTGAAGACTTTCCAACGGCTCGGCTACTTCGTCATGATTCGCGATGTGCCCGCGAGCATTGTCGAGCACATTGCTCACGATCAGGGTTTCCTCGAAACGCCAGGAGGACTCGACGAATACGACGCTTCAGGCACGCGCCGCCGACATGTGCCTATCATTCGCGAGTACCTCGGAGCAAAGCCCTTTTGTGATGAAGGACTGGCGCTGCTCGGTCGTGTGGTGAGTGAAGCCGCCAGAACGAAAGAGGATCTTGCGGATCTGGTGAACATCGGAATCGAAGAACTGGTCTGCCATAACTTCGAATTGCCGGGGTTTACGACCTTGCTTGAAGAGGCTCAACGCGGTCGTGCGGAGGTGAATCGCACGCTCTGCGCTGGGGTTTATGACGCCCTAGGCGAGGAGGGGCGAGAGCAAATCGATCGGCTTTGGCGTGAACCCGGCGAAGACGCGAGGAAGAAGGCGTGGAACACGCTAAAACAAGACCCCGGAAGTCCGACCCTGACGCATCTGAAAGTGCTGGTCGACCATCATCAGGAGCTTGTTTCTGAACAACCGCCAGTGGGCGCGTTGGATGGCTTACCAGCCATTAAGATCCGTCAGTTTGCCGCTGAAGCCAAGAGTCTGGATGCCGCCCGCATGCAGGAAATGGAACCGCACAAACGGTACACGTTGGCGGCAGCGCTGCTGCGTGTCCAACTGTCCCGGGCGCTTGACGATATGGGCCAGATGTTCATCAAGCGGATGATGAGCATCCGTCGTCGTGCAAAAGATGCTCTTGCTCTACACCGACTCAAGCATCAGGACCGTACCGACAGCCTCGTTCAAACGCTGCGGGAGGTCGTGACTGCATACCAAGCCGAAGGAGACGCGGCTCAACGCCTCGCTGCCATCGACTCTGTGCTGTCAGGGAAAAGCGCCGAAGTGCTGGAGTTGTGCGAAGCGCACGAGGCGCACGCCGGCAACAATTACTACCCGTTTCTCTGGCGATTCTATGCCAGTCACCGCTCCACACTATTTCGAATCTGGCGGGCCGTTGGGCTACGGTCCACCTCTCATGATGCCGCGATTGAGAAGGCACTTCAATTCGTTCTCAGCCACGAACAGCATCGGGCCGAATGGCTGAATCTCGACGAGAGCGGCCGTGATGCGCTGGGGGATTTGTCATGGGTTACCGACGGCTGGTGGCTGCTTGTCACGGGTGAGAGTAATCGTGCTTTGAAGCCAGGCAAACTTCACCGGCGTCATTTCGAGCTCTGCACGTTCACGCAACTCGTGTGGGATCTGAAGTCGGGGGACGCCTGTATCGAGGGCAGCGCCGAGTATGCTGATTACCGGCAGGAGCTGCAAGTGCTCGAACTAGGCATTTCCGACTCCACAGTGGAGCGATTGCACGGCATCCGGCGATTGCTTGGGCTACGTACGACCAGAGAATTGATTCAGAATGCACTGGTCATTTTGTGCTGGATTGTTTCGGAGAAACAGGAAGGCCGAGCCATCGTTTCGGTTGACCGTAAAACGGGAGCACACAAGGAGTTGATTCTCCCTTCTCTCAGACGTGCCGCCAAGAACCCCATATTCGATCTCCAAATCGACCGCAGCTTTGCCGAGTTGAAAAATGAGTTCAACGGTGCTTTGAAATGATGGCAGCGGAAACGATTCCGGCCCCGTATGCAACACGCAGTCCTAATCGTTGACGATGATCCGCAGGTCCGAACGTTGTGCAGGATGGTTCTCGAAGGACCCGGCTACATCGTCAGGGAAGCGAGAAGCGGCGAACAAGCGCTGGCGGTGATTAGGACAACACGTGTTGATCTGATCGTCCTGGACCTGTGTATGCCAGACACGGACGGATTCGAGTTCCAGAATGCCATTCGTGCCGGATCGCCGACGTTCAAGATCATTGCGACTTCTGGATTCCTGAACGCGACAGTGCTTTCGGTTGCCAGAATGTTCGGCGCGACTGCAACCCTCGCCAAGCCGTTCTCTCCAGAATCGTTGCTTTCTATCGTGCGGAAACTGCTTGCCGAAGAGCGCTCAATCTGGGCATTTGACTGACGACCGTGTGTTGAAAGACCAACGTTGGAAATTCGTCCCCACGTCTCTTGTTACTGTTCATGGAACTTCCCCGTGATCCGCGCACGCATATTGGCTTGCCTCTTCGACCGCTTTTCGGCCCGGTCACTGTGCAAAACTGACCACGCCAGAAGCAGTACCCCAAAATCACCGTTCCGACGACAAGCCAATACCATCCAAGCAATGTGAGCTTCCGGCAAGCGTGCGTGATCTCAGTTAGCCTGCCCTGTTAAGTTCAGTCAGTCGCCGGGGGCGACTGATCATGAACCGTAAAAGCAAACCCA
>Ga0302319_10004977_pt1 | contig 27015 bp, 14 predicted proteins | sample Bog_T0_2_FD_203319 | JGI IMG/M metagenome (GOLD analysis project Ga0302319, IMG submission 203319) | Peat permafrost microbial communities from Stordalen Mire near Abisko, Sweden - Bog_T0_2 | ecosystem: Environmental > Terrestrial > Soil > Wetlands > Peat | place: Sweden: Abisko, Stordalen Mire... | reverse complement strand
GGCTGCGATCGAGGGTCTCAAAGCCCTAAAATGGTCGTGCGCAGTGTTTCTCATCTCCGATTCACAGTACCTGATAAAAGGTCTTGACTCATGGCGGATCAAGTGGGCGCAACAGGACTCGCTGCGGGGTCAACCTGGCTGCAAAGCCTCGATTCCGAATGCTGATCTCTGGCGGCAACTTGATGATCTGGCGGGCAAGCACACGATCACCTGTCAGTGGGTCCGCGCCCACACCGGAAACGTGGACAACGAACGATGCGACCAGCTGGCCGAAAATGCGGCAGAAGGATTGGCCGACAAGTTAGGGACTGTCCGCCGCAGGCCTCGGCATAATTGAGGAATGGAACCACGTGACCAGATAGCTGATAGCCGGACAGGTTGACTCATTGAGACAAAGAGCAACCAGCATACGGGGGCCTTGACACGGCAACAGGCTTGGCGGGCAGAAGCGCATGATCGGTGAGTTTGTGTACATAGCCAACCATGTGCGAGACTACCTCTCTGAGCCGCTTCCAGAGATCTTCGGTTCCACGGGTCAGCGATTGCCGAACATTGGTGTCAATCACGCGGGCAACGCGCGCCTGCTCCTCGGCCGACATCTCCACGCGAAAGTCGTTTCCGGACGGGATGGGAAGGATATCCAGCTTGACCCCGAACTTCTTGCGCAGTTTTTCTGCCGTGGGGTAGTCTTCCTCTCGGAACAGCCCGTTCAACTCCGGACGCACTTGTTCAATGTATTGCGGATAGACCTGGAGGAAGCTCTCCACTCCCTGCTCGAAGCTGGCTTCGAACCCGCGCATCTGGGTAATCAAGTCGAAGTAGAGGTTCGACGGCGGCAGGCGAAATCCTTCATCAGACCACGGCAATGTGATCTGGTAGAAATACTGGCGCACCTGCCCAGCGAGTGTGCGGAGTTCATCGAGCTTGTCGGCGCCCCTCAGCAGTTGCTTGTTGTACCGGCCGGCTCCCTGGTGCGCTACATGCTGGTTGGCAACGTCGCGGCTAATCTTGCGGTCGTGTTTTACAGCCGACCAGATGCTGATGTGGACGGCTGCTAGCATTGCCTTTTCTGTGATCATCCGACCACCTCCCGTTATGTGGTGAGCAACATAACAGGGATTGGACTAAACCGCTGCGCGGTACTCGGTGGTGCCAGCAGGCCGTTGCCGAGCACAGTTCGAGGGTAGGCTTCCCTGCATACATTTCTTTTCACCTGAACTCTTTTGCGTGAGTATGAAAACCGCTGCTTGCAGCGTATTTCATCCCGCAAAGGAGTTGCTATGACACCTCTTCGTCAACGCATGATCGAAGACATGCAGGTGCGGAATCTCGCGCTCAACACGCAACGTTCATATCTGGAACAGGTATCGCGTTTTTCGCGCCATTTCAACAAGTCTCCGGAACAGCTAGGCCCTGCTGATATTCGCGCCTACCAGGTCTACCTGACCAACGAAAGGAAGTTGGCCCCCAGCTCCATCACTACTATCAGAAGCTCGTTCTTGAAGTTGACCAGGAGATTAAGCTCCAACTGGGCGACCTTCAAACAGCGGCAACGGCAGAGAAGACAACACCCGCACGAACGAAGGCTTCTGCATATCAACGGCGTCGATATGAGCCAAAGACATTTGACCTTCGTGGAGAGCTATATCGCATCTTCGGGGTGGATCTGACGAACGTGCCCGGAATCAGCGCAATCACGGCGCAAACGATCCTATGCGAGATCGGTACGGATGTCTCCCGGTTTCGAAATGCCTCTGCGTTCGCATCCTGGCTAGGCCTTTGTCCTGAGAAGAAGGTGAGTGGCGGCAAGGTGCTGTTCACCAAAAGTCGACGCGTGCGAAGTCGGGTAGCCACAGCCCTGCGCATGGGCGCTCAATCCCTACATCACGCCAAAGACTATCTCGGTGAGTTCTTCCGGCGCATCACGCGAAAGCTCGGTAGGCCCCAGGCCATCACAGCCACGGCCCACAAACTGGCCCGGATCGTTTACCACCTGTTAGGCACAAAGGAGGCGTACAACGAGAGCGTCTTTCACAAGTCTGAAGCTGACACCATCCGGCGTGCGGAGTATCGGCTGCGCAGGCAAGCCGCCCAACTCGGATTTCAGGTCATCCCCGCCGAGAACGGTTGATGTTCCTTGGGAGTCGGCAAGGGTTTACCGACTTTCCTGGGCAACAACGTCAACTGTTGCGAACCGCCCATTGTGCTCATTATCAGCGCTATCGTCATTTTCCCACAGATTTCGGACGTGTGGCTTGCTATCCGATTCCCTCTCGAAGAGAGGAATTGTTGCCGTCAGGCCGCGTCATCCAGTTCTTCGAACTCTTCGATTGGTTCGTCATCGACTATTTCTGCAAATCCGGGATCATCTTCCGGTTCGGCTGGCGCGGCGGTGGGAGTGGTAGCGGGTGCCGGCGGCATATCGAAGAGGCTGGCCGACTTCTGCGGTGCGGGCTTCGCCGGCTCGACAGGCTTGGCCGCTGGAGCATTCTGAGTGACTTCCGTCTTCGCCGGTACTGACCTTATCGCGGTCTTGGACTTCGCACGCGCCTCCGCCTGCGCCGCCTTTGAAGCCGCATCCATTTCGATCTTCGCCTTCTCCAGGGTGTTCTTCATCTGAAGATGGGAACCAACAAAGCCGACGATGGTCGTGGACAACTCGGCGTCGAGTTCCTCGGCAGTACCGGTTAAACAGCGTGCTCAGGCTGAACGTTGCGAGAAGGATATTGCCCCAATAGAGCCTGAATCGAGAATGGTCTGGGCAAACATAACGAAGGAATACTGCGGGTGAACCCAGGTTGCTATATGGAGCGACGAGGCAGACAAATGAAAATGCACCGGCATAAATGCCGAACTCCACGCTCCCTAACAGACGAGCAAGCAGGATGAAGGTGCCAGCCTGCGACGCATATCCCAGTCCCTGTCCCAACAGCACCCATTGCGCATTCCGCACCATAGGATTGCTGCGAAAGCGAGCGAACTCGCGTCGCATCCTCCCATTGAGCTGCGAGGGCTCCTCTGGAGAATTTGGAATTCTCGAAGGGGTTCCATTGGGATCGAGTGATTCACTCATAGAGAGTCGACAATCTCCCGATAACCGTGGCACACGGTCGACCATGTAAAGTTCTTGAGAAACGAGGTGTGCGCCTCTTGCGCCAGCCGCCGGCGCAGGGTTTCATCGGCGAGAATGGTTTGGAAGGCGTCAGCCAATTCGCTTGGCGAACCGGAGTTCACGAGCAGGCCGCCACCGTCTTTGAACGCTTCCGGCATGCCTCCGCGCCTTGAAGCGACAACCGGCAGTCCGCTTGCCAGGGCTTCAAGAACGGCAAGGGGGAAGGGGTCATTCCAAACGGAAGGAGCCGCATAGATGTCGCAATCCCGAAAGATCTGGGCCAGCTCAGTTCCAGATTTATAGCCAAGGAACCCTACGCTCGCCGGTGCGTTGCGCTGCAGTTCCCTCCCGTATCTTTCCAGCTTGGAACCGCCGAAGCGCGTTGACCCCACCACCCAGCACCGGGCCGCGACGCCACGCTGCTCAAGCAGGCGCATCGCATCCATCAGCACATGAACGCCTTTTTCCTTCACCAGGCGTCCGGCAAAGAGAATCGTTCGTGGTCCCTCGCTCGCAGTCTCGGAAGCATTATTCCGGGGAGAAAACAGCTTTGCATCCGCACCGTTCAAGAGAACGCGATAGGCCTTTATTTCGGAAAAGTTTTGCTCCGTTTCCACCTTCAGGAAGCTACAGCAACAGACTATCTTGATTTTAGCCAGTTCCCGAAGAACGCCCTTGGATGTGTTGACCGGGATTGAGTTGTGCATATGCAGAACCAACTTAAGGCGTTTTTCCTTTGCGAAGGGTGTCAGCGCAGCTACATGTTTGCGATCGTTCTGCACCCATATGACGTCGCCTGGCTTCACGTCCCTTAGCCCCGGAACGATGGCATCGCGAAGATAACTCAATGAGAGCCGGAAAGCCTGTCGGAGATAGCGATTTTTTCCATACCATTCCAGCGATGGCGTAACCAGTATCCGATCAGGAGCAAATCCCCAACTTTGGTCGGCCGAAGGGCAAACAATCTTTGACTCAGTGTCGTCACGAAGAACATTCGCACACCAGCGGGAGATAGCTCCCCCCTGGAGTTCGGAAAATGGCTCTTCGTCAGGCAGAACGTGGTAGACAACACGGCTCATCTAAGTAACCTAGCCCAGTCGTTGAGCATTCCGATCTCATGGCGTTCAATGCCGGCCTTCCGCGCTTCCGATCGCAATCCCATGCTGCCTGCATTAAAAGGTTCGCGCAGAATAACCATCCAGTCGTAGTCTCCGTGCGAACCCTCCTCCCATCGGTGGCGGCCGCGCCGTACTACTGCTGCTGCGCTTGTATTGCCGCCAGATCCCACTCAGCGATGTACTGGTACCCTTGGCCGCTTGGATGTTCTGCGTCAATCGCGGTAAAGGCCTGTCCAGCCCTGTGACTTGCCGCGGTGGTAGAGGCATACCCTCGTACACACCCTGTCACAGTCTTTCCCGAGTTAGTGCTGACGTAAACTTTCTCGTTTCCTATAGTCATGGTGACTCCTTTACCAAAGTCCGGTGCGCCGCCGCCCGTCAGACCGGTCACAGGAATTGTGCAAGTGGACGAATTGATATCTGTAGTAATTGTCCCAGTCACGTCCTGTGCGCGAAACAACGCCGGCATGACCCCGTGGCCGCAATCGATCACACTCTCCGGGTCGGCCTGAACTATTGCAAGCGGACAAACCTCCGTGGCGAACAACGCCTCGATATCGACCGCCTGCCCTGAAAACATAGAGGTCTCCCAGGCGTTCAAAGCGCTGAGTGCGTCGCGATCCGCGCCTCCGCCAATCCATACTTGGGGCACGTTGTCGTAAAGAAGTCCCTGAAGTGCCCCTCTCTTTGCGCAAGGCATCGCCATCATCGCGGTGATGTCCGCTTCCACGGTTGCAGCGGAGCCGAAATTGTTGTTCCCGCCTTGGATGACGCACGTGCCGGTATTGATTCCCGCAACTGAAAGATCCGTCTGCCAGGTCGGCGCTGTGAATGTTCCGCCGGATGTGATCGTGTTTGGCGTAAAGATGTAACCAGTCCCGGTCGTTCTGCACCATGTTACGCAAGTGAGTATTCCGCTCACTCCGCCGAGCGTCCCGGGAAGGTAGGATTGGTATTCGTTGTAGTTGCCAAAACCTATTAGCTGCACATTCGGATTTTGGCCAGATGGAAAGGAAACTCCAACCCCGGTGCATGAGGACGCTTGAGTACAAGCTGGAATCGTCACAGCCCCTACAGCGTTTGTTGACTCAGCGCCGATTCCGATGGCAATCTGCGTGGAGGTTGTGCCGGGCAGGCCAAGGTTGTAAGTTGTCACTCCGCTCAAAACCTGGAGGAAGCTCGAAGTAGTATCCAGAAAATCGCCGTCTTGGCCACCGGCGACGATCGAGTCGCCTGGCTCGAAGATCGGTCCCAAGGGCGGTGATGAGTGAAACAAATTCGACAAAGTGAAGTGCATTTGAGTTGATGCGATTCCTCCGCCAGCTTGGTTCGGGTTGGTAATAGTGACGTCATACCAGCCTGGCCCCGAGATCTTGAATGGGGTGGAACTGACAGAGTTCCACGGCGGAATCGTGCCTGGCAAGGTGGCCAGGGCAAGCGATGCACTTTTCACAATCTGAATTTGAGAGTCGAATACGAAACCCGTCCCGTCGATGATCAACTGGCAGTATAGGCCAGGGGCGCAGGGGCTGGAGGTGTTGTCCAAAACAGCCGAGATGGACGTCACCGTGGGTACAGGATCAGCGATGGTGAAAGATTCATTCATATTGCCGGCGTTCGCAACCGGCTGGACAACCCAGGTGGGCACTGCCGAGTCCAGAAAAGTCACCTGCGAGGAAGAAGGCTGGTTGATCGCAAAGAGCCCTTTGGAAGTTGGAACCAGCTTAATCGTCAGGTGCCCGGAGTCAACAAACAGCGCGGTTACTTTCGATCCACTTCCCACAAAAACCTCTGAAGTAGGCGTGAAATTCGAGCCGGCAACCGTGATCGTGTGCGATGCCCCATCAGCTGTGACGACGCCTGGCGTAATGCTGCTGACCACGGGTGCTGGTAAATAGGTTCCCATGCAAAACTGCTGCACAGCACTCTGGTTCACCGCGTCAGTGACTTTTACGTCGAAGAGGATTGATGTGTCCGCGCCATACCAAAAGCTGCTGCCCCCTGTAGAACAAGAGCTTGCCAGCGTCGGGGTCCCACTAAGCGTTCCATTTGACGCCAATTGAAGTCCAGGGTCTGGCCCGATGCCGTTGAAATTCCACGTATAGGGTGGAATCCCTCCGCGGGCACTAAAGGAAAAACTAAACGGAGTCCCAATCGTTGCAAGGGGAAGAGCCGCGGCTGGTAACTGCAGCGGCGCTTGCGTCCCCGTCCCGCTCAATGCGATACTCTGGGGCGACCCCGCCGCGCTATCCGTAATCGTGACCGCAGCTGCCTGCGCACCTGTTGTTACCGGCGCAAAGTGCCCGTGAATCGTGCAACTCGCCCCAGGTGCCAGAGCCGCCCCGCAGTTGTTGGCGAAGACGAATGAAGATGCATCGGCACCGGTGAGTGCAATGCTGCTAAAGGTTAGTGTTGCGCTGCCGGTGTTGGTCATGGTCACATACTGTGACACGCTTGAAGTCCCAACTGTCACCAGTCCGAAGGAAAGGCTGGTGGCCGATAATGTTGCCAACGCTGCCGAAAGCCCGGTTCCACTCAAAGCTATACTCTGCGGAAATGTGGTGGCGCTGTCCGTAATGGAGATAGCTGCCGTGAGCGCACCGGTCGCAGCGGGTTCAAAGTGCCCATGAATGGTGCAACTGGCTCCAACGGCGAGGTTCGTACCGCAGTTGTTGGCGAAGACGAACGAAGACGCATCGGCGCCGGTCACAGCGACGCTTGTGATTGGAACGGCTGCGCCGCTAGTGTTGGTCAATGCAACGGATTCCGATCCGCTGGCCTCACCAACCGTCGTTGCAGCGAACGAAAGGCTGGCGGCAGAGAGCGCAAGTGCCGGTGCCACTCCCGTTCCACTCAGCGCGATCGTCTGCGGGGAACCGCTGGCGTTGTCGGTGATCGTGATAGCTGCCGTCAACTCGCCCCCAGTCTGCGGAGCAAAGTGACCATGGATGGTACAGCTTGCTCCCACCGCCATGCTCCCCGTGCAGTCGTTGGCAAATACAAACGAGGACTCATCGGCGCCCGTCAGGTTGATACTGGTGATCGAAAGCGCCGCGCTCCCCGTGTTTGTCATAGTCACCGATTGCGAATTGCTGTTCGTGCCGACATTGAACGAGCCGTAGGACAGTCGGGTGGCTGAAAGAGTTACCGACGGCTGCAAGCCTGTTCCGCTCAATGCAATGCTCTGCGGCGAACCATAAGCATTGTCTGTGATCGCAACGGCTGCCGTCAGGGCGCCCCCTGCAGCGGGTGCGAAATGCCCGTGAATGCTGCAATTAGCTCCTGCCGCAAGGCCTGTCCCGCAGTTATTTCCAAACACGAACGACGACGCGTTCGCACCGGTTAGGCTGATGCCTGCGATGGACAACGTCAGCTGACCAGTGTTCGTCAGCGTCACATCTTGCGACGCAGTCGCATTCCCAACTGTCGTAGAGCCGAAGGCGATACTGGTGGTCGATAGCGAGGCAACCGGGGCAGAATTCACCATAACCGTGACGGTCGCCGTTGCAGTCGTGAAGTCGGTGGCGTCTGCTGGCGTAAATGTGACCGAGAGTGTGTGTGAACCCGGCGGCAGCACCGTTCCGGCAGGTGGAGTGTAGGTGAATCTCCCGGCAACAGTCGAGGTTGCGTCGAGTTGGTTCGCACTGAGCGGAGTACCGTAGGGGATAGGGGCTGGAGCAGGCCAGGTTATCAGTGGCACAGAGACCCCAGGTGCAGGGGGTTCATACTCCCAGAGGTCGTTTAGAAAGCCGAGCGTGCCATTGGCATCTTCAGCAAAACCCCCAAAGACCCAGAAATTGCCGTTGCTGTCTGTCCAGGTCGCAGCAGGCTGGCGCCCCCCGGGTAAGTTTCCCGAAGCAGGCGTTCCCAAGGTGCCATATACCCCGGGCTGACCACAATAACAGGTTACACAAATAACCGTGCTGTTCCCTCCCATCCATGCCCATTTATTCGTAGAAGGATCGAACTTCCAAAGGTCGTTTAGCATGCCATTTTTGCCATCGGCATCTAAACCCTGTCCCCCAAAGAGCCAGAGTTGGCCGTTGCTGTCTGTCCAGTTCGCAGTTAAGCCACGGGCTCCTGGGATGTTTCCGGTAGACGGAGCACCGAGGGTGCCGTACACGCCGCCCTGGCTCGCCCCATCGCTTCCTCCCATCCACGCCCATTCATTCGTGGATGGATTGAACTCCCAAAGGACGTTGTAGCCGCTCCCGAATAGCCATAGATTTCCCGCGCTGTCAGTCCAAGCCGAGGCTCCCGCATCGCTTCCGGGGATGTTTCCGGTAGAAGGAACACCCAAAGTGCCGTAGGTGCCGGGCTTGTTTAATCCGACGCTTCCGCCCATCCACGCCCATTCGTTCGTGGATGGATTGAACTCCCAAAGATCGTTTCGATTGCCATAATATCCGTTGTTATTGGTCGCCCCTCCCCCAAAGAGCCAAAAATTGCCATTGCTGTCGGTCCAACCAATGGCGAGATTACGGCACCCGGGGATGTTTCCGGCGGCAGGCGTTCCGAGCGTGCCGTAAGAGCCTGGTGGACAGTAGTCAGCGCTAGGGATGCTTCCACCCATCCAGGCCCATTCATTGGTCGAAAGATCGAATTCCCAAAAGTCGTTGAGATTGCCCCCCCCAAAGAGCCAAACATTACCTTTGCTATCGGTCCAGGTCACACCCTCAGCGCGGGGTCCGGGGTTGTTTCCAGGGGCAGGCGTTCCCAAAGTACCGTAGACGCTGGAAGGATTAACTGAGCTGCTTCCGCCCATCCACGCCCATTCGTTCGTGGATGGATTGAACTCCCAAAGGTCGTTGAGGCCACCTCCTTGTCCGTTCGCGTCGTACCCAATGCCACCAAAGAGCCAAAAGTGGCCGCTGGTGTCAGTCCAGCTCGCGGCGTAGATACGACTACCAGGCACGTTTCCTGCAGCAGGCGTTCCCAAAGTACCGTACACACCGGCCTGACCACACCAATTAGCGCCAGAACAGCTACTGCCAACCGTGCTGCTTCCGCCCATCCATGTCCAGTCGCTTGGTGCCGTCGTCTGCGCGCTGGCGGGCAAGCTGATTGCAAATAGCAGAAGAAGGCTGTAGCACAAAACCGGCGGACAGTACTTGCGTCTCATATACGTTTCCTTTTCATGGAACGAATGCAAGTAATTCTACCGCTGTTTAAGCTTCCCGTGTTCTTCCTCCAACGGGTCCAGGAACACTCCACTTCAGCCCATCTTCATCCACGTGATCCTGGAGCCCTTGCGACGGTTCCAAGATAGTGCGGTAACCTGCCATGATGTATTTGCCGAACCCCAATAACAACTAACTATCAATCACCTCTGGGGTTCGATTATCATCATGTCAAAGAGAGCAAGAACGCCCAAAGGAAAACGCCCGAGCGGCTCCACATACCACGTTGGCTGAACTTTAACCCATGGGCGATTCCGGGAGGCATAGCAACAATCCTCGGCGTATGAGAGCTTAGTGGCCGAGGGCAAAACCTGGGGAATCTGATATTCCAAACATCGTTGAGTTCGTAGTTCAGTCCGTTGGCTCCAAAGCCATCGCCCACAAACAGCCAGAGATCGCCCATGCTCTCCGTCCAGTTCGAAGATCCGCTCCGCCCGCCGGGATGTTTCCCGCAGCGGGTACGCCAAGCGTGCCGTAGACATCGGACTTTCCGCCATTCTGGGCGCCGACTGTATTGCTCCCGCCCACTCACGTCCACTCTCCGGGAGCGGTCGTCTGGGCGTGCGTAAGAAAGGCAGACGCGAGAATCAGGCAGGCGAATAAGACCCAGATTCGGGAGAGCGTGTTCCTTGCTGGAGAGGACCGCACCCGATAAACAGGGCAGCAACTGCAGTATCGAATTTTGCACTTTGGGTTCTCCAAGACAGGGTCGGGACAAATCAGCACGTGCCGTGAACGCCCTCATTGGGGGCTGAGCCAATTTGGAGTTAAGTTCAGGGCCGCGTACTTGGGTCGGCTGCTATGACCCTATTAGCGATCTGCTGCATGCTCCAGTCATGAGGATGGAATTGCACACCGGCGCTGGGAAAGGCGGGAGGGTTGGTGTAATCAGGATTATTCGGATCGGTAAAAATGTCGCCGATATTGATCCATGTTCCGCCGTAGGACTGGCAGGCAGACTGCATGATCTGATCCATTGGGTAGTTCTCCCAATAGGTGCTGAGGCAGGTTAAGGTTCTTCCCCTGCTGACAGCCGCAACAAGTTGAGTGTAGGCGGTTTGAAACGCAGCCAGTTCGCTGAGGTGTACATCCTCCCCAAATTCTAGAACCACTGCGGTTCCCGGCGTTACGTAGCTGGCCATGAGTTGAATGGTGGGTCCCGAGTTTGCTGGGTTTTCCTCAAACTGAGCAGCAATGTTGTGCACACTAAGAGGGAGATTAAGGCCTTCGGCAGTGAGATGCGCGAAGTCATTGGCTGCGGCGGATGCTGCCATTCCCCAGTCACCTTCCCAACCTTCGCTCGGAGAGGGGCCTGAGATTGTGATACTGTTGCCGAGAACCAGCAGTCCCGTCGCGGGAGGGACGGGAACTGTAGTCCCCGTCAGAGCGATCAATTGCGGCGTACCGGTGCCGGTGTCGGTGATGTTTATGGCCGCCGTCAGAACACCGGTTGCTGCCGGTGTGAAGTGTCCATGGATGGTGCAACTCGCTCCCACTGTCAGGCTCGTCCCGCAATCGTTGGCGAAGACGAACGAAGATGCATCGGCACCGGTCAGACTGATGCTGGTGATGGCCAGCGTTGAGCCGCCGGTACTCCTCAAAGTCACGCTCTGCGATTCGCTCGTGGTCCCGACCACTTGGTTACGGAACCAAACGCTGGTAGCAGACAGCGACGCCGTGGTGTTAGTTCCCATCCCGCTCAGGGAGATCGATTCTGGTGAGCCGGGGAAGCTTCCTGTGACGGTAACGGCCGCATTCAGTGCACCCGCCGCCGCTGGAGCGAAGTGTCCATGAATCGTGCAGGTCGCCCCAACAGCCAGGCTCGATCCGCAGGAATTCCCAAACACGAACGAGGAAACGTCCGTACCCGTCAGACTGATGCTGGTGATGGCCAGTGTTGAGTCGCCGATATTCGTCAAAGTCACGCTCTGCGATTCGCTCGTGGTCCCGACCACTTGATAGCCAAACGAGATGCTGGTGGCTGACAATGTCACCGCACCTGAAGCAGCCAGCCCCGTTCCACTCAGAGAGATGGTCTGTGGCGAAGTTGGGTCGCTGTCGGTTATGGTCACAGACGCGGTCATGGATGCCGCTGCCGTGGGAGCGAAGTGACCCTGGATAGTGCAGCTTGATCCCACTGCCAGGCTTGTGCCGCAGTTGTTGGTAAACACAAACTGTGATGCATTAGTCCCGGTAACAGTCAAGCCTGTGATTGATAAGGCTGAGGTCCCCGTGTTGGTCATGCTGATGTAATCCGTAGGGCTTGAGGAGTCAACAACGACTGGGCCGAACACAAGTTTGGTGGGCGTCGATCCGGCCGGAAGGCTGGTCGCCGACAGTGTTACCCCGCTGGTTGCAGGTACTCCCGTGCCGGTCACCGAAATGCTCTGCGGCGAGTTGAGGGCGTTGTCCGTAATCGCGATCAAAGCCGATGCAGAGCCGAGCGCCGCAGGTGCAAAGTGTCCGTGAATAGAACAACTTGATCCCACTGCTAGGCTGGCGTCGCAGTCATTGCCAAAGGCAAACTGGGATGCATTTGGCCCGGTGATAGCGATGCTGGTGATATCAAGGGAGGTGGTACCAACATTGGTCAGCGTCACCGCCTGCGATTCTGCTGACGTGTTCTCGGTGATCGAACCGAATGCAAGGATATTGGCCGACAGTGAAACCAACGGATTCACACCGTTTCCGCTCAGCGTAAGGGTCTGCGGTGACGTAGTGGCACCGTCAGTGATGGTAATTGCCGCAGTCAATGCTCCGCCTGTAGTGGGAGCGAAGTGACCGTGGATGGTGCAATCTGCTCCAGCAGTAATGCTCGTCCCGCAAGTATTTGCAAAGACGAATGAAGATGCACGCGCGCCGGTGACATTGATGCTGGTGATGGATAACGTCGCGCTCCCAGCGTTGGTCACCGTTACAGTTTGCGATGGGCTCGCCGCTCCCACAAGAGTTGCCGGGAACGAGAGGCTGGCAGCCGAGAGGGTCACCGGAGCCGTCTGCCCTGTACCGCTCAGCGAGATGGTTTGCGGCGACGTGGTGGCGCTGTCAGTGATCGAGACCGTGGCGGTGAGCACTCCAGCGGTGGTGGGCGCAAAGTATCCGTGGATCGCACAACTCGCTCCGACTGCCAGGCTCGTTCCGCAGCTGTTCGCAAATACAAACGATGATGCATCTGTGCCAGTGAGAGCAATGCTCGTCAGCGACAGCGCCGATGTCCCGCTGTTCGTGACCGTCACAGACTGCGAGCCGGTTGCCTCGCCCAAGGTAACTGATCCATACGACAGGCTGGTAGCCGAAAGAGTCACCGGCAACGGAACACCAGTGCCACTGAGCGTGATCGCTTGCGGCGATGTGGTGGCACTGTCAGTGATTGTGATCGCCGCCACAAGCGCCCCGGCAGCTGTGGGCGCAAAGTGCCCGTGAATGGAGCAGTTTGCTCCCACGGCGAGGCTCGTCTTGCAGCTGTTCGCGAAGACAAACGAAGACGCATTCGTACCTGTCACCAGAATGCTCGTGATCGACAGCGCCGCACTGCCGGAGTTAGTTAAAGCGACATACTGCGATGGGCTGGAATAGCCGAGGCTCAATGAGCCGAAGTACAAGCTGTAGGCCGACAAGGTTACCGACCCGGTTATGCCAATGCCGTTTAAGGCAATGCTCTGCGGGGAGTTACTCGCGTTGTCAGTGATGGTAACAGCAGCCGTTAATGCGCCGGTCGCTAGGGGAGCAAACTCCCCTTGGATCGTGCAGCTCGCTCCAACTGCCAGGGTCGTGCCGCAAGTATTGGTAGATTTGAACGAAGACGCGTTTGCTGCGGTCACTGCAATGCTGCTGATCGCCAAGGGGCTAGTCCCGGTGTTGGTAAGGGTCACCGACTGCGAGGTGCTTGCCGCACCCACGGCGACCGAGCCGAACGATAGGCTAGTTGCAGACAACGATGCCTGCGGAATATCCACGCCTGTCCCGCTTAGCGGAATCATCTGCGTCGTGCCCGCCACATTCAAGCTGTCGTCAGTGATCACGGCGCTTCCCTCAATAGTGCCGCCAGCCTGAGGTTCGAACTCGAAGATCATTGAGCAGCGACCCGATTTGGCAAGCGTGAAGGCTGTGGAGGAACTTGAACTTGTCCGCCCGCAGTTGGAAGAGCTAGACCACACGAAATCGGAAGAAATCCTGGGGTTATCGCCTGTCGTAAGCACTGGGAACGTGAGCGGACCGTTGCCGTTGTTGGTCACAACCACTTTCTGCGAACTACTCGTCGAACCCACGTCCGTCGGCGCAAAGTTCAAAGCTGGTGGGTCGGCGTAATCCAAAGAAAACAGTTCTGCATCCACATTGGATACGCTTCCGAAGAGGATATTTCCATTCCCCTCCAGCGCCAGAGGACCTGAACCGTATCCTCCATATGCCAGAGTGAGGATAGTTGGCGAGGAGGGAATATTGCCATCCACCGCGAGAATCTCTCTCGCACGATTGTAGCCGTCAATTTCCCCTTGCTGGTCGGTGAAGAACACGTTCCCGCTTGCATCTACCGCCACGCCCCAAGGGGAGAACAGGCCGCTGGCTAGAGTAACGATTGTTGGCGAGGACGGAATGCTTCCATTCACCGCGACGATTTTCTTGATCGCGCCGTTTTCGCTATCGGCGACATAGATATTTCCACTCCCATCAACTGTCAGCCAGGGGGGCGCTTCGAATCCGGTGGCCAGTGTTTCGACCGTTGTGTAGCCAGACGCCGCGGAAATCTCCTTGATCGCCCTGTTCAAAGAGTCGACGACGAAGATGTTTCCGTTTCCATCTACAGCAATGGCACCGGGGTCTTCTTCAAGCCCACTGATTGGCAAAGTAATCACCGTGCTGTACCCACCCAAAGCCAAGATCTTTTGCACACCAGACGCAACGGTGACGAAGAGGCTTCCACTCCCATCCATCGCCAAGCCCTCGGGATAACTAAACCCGCTGGCCACAGCTTTCCACGTTTTGTATCCGCCTGCCGCCAGAAGCTCGTCCACTTCACCACTTGAACCACTGCTGGGGGGGATAAAGAAGAAATTCCCGCTTTCGTCCACTGCCATACCTTTGAATGCCACATTGCTTTCTGACTGCGCGCTCGGCAGCGCAGTGCCGGATGTCTCATTGGCAAATACCGCTTGTGGGCCTATGCCGGTCCCCTGCACATAATTCGTCGCCAACGGCACGTCCGAACCAGTAAACAACTCAATTGCCCCGTACCTTGGCCCAGGAAACCGCGGCTTGAACGTCACATTGACCGTGCAAGCCTGTCCCTCCCCGTATGTGGTCCCCACCGTGCATGTGTCCCCGCCTGCATCGGTGAAATCCAGGCCAGCGACGCCCTTAGTAAGGACAGCAATGCCGCCCAGTGTGCCAGGGCTCTGGAAGGTGACCGTAACCGCCACCGTCGTAGTATTACCCACATTGACGGAGCCAAGGTTCGTTTGCGCCCCAGCAATCGCTGGCAGAATTGCAAGCCCCATAACGCAACCGACCCTGCACACAGCGCTTTTCCAAGGAGGGCGAATGGTATCAACTTGCGCCTTCGTTGCCGTGTCGTGTGAATGGTGCCTATCCATAGTCCCAGAATACACAGCCCACGTCGGTTCGGAACACACAAAGCCAGTCCCTAGGACGCAGTTGTCCCATTCCTGTTCAAGCAGATCAGTGACATGAAGCCTGAAAGTGGCATCAATGCACTGGGCCTATTCCTGGCCCACGTGCACAGAAACCCACGAGCGACTCGTGCATCGATGAATCCGTCCAGACGGTTTGGCGAATGCTGGCGAAGGTGGTGCTATTGGTTTCCCGGGGCCGGCCGCGGTGTATGCGTGAATTGTCCGTGTATCGAGCAGCTTGCTCCCAGCGCCAGGCTTGACCCGCAGTTGCTGGCAAATTCGAACGAGGACGCATCAGCGCCAGTAGCAACAATGCTCCTGACCGCCAGAATAGTATTCTCGCTATTGGTCAGCGGCAAAGACTTGGAATTGCTTGACATGCCGATAACCGTTGGCCAGAAGGTCAGGCTCGTTGCCGATAGTGTCAACGACGGCTCAACACCGATTCTGCTCAATACGATTTGATCGCTGGCGAAAGCCGGACGTTCCGGCCCGACCTCGCCAACGAAGTGCCTAATTAGTCGTAAAACTGAGCACGGTCCCGGTTGCCGTCCCGCCCTCCGTCGTCACCACCACCTGGTAGTAGTAGGTGGTCGCGGAGGCAAGGCCGGTCAAGCCTGCGCTTGCTAACACAGGCAATCCCAACGCAGTCAGAGGCGTGCTGGCCGTGCTGCTGGTTAAAGCAACGGCGCTCGTCCCGTACTGGAACAAATACGTCCCAGTCAGGCCGTTGGAGTTGACGTTTGCATTGAGCGTGGCATTCGGTGTGCTCACCGCTGTCGCCGGTAGCGCCAGTGCTGACGGCGACCCAATAACGGTGTACGGCGCAGTAGAAACCGGGCTATTCAAGAAGCCGTTTTCGACAGCGATCGCCTGTACTGTTTGCGTCGCGCCCACCAGGAACGGAGCAGTGTAAGTCTGCGAAGACGTCGTGGGCGTGCTTCCGTTCGTTGTGTAGTAAATCGTCGCGCCCGTGGTGCTATCACTCAGAGTGACAAGCTGGCCGGCAGGATATGTTCCCGCTACAGGTGTAGCGACTGGAGCAGCGGCAGTCGATGCTATCAGGTAGTTTGCCGTAGCCAGCGGACTGTTGCTGTACCCCGGCGCAACTGCCAGTGCCTCTATTGTCTCGGTGGTAGAGACCTTTATAGGTGCCGAATACACGTAGGTGTTTGCTGCTTTAGGAACTGGGGCCATCCCGCTGGTGGTGTAGTAGATCACCGCTCCTGGCGTCGAATCGGTGATGGTCGCCGCCTGCGCAGGCGGGTAGGTCCCCGATCCCGGAGAAATCATCGGCGCGGCTGCTAGAAATGCGTAATACGCAATGGCGAGCGAAGACTGCGAGTCTCCCGGAGCGATGGCCATCGCTTTGACAGTCTCCGGCGCGCTCACCGCGATCGGTCCCGTGTAGAGCGTGGATGCGCTGGTCGGATTCGTTCCATTCAGCGTGTAGTAGATCGCAGCCCCGGGAGTAGCGTCCTCAAGTGTGACGGTTTGCGGGGCGCTATAGGAGCCTCCTGCCGGACTGATTACGGGCGGCGCTGTCGGCAGCACAAATGTTGCAACCGCTGCCTTTGAAAGCGAATAGCCCGGCGCGATGGCTACCGCTTCCAAGGTCTCGCCATTACTGACGGTAATCGGAGCTGTGAAGGGAGTCGATGTAGTCGTCGGCGCGGTGCCGTTGACGGTGTAATAGATTGTTGCCCCCACTGAGGCATCGCTAACGCTCACGGTCTGTGCGGAGCTAAAATGACCGCCAAACGGGCTGAAGACTGGCGTCGCAGCTATCAGCGGCTGATACTCCCAAAGGTCATTGAAAGCAGCTTGGTCATAGCCATAGCCCCCAAAGAGCCAGAAATGGCGGCTGCCGTCGGTCCAGGTTGAAGCATCAAAAAGGCTACCGGGGTTGCCGCCCGCCGATCCCAGGCCGCTGTAAACCGGTGCCTGGCCGCCGTAAGAGTCGGGCACCGTGCTACTACCTCCCATCCACGTCCATTCTTTGTTTGAAGGATCGAACTCCCAAAGGTCGTCAAGGTTGCCGCTATTGCCCTTGGCATCCATGCCCATACCGCCAAGGAGCCAGAAAGGGCTGCTGCTGTCCGCCCAGTTCGAGGCGCCATAGCGGCCACCAGGGACGTTCCCGGTAGCAGACGTTCCCAGCGTACCGTAGACGCCGGGCTGGCCGGCGCCAGATATGCCCACCGAGTTGCTCCCGCCCATCCAGGCCCACTCGCTGATGGAAGGATTGAACTCCCAAAGGTCGTTGAGAAGTCCAGCAGATCCGTGAGCATCTTCACCAAGACCCCCAAATAGCCAGAGATTGCCGCTGCTGTCGATCCAGCTCACACCGCTATATCGGCCTCCGGGGATATTTCCGGGTGCGGCAGTCCCCAGCGTGCCGAACAAGCCGGGTTGATTTTCCTGGTTTCTTCCACTCACCCATGCCCATTCGTTGGCGGCAGGATTGAACTCCCACAGATCGTTGAGATCTCCCTCATTGCCGGAGGCATCGTCGCCCTGGCCCCCAAAAAGCCAGAAATGGCCGCCACTGTCAGTCCAGCTCAGAGCCCCAAAGCGTCCTCCAGGGATGTTTCCGGTTGCGGGTGTCCCCAAAGTGCCATACACGCCCGCCTGGCCCTCGTTTGCGTCGCGAAGCAAGCTGCTCCCGCCCAGCCAGGCCCACTCGTTGCTGGAAGGACTGAACTCCCAAAGATCGTTGAGAGAGCCGACATTTCCGTTAGCGTCGAAGCCACTTCCCCCAAAAAGCCAGAGATTGCCGCTGCTGTCGGTCCAGGTCACAGCGTTCCCGCGGCCTCCAGGGATGTTTCCGGCAGCGGGCGACCCCAGCGTACCGTAAACGGCGGGCTGACTACAATAAACAGTGCTGCCACAGGCACTGCTGTTGGGCACCGTGCTACTTCCGCTCATCCACGTCCACTTGTTGGTGGAAGGGCTAAACTCCCAGAGGTCGGTGAGATAGCCAAAAGCTCCGTTCGCATCGAAGCCGTAACCGCCGAACAGCCAGTGATTTCCGCGGCTGTCGGTCCAGCTCGAAGCGCCATAGCGGCCACCAGGGACGTTCCCGGCAGCAGGCGTTCCCAGCGTACCGTAAACGCCGGGCTGGCCGCAATTGACACCGGGCGAGCAAGCGGGAATCATGCTGCTTCCTGCGATCCAGGTCCACTCGTTGGTTGTGGTCGTTTGGGCACCCGCTGAGATGGCCAGAGTGACGAATACAAGAAGGCACACGTAAAGAATCGCGATCCGGGAAGAATTACTACCACCGGTTCGGTGCGCCCCCAAACTGCCCAGTAGCGGTGTCTTGATGAGGGCGGTGGATGGATTTCTAACTTCCTTGTCACCTTCCCGCTTAAAACACAGCTCTTGCCGAGTCGTTAAGTTGTTCGCGTCGAGACGATCTGTGACAAGTCTTGGCATTTGTTCTCCTTGATACTTTTGAAGCTGATGATCGTGCTTGGTTTTGGTAAACACACGGCCCGACACCGCGGTTAACGATTTCGCCGCGAAAAGAGAGCCGGCCAGAAAGACTTAGGAGTCGAACAAGCGCTCTAGCGGAACGCTCCGCTTTGCTATCAACTCATGAAAGCTGGAAGAAATCGAACCGGCGAATGATCTAAGCCGGCACATTCTTCTCCCTGCGGCCATCGCTCGATGCACTGCCGCAACTTTCCATGGGCGCTCCCATCGAGTACCTGTCACATAGAACTTCGCATGATTGTAACTGCTGCTACTTTACTCGATCTCACGGTGAGAATTGGCATCTAATAGAGGATCGCTCCGGTACTTCAGGCCAAGTTAACCGGGAACTTCAGTTCACACTAAGCGAGAGCTTCGCCGAATGCTGCGCGTGCCGGATGTAGCGGTTTCAATGGAGGGCGTGGTGAACCACTGGAGACTCCCGCCTGCCTTTGCAACTCGGTTTTCATGCCCTAGCCTTCCTAAGCTCGCATTAGCGGCGGCGTCACTACCCTCTTCCTGCGCAACTCAACGAATCTGATAATCAGGAAATTGCAGGGAACTTTGTTATCGGCAGCCAGTTAGCAGTTAGCTTGATCATTCCTTCAGCCTTCAGCAGCAGCACGGATTGGCATTAGCCTGTTCGCCCGGGGTCTGGAGTAAAGCCCCTTGAAGTCGCCAGCATCATCCGGCGGCGTAAAACAGACCAGGACGCAACACGTTTCAGGCGCATTGAACAGACGAGTCTGGATCGGCTGACGCGGCCTTTACAGGCGCGTGCAAGGCGCCGAACATGGAGACGAGCCAAGCTACGGTGGATGGATCCCGAAGGCCATCCTACGTTTCGGTGATACCGGGACGGGGCAGCAAGGGAAAGCGGGCAGCACCCGCGCTCAGCAAGGTTTGAACAGTCAGCCCCTGAATAGCCCCGGAATGTCGATAGCCAACTGGCTGGGTACCGGATAACCCAAGATGCAAGCTCACGGGAAAGCAGGAAGGAATGAAGAGCCCCTCACCTGCTCAGATTTGAGATCCCCAATACTGCTCTGCTCTGGGATTTCGTCTGCCTTGAGCTTCCCCCACCCCGATAGTCAGCGCCGACCGCCTCCAGGGCGGTCCAGCGCGGCCAGTGTGTAAGTGGGATCAATGCCTATTCTCGGCCTCATCTCATTTGCGCTGTTCAAGGACTCAAATGCTCGTGGAAAAGCAGTAGGAACGCCGTTGCAACCGAAGGGTGCATCATCCAGGTGGGCCGCCTTGACGAGTCAACAAGAGATGCCATTCACGACTCGAGTTTTCATTTGAAGAAGCGCGATATTCCGTCTCGGGCCGGACCTTGTGTCGTGCTGCTTGAGCCCTACTTGAGTTTCGAGGCTGTTTAATACATTGTTACTATTCGATAAGCAATTCGCCATGGTTACATAGATTAAAGTTTCGATAAAGCAAAGGGCTGCGTTGACAAATCGCTGGGCTTCTGGGATTATTCAGCATCACCCGTGATGCTCACTATCACAAACTTTACCCGTGCTCATCTGCATCAGTTGCGCACGCAGGAATCGTGTCGCTAATGAATGGCATCCGGATTGCAGCCACGGCTTATAACGGTATACGCATGTTCGGAGAGGATTGCACAATTATGCACAAATTGCTGAAGGCATTTGTAGTTTGCTCCCTAGCGTATGCTTCGAGTGTTTCGGCACAGACAAATGTGCAGACTTCGGGTACGACAACTGCAGGCACCGTTCCGGTCTTCGGTCCGAGTTCAAACACGACGGCGACTAACTCACCAATCACGGTGTCGAGCGGTAACGTCGGAATCGGGACTGGGACGTCGACACCAGCGACAACTCTGCAGGTCGGCTCGAGTTCCAGTTCCGGAGCCCTGTATGTGGCCGCCAATCTCGCCGACACAAACTTTATAGCGCCCTACAAAGGTGCGTGGATCGAATGGAACGACCTTGCGGGAATGACTGCATTCGTAAACAACGAGGGAGGATCGACGGGCGGCTGGCAATTCGTCAACGCGAACACAAATAGCCCATATTCAAGCAGTGCCCCTGCCTTCAACACTCCCATGGTGATTCAAGGCACGACCGGCAATGTCGGCATTGGAACGACTGCTCCGGCAGGGCAACTAAACGTTGTGCCAGCGCTTACAACAAACCCGGCAACGGCCAGCCAAATCATACTCGGGGGGAATACTGGCACATTGAGTAACGCCAACTTCACCCTCGGTGGCAATCAGATTTTCATTCAAGGTTCGTCTTACACAAACGCATTCAACGGGCACGGTGCGAATGGAGTGTTGGTTGCCGGAGGTAATATTACCGCCGCTCCGGGACTCGGCCCCGCTGATATATATGGGGGGAGCGTGACAATCGCAGGTGGCACAGCAACTGGTGTATCCGGAGCAACAGCTCTTGGTGGTCCAGTGGCTATTCAAGGCGGGCTTGCTAACGCTGGCGGCGCTAACATTGTCGGTCCAGTGAGCCTACAGGCTTCTGGCGGCAACGTCGGCATCGGAACGGCGACACCGGGCGCAGCACTTGAGGTAAACGGCAGCGTAAAAATCGACACAACCGGGTCGAACGGGCTAACATTTTCCGGTGCGACAGGCACCCAGACTACTCCATGGACCGGTGTTCTCTGCGGCGGCGACTATGCAGAGGCCGTGAATGCGAAGGGCTCACTGAAGACCTATGAACCGGGCGATGTGTTGGTGATCGGAGATGACGCCGACGGAGAGGTTCAGAAGTCAGTCGAGCCTTATTCGACGATGGTGGCCGGAATCTTTGCGACCAAGCCCGGTGTGATAGGACGTCGGCAAACACTGCGGAAAGAAGACGAAGAGCTTCCAATGGCGATGATTGGTATTGTGCCAACCAAAGTAACCACAGAAAACGGCCCCATCCGTCGCGGCGACCTGCTGGTCACTTCCTCAACCACTGGCTATGCGATGAAGGGAACCGACCGAGGCAAAATGCTCGGTGCAGTCATCGGCAAGGCAATGGGGTCGCTTGAGACGGGCTCAGGTGTGGTTGAGGTGTTGGTCACTCTGCAATAAAGAGCGGAGAGGCGTGATAGGTTAAAACGGCAAGCGGGACTCGAAGGAGTCGACAATGGTGAAAGCGCTTCTCATCTTGATTTGCATTGTATCTTTGATTTCAGGGGTAGTTGAGCGTGCATCGGCTCAGGCTGCGCCGGGCTTCTTTGCTGATGCCAATCATCCAGCAGGCTCGCCTGATCCCGAGAAGCTAGACGGCGTATGGAGCATCGATCCAATCAGCGATCAGGTCAGCATGAACATACCTTTCTTTACGACTCCACAAGGTGGACGCGGACCAAAGCTTCCGTTTGCCCTTCTTTACAATTCTGCTTCGACAGTTACTCTTCAGGGAAATGGCACATTTTATGGGGAAAGTGGTCCGCCTGTCACTCAATTTGCCTGGTCTGCTAAGCCAATTGCAGGTGACGGCGGCCTTGTGGGGCCTTCGGGCCCCTGGACTACAACGGGGCCATACTTTTACAGCGCTTTCGCCCAAATACCGGATGTCACTGAGCCCAATGGAAACGGCGGCACCTATGTCAGCAACTATGGTTGTGTAATCTATGGTCCCTACACCTATGTGGATCCGGAGGGCTCTCCGCACGACACGAACTTGTTGAATGTCATTTACACCTCAACCCCCACAGGGGCGGTACCGGGTGCTTCAGAGTGCGTGGACGCACAATCTGGACCAACAACATATTGGCCGTCTTCGGTCACATCAGACGGTTCTACAATGGCAACGAGTAGCGGATCTGCAATCGGTCAAGACGGGACCGCCGCCACAGGCGTGGGCGGCCTACAAGCTGGTTCTCCAGGCACATTGACGGACCCCAATGGAAACTCTGCATCCATCAGCACCGCGAACGGCGTAACCACGGCGACAGACGCATTGGGCAGGACCGTCTACAAGACGAACATTCCAATCGGTCAAATTGGCCAGATTCCAGCTGGAAGTTATTATGTGACCACATATGGCCCGACTGGAAACGCAGAGAACTACAATGTTGTCTTCTCGACGATTGCGGTGGGCAGCTTTACAATGCCCCATCCGAATCCGTCGAATAACGAAATTTCTTCCAGTTCGTTTTGCCCGCAGTGCTATACAAACTACCAGGTCTTAGGGCCGAGTGCCACCTTCACAGCTGTAACAGAGCTAGAACTACCCGACACTTCCGCATATAGCTTCACCTATGACCAGACTTACGGGACCATCTCGAAGATCACTTTTCCCACAGGCGGGTATGTGCGATTCGCTTGGGGAATTCGCGACAAGGACTGGAATTGGTACGGTCAATTCAATGCGATTTCTTCGGTGGTTGTAACGGACGCTTATCTGTCGAGCGGTTCGAGCGAGAATCATTGGTCTTACACCATGGAGTCGCTTTCCTCGTCTTCGACGCCTATAGGTAAAGTTATTGCACCCGATTCGAGCTGGACCACCTACACTGGGGCATGCTTTAGCTACATCCTCCCTCCTTTTTATTCATTTCTAACAAGAGCAAGTTGCAAGGAGACGTCGCATGCCAACTATTCAAGTACCGGCACGCTTCTTGCGTCCCAGGCGGAGACGTTTAGAAGCGATGGACTTCCGATTCAGGTCGTGATGGGCGTCTATGACGGCCCTTCGCCGCTTCAGAGACAGACTGTGAACAACTACGATAATTACGACAATATCATCGAAAAGGATGAGTCCGATTTCGTTTCCTGCAACGAGAGCGGTCAAGGATTGCCTTGCCCTATTCCTTCGCAGACAACCGGCCCTTGGCTTCGCAAGACATTTACGACTTTCACCGCCACGTGCAATTCTACGCTTGCGGCCAAGCACATCGTCAATAAACCATGCCAAGTTGTTGTGACGAACGGCAGTGGCACTCCTTACTCGCTGGTCAGCTACGGCTACGATTCCAACGGCAATCTTCTCAATGAGAGCAAGTGCCTTTCGATTTCTGGAACGGGGTCAGCGGCAACCTGCTCTTCATCTTGGCAGACGCAGTATAGTTACACTCCTCCCACCGGGTCTGTTAATGGGCAGGTCTATTCGAAAACTGAAGGCTACGGTACTTCAGCTGCTGCGACGACTACCTACACATGGAGTGGGCAGGCGAACGGATATTTGTATGCCGTGACCTATCCGAACGGCGCCACGGAGTCCTATACCTATTACGAGACGACGACCGGTCAGGTTCATACGCACAAAGACTGGAATAAGAACCAGACGACTTACGACTACACTGATCCGCTGCACAGGATTCACACCTTCACCGCTCCCGCGACTGTGGATGGGACCACAGGATCGTCCGGCCAAGGGGTTACAAGTTACAGTTATACCGACACGTCCGGCGCATTTTCTGTGCAGGAGCAACACACGGTAAACACCCTTCCAACGACGACTTCGACAACAACATACTTCGACGGGTTAGGCCGCAAAATCACAACCAAGACTGTTACGCCACAGTGTTCGACACCGATAGAAGTCGACACGGTATACGACTCGATGAGCCGGGTCTACACAGTCAGCAATCCGTACTGCTCCACTTCCGATTCGACGTATGGACTGACAACTTTCACCTACGACGCACTCAGCAGGAAGATTCAGACCACGAACCCAGACAACACTTCAAGTACTGTCACCTATGGCGGCAATGCAACAGAAATTACTGACCCAACCAACGGCACAGTGAATCCCCAGCACATCCAACAGGTAAACGGCTTGAACCAACTCACGGGCGTATGTGAGGTTTCGGCTTCGACTTTTGGCGGTGTCAGTCCCGCCTCTTGCGGAATGAATGTCACCGGCTCCGGGTATTCGACTTCGTACGCGTACGATCCGTTGGGTAACCTGCTGGCGGTCAATCAGCACGGCGTATCGCGGTCGTTCACGTACGATTCGCTTGGCCGCCTTACTTATGCGATGAATCCGGAAGCTGGTTCCGTCAGCTATGGCTATTTAACTTCCAGTAATGCGCCTTGCTCCCCCAATTCTGCGGCTCCATGCAGCAAGACTGACGCTCGAGGTGTGACCGTAACGTACGGATATGACAATCTCGGCCGTTTGCTTTCGAAGGCGTACAGTGATCACACAACCCCGATCTCGTGCTACCAATTCGACGCGGGAACAGGAACGAATCCTACAGGCTACCTGACAAATGCTTGGACTCAGGCTGCCTCCTCCGGCAGTTGCAATTCCTCTCCGACTTCGTTTATCAACCTCAAGTCCTTTCTCAACTACGACGCGGTCGGACGGCTACTTAATGCGCAGCAACAGACCTGCATCGGTGGCAAGTGCTCTGGGCCTACGCCCTACCAAGTCTCAATGACCTACGATCTGGCTGGTAACGCTACGACAATCACCAACTCGGTTGGAGCTAATAACCAGCCACTCACGCTTACCAACTATTTCGACTCCGCCTCCCGCCCTTGCCTCACCACGAGCAGCTGGACGGCAAATGCCTCGCCAAATCTCTTCCAAATCAATCCCGCAGTGAATCCGGTAAGTCCGGGCTACTCGCCTGCGGGCGGCTTACAGAACTACTTCATGGGTTCCTCATCTTCCCCAGCGTTAACCTCGTGCAGTTCTTCGCCCACATCTCCCATCAATGCCATTCTGAATTACACGAAACGATTCTGGGTTAGCAGCATTTCCACGACAGGGCAGATCCCATAGTTCGTCCGGTTCAAGTCACTTCCATGGCTCAGAACGGTGAACCCAACGAAGGGAATGCGAGAAAGGAACGGTCGTGATGATTGGACGGCGAATCTCGATAGGACTGGCGGTGCTGGCGGCGAGCAGCGTGGCGTGCCTCGCGCAGACGCCGGTGCTGAGCAACCTCGAGGCGCCGTACGCAGCCATGCAGGGTTCTGTGCAGATAGGCGGGCACGTCTACGGTGCTGGCGCGGTGGCATACGGGCCAGCGGGAACGCCGTTGGTATTGACCGGCTCCGATCTCGGCACCACGGGCACTGTAACTTTCATCGCCTACAAGAATGGCGTGGTCGACACAAACGTGCAGCCGGTAGCCGCCACGCACACGATGTGGACCTCGAACATGATCTTTGCGCCGGTCCCCTCGGGAGCTTATTCCGGCATGGTACAGGTGACGGTGGAGGGCAAACAGAGCAACCTACTGCCGTTCATGGTGACGCCTGGGTCTTACGCGGGCACCTGTCCGGCGGGACCCTCGACGACGCAGTTGCAGATCATTACAGCTTCGTTGCACGACGGCGCTGTGAACCAAAGTTACAGCGCCACGCTGAATGCGACTGGGGGCACGCAGACCTACACGTGGTCGGTCGCAAGCGGTACGCTACCCGCCGGTCTCTCGCTCAACCCATCGACGGGAACCATCTCCGGGATGCCGACCACGGCTGTATCGCCCGCCAGCGTGACCTTCGGGGTGACCGACAGCGGCACACCTCATCAGAACAACCAGGCGCTGCTGGACCTGACCATCGAGCCGCAGACGCTTACGAGTCCTTCCGGCGGTGTCTACAATTACACAGCCAGCTATGACGGCAATGGCAACGTGACCCAGTACACTGACACGGTGATGGGCTCTTGGAACTTCAGCTACGATGCGCTCAACCGCCTGCAGTCCGGAACCGCCGTCTCTGGCGGCAGCGGTTCGCAGGACTTTGTTGGGCAGAATCTGTGCTGGGCGTACGACTCGTATGGCAACCGCACGGCGCAGTCGACGCAGACTGCGGCCTGCCCGTCCCCATCGCAGGAGTCAACTCTCCAGCCCACCGCGAGCTACAATACCAGCAATCGGATCACCTGGGTGCAGAACACGGCCCCGGCAGGGTTCAGCTACGATGCAGCGGGAAACGCGACTTACGACGGTATGAATTACTACGCCTACGACGGAGAGGGTCGCGTCTGCGCGGTGCAGAACTACCCCGCAAGCGGCGGCGTGGCAGCTTACGGCTACATCTATGACGCGGAGGGCATACGAGTTGCCAAGGGCTCGATCACACCCAGCCCAAACCTGCTCACTCAGCCGTTGAGCTGCGATCCGACCGCGAACGGCTTCCAGCTTACCGAGAATTATGTTGTCGGCCCCGGCGGCGAAGAACTGAGCATGCTCGATGGCAGCAACAACTGGCAGCGGACCAACGTGTATGCGGCGGGAAAGCTGATCGGTACCTACGACGCCATTGGACTGCACTTCCATCTGGAAGACCCGCTGGGTACCAGGCGGATGCAGTTGAGCGGCAATCCAAACTCGGTCGGCCAACCGGAAACCGATATCCAGAGCCTTCCCTACGGCGACGCGCTCTACAGCTTCGCCGATCAGTATGCCGGACCTACTGCCGACGACGCCACCCCACTCCACTTCACCGGCAAAGAACGGGACGCCGAATCCGGCAATGACTACTTCGGGGCTAGGTACTACGCAAGCTCAATGGGCCGATTCATGTCGCCGGACTGGAGCGCGAAAGCTGAACCCGT
>Ga0302319_10004976_pt1 | contig 27015 bp, 15 predicted proteins | sample Bog_T0_2_FD_203319 | JGI IMG/M metagenome (GOLD analysis project Ga0302319, IMG submission 203319) | Peat permafrost microbial communities from Stordalen Mire near Abisko, Sweden - Bog_T0_2 | ecosystem: Environmental > Terrestrial > Soil > Wetlands > Peat | place: Sweden: Abisko, Stordalen Mire... | reverse complement strand
CCGGGAACTCCCTGGGAGGGCTGACCAACGTGGGCCAGAGCCCCAGCGTGGTGAATCCGAACCGTCCCGATCCGTTGCTCCAGCAGTTCAGTTTTGGATTCCAGTACGCCTTCACTCCCAACGATGCAATCGATGTCAACTACGTAGGGAGCCGCGGAAGGCGCATTACGCTTGGGGGCATGAACTATGGACAACTGAACCCGAGCTATCTTTCAATGGGGTCAGCGCTGAACAACGCGATGGCAAGCAATCCGTATGCCAACGCATTGAACGCCCTGGGACTTCCCGCCCCAAGTTGCCCGTACACGCTGGCGCAATCTTTAATGCCGTACCCAGAGTTCTGCGGCGGTGTCACAGCCCAGGACGAACCGGTAGGACTCACCAACTACAACTCCTTGCAGGCGAGCTTCAAGCACCGTTTTGGCCAGGGCCTGGTTTTTACGGCCTCCTACACCTTCTCGAAATTCCTCTCCGATACTGGTGGCCCGGAAGAATGGGGTTCCATCAATGGCGACCAGGGAGGTTCGGGAATCCGCAACTTCTACAACCTGAAAGCGGATTGGTCGGTAGACGGTGACGATATCCCTCATTCCCTGGTTTTGAACTATGTGTATGACCTGCCGGTTGGCCGGGGCAAGAAATTCGGCAGCGGCATGAACGCGATAGCGGATGAGATCGTGGGCGGCTGGCAAGTGTCGGGAATTACCACCGCGCAGAGCGGCTTCCCAATGTCGATCGGCGCCAGCGGAAACTCCGGGAGCGTGTTTGGCGGAAACCAGCACGCAGTTCTGACGGGGGCCGGTCCTAAAGCCAACGGGTGCGGCGGCCTTCCTTCGCCCAACGGTGGCCTCACCCCGTTTTACCCTGTCGGATCGAAAAATGGTCCCCGTTGCTTCTTCAACGGACAGCCCGCCACAGGCGGAAACAACGGGCCGGGGGCCTTTGGGCCGACACCTGACTTCACCTTCGGCACTGCGCCTCGCTACTTTTCCAACCTGAGGGCTCCCGGATACGTGAACCAGGATCTGACGATCGGAAAGTGGTTCAGCCTCAAGGAGAGGCTTCGCTTGCAGTTCGCTGTCCAGATGTTCAACGCTTTCAACCACGCCAATTTTGACATACCCGCTGCCGGCATCGGGAGCGTCAACCTTGGTGAGAGCTCGGGCACTCAGGGAGCGAGACAAATGCAGGGTGTGCTGAAGATCACCTATTAGAGGCCGCTATGCAGCGAACTGTCCTTGCATTCTGCCTGACGGTCGCGTTCACAAATTTATACGTGGACGCGACCGTCGTTGGCCAAGCACCAGCGAAAACCATTCAACCCCTTCTGGCCGAAGCCCGCGCAGAGCAGGCAAGAGGGGATTTTGCTGCCGCGGCTGATTCCTATCGCAAGGCCGTCGCACTCGAACCCTCCGTACCGGAACTTTGGGCGAATCTGGGATTGATGCAACACGAGGCCGGGAAGCATGATGAAGCAATTCGGAGCTTCAAAGAGGCGATAAAGCTCAAATCGTCGCTGTTTGTGCCTCAATTGTTCCTGGGTCTCGAATACCTTGAATCCAAAAACCCTGCGGCTGCCATTCCATTCCTCGAAATTGCTGAGAAGCTCAATCCTGATGACTTGCAGGCTGCACTGAATCTCGGAAAGGCATACACATTGTTAGAACATGCCGATCGTGCCGCTGACGCCTATTCGATTGCAACTCGTCTGGCGCCAAATGACGGGAATGCCTGGCTCAGTCTTGGGATGGCATATTTGCAGCAGGTGGAGTCTGACGCCCGCCTCATGACTTCGACGTACCCCCATTCGGCCTATGTCAGCCTGCGGACTGCGGAAGCCTTTGCGGAGGAAGGCAAGCTGGTTCAATCGGAGACCTCCTTCAAGTCTGCGATCGCATCTGCATTGCCGGCGCCTTGCACCCACGCGGAATTCGGTATCGTGCTTCTTCGCAAGAAGAACGTGCCCGAAGCGCGTGAGCAATTCGAACTGGAAATGAAGACTGAAACTCACTGCGAACTGGCAGCTCTCGGTTTGGCGGTTGCCCAGCTTACTGAAGGACATCCGGACGTTGCATTCACGAAGTTGATTGCTCTTGCCACGGCCGACCCTGGCTTCGTCGAGTCGAATCTGCAACTCTTTCGGGATGCTGTTTCCGCTGACCAGGCAAAGTCGCTGATCGATCTCGTTGGAGCGCAACCGAAAGACAACCTCGCTTCAGCTGCGATTGGGTCAACTGTTGAAAATGTGTTTGTGTCGGAGGATGCGCCGGCGCAACAGGAGTTCAGTAATGTGGCCTCATCTTCAAATGATCGGGCGCAGGTGCAGGGAAATTCCAAGAAGCTTGATTCATCCGGTCAATATGCCCGATGCAATGATTTGCTCAAGTCCGCCTTCGGCACGATGGCCAGCGATCAATTGCAGCTTCTGGCTTCCTGTTCCTTCTTTACCGGCGATTTCCGAACTGCTTCCGCAGCAGCGCAACGACTGAAGACCAACCCCACTACTCGCGCGCAGGGATTGTATTGGGAGTGCAAGGCCGACCAGAGGCTCGCGATTGCGGCGCTGGACCATGCCGGGACAATCGATGCGGACTCTCCGCGTATGCACGTTTTGCTCGGGGACATTTTCCGGCAAAAGCGCCGTTGGGACGATGCCGAGTCGGAGTACCGAAAGGCCGTCGCTCTCGATCCGAAGAGCTACACCGCCCGTCTGAGCCTGGGGATCGTCCTTTTCACCGAACTGAAGAACGATGAAGCATTCAACATCGACCGCGCTCTCCTGGCAGAGGATCCAAACGACGCAGAGGCAAATCTCCTGGCTGCCGAGATCCTCGCCCAGCAGAACCAGTTTCGAGAGGCCGAGCCTTATCTTTCGAAGTGCCAGACCCTGAAACCGGAGTTCGTGCCCCGCTTGCATTCTCTTCTGGGGCAGATCTATGCACAGACAGACCGGGTTCCAGCCGCAATCTCCGAGTACAAAGCAGGACTTTCGGCAGACGAAGATGGAAGCATTCACTACCAGCTTGCCCGCCTCTATCAAAAATCTGGAGACAGGACTGATGCAGAGGAGGCATTCAGAGCCTCGAAACGCCTCAGAAGCCAGTGGGATGATCGTGCGTCAATTGCGCTCCAACAGAATTCAACGGACTTGAGTCATCACTAGCAATCTCCTGCGGCCGATTGCATTGCAAATTCGAATCGCCAGCAGATAACCCTGAGTACCGCGCGCATTCCAACTGGGGCCTGGCAGGGACTCGCGACGCCTTGGCGAACACCTTTTCTCACCTTTGTCATGGAGCCTTCGTTCATGTCCTCTCCATCATTCGGAAAGCATTTGTGTGCCATCTCCGTCGTCTTCGTTCTTTTCGCGCTCGTCACTTGCCGCGGCCGTGCTCAGACCTTCGAGCAACTGCCTAATGGTGCGATTGTGCATCTGGAAGCCGGCATCGTTCATGTGGAAGTCTGTTCTGAAAGCGTGATTCGCATCTTCGCCGGTGCATCCACCACACCACTCAAGTCACTCGTTCCGGCTGTGATTCGGCCATGTGAAAACGCGAAGTTCACGACCTCCTCGGACGACTCGGCATTCCAGATCCAGACAAGCAAGCTGAAGGTGGAGGTCGCCAAGAGAACTGGGGCAGTCCGCTTTTCGTCGTCCGACGGACAAACGATCCTTGCCGAGCAGGATCGCGGAAGAACCTTTGCGCCATCCGATGGTGGAGGGTCCGAAGGTGGAGTCCGTCAGGCGTTCCTGGTTTCTGCTGGCGAAGCGCTTTACGGGCTGGGGCAACATCAGGAAGGATTCTTCAACCTGCGCAACATTCCAATCCGGCTCTTGCAGGCGAATACGAATATTGCAATTCCGTTTCTCGTTTCGACTAAAGGTTATGGGCTGCTTTGGAATAATGCGGCACTGACGGATTTTAATCCGACAACGGAGGCAGTCCCTCTGGACGCTACCGGCGCGGGGACGTTCCGGACAGGGCAAGAGGGGGAATACGGACTTCTGTTGAGCGGCAACTATCGCAACAAACTTCGACTGTCGGTGGACGGCCAACAGATCATCGACATCAAGAACATGTGGGTTCCGATTTCGGTCGGCGCCAAAATACGCCTGGCGGCGAATACCACCTACAGGGTAGTGGCGGAAACGGGAGGTGATACAAAGCTTTCCCTGCGTGTCCCTTCAGACACCATGGCATTTCATTCCGAGACGGGCCAGGCGGTTGACTATTACTTCATCTACGGACCAGAACCGAGCCAGGTCATTGCGCAGTACCGCGAGTTCACCGGCGCCGCACCGCTGCTGCCGCGCTGGGCTTACGGCTTCTGGCAGTGCCGGGAGCGCTACTCCAGCCAGCAGCAGATACTCGACACGGCCGCCGAGTTTCGTAGGCGCAAAATCCCGGTCGACGTCCTGGTGCAGGACTGGCAGTACTGGGGAAAGTATGGCTGGAACGCGATGCGGTTCGACGAGCGCGATTATCCCGATCCAGCTGAGATGATGTCAGCTCTGCATCGCCAGGACATCCACTTGATTATTTCGGTCTGGGCAAAGTTCGGATCCGATACGGACGTTGACCACGAAATGAAAGATGCGCACCTGGTTCTTACCAGTGCGGCCGCTACCGGCGAGCCCGGTGAGTCCAAGGAAACCGAGAACTGGGCCGATCTGTTCAATCCCGCCGCGCAAAAGCTTTTTTGGGCAGATATCAACCGCAATCTGTTTGCTTCCGGGCTCGATGGATGGTGGCTCGATGCCTCGGAGCCAGAAGGCGATCCACTCAAAGATGATCGGACCTTCCTGGGTCCGGGCAAGATCGTAAGAAATGCCTTCCCGCTCTTCGAAACGTCAGCGGTATTCGACGGGCAAAAGGCAGCGGACCCGGACAAGCGTGTCGTGATCCTGTCGCGATCCGCCTATAGTGGGCAGCAGCGCAACGGCTCCGTCTCCTGGTCGGGCGATGTTTCAGGCAATTGGGAGACATTGCGCCGGCAGATCCCGGCCGGCCTGAGTTTCGGCATGACTGGGTTCCCCTACTGGACAACGGACATCGGTGGATTCTTTCGCCCGAGTGACCAATACACGTCGCCGGAATATCGCGAACTGCTCGCCCGGTGGTTTGAATACGGCGCATTTTGCCCGATCTTTCGCATTCATGGGTTCCGTTCCGAAACGGAGATGTGGAAGTACGGCCCAGATGTGGAGAGGATCCTGACAGACTACGACCAGCTTCGGTACAGGCTTCTTCCATATATCTACTCTGCCGCATGGGGCGTTACAAGCCGCGGAGAAACTCTCATGCAAGCGCTCCCATTCGTGTATCCGAACGATCCTGGTTTGCGCGACATCGACGATCAATTCCTGTTCGGGGATTCGCTCCTCGTGAATCCTGTAACTCAACAAGGTGCAACCAACCGCAGTGTCGTGTTGCCGGAAGGCGGTTGGGTCGATTTCTGGACTGGCCAGATTTATGCGGGGGGGCAAACGATCCAAGCCGATGCTCCGATTGACCGGATGCCGATCCTGGTGAAGGAAGGCAGCATAGTGCCCATGGGCCCGATCGTGCAGTCTGCGGCCGAGGCGGAAGACCCAATGGAGATTCGCATCTACGGTGGGAAAGATGCTGACTTTGAGTTATACGATGACAGCGGAGACGGCTACGCCTATGAAAAAGGCGCAAGAGCGACGATTCATCTTCACTGGGACAATGGGCGAGATGTGTTGTCGATTGGAAATCGAACGGGAGCGTTCCCCGGCATGCGCATGAAACATACGTTTCACATAGTGCTGGTGAAACCGGGGCATGGGACCGGAGCGGCGGAAGGTGCAAGCGCTGACCGCTCTTTGACGTATAACGGGCACCGGGTGAGTATTGCTTTGAATAAGTGAAGAAACATGTGACCTGCATTCTGCGCTTTGACCACAGAGTTGTATCGTGGAATTTGCTTTTCGATTTACTTCGGCCGTGAGATCGATCCGAACATCCCGTTACCTTAAGTCCCAAAACGTGCGAAAGGCAGGAATAGGATCATGAATCGCAGATCGTTCTTTACAGGCGGACTTTCCGTTCTTGCGCTGGCGCGTACGGCACGCGCATTGGGAAACTCGCAGCTGTTTGAGGGAGATGTTCCGCAAGGGCCCTTTCTGCCGTTTTGGGAATCGCTTAAGTCCTATCGTTGCCCGGATTGGTTCCGCGACGCAAAGTTCGGCATCTGGGCACATTGGAGCCCGCAGAGTGTCCCCGAACAGGGCGACTGGTATGCGCGAAACATGTACAGGCAGGGGACGCCCCAATACGAATATCACGTCAAGCACTACGGGCACCCGTCGCAGTTCGGGTACAAGGACATTTGCCCTCTATGGAAGGCAGAACGCTGGGATCCTGAAGCGCTTGTCAAGCTTTACAAGCAGGCGGGCGCGGAATACCTGGTGTCCCTGGCAACTCATCACGATAACTTCGATTGCTGGAGTTCCAAACATCAGCCCTGGAATTGCGTCAACATTGGTCCCAAGCGCGACATCGTGGGAACGTGGGGGAAGGTTGCCCGTGCCAACGGATTGCGCTTCGGTGTGAGCTATCACGGCACGCCGCATCGGGTCTGGGACGAGTTCCTTCCCGTTCGCTACAAAAGCGACACCACAGGTGCGCTCTCTGGCATTCCCTACGATGGCCTGCAAACCATGGCTGACGGCAAGGGCAAGTGGTGGAATGGCATGGACCCGCAAATGATCAATGGAAAACCTCACCTGAAGAGCACACCGTGCCCGGAATTCGTTCAGCAGTTCCTCTTGCGCGTGCAGGACGTAATCGACAAATACAGTCCCGACATTCTCAACTTCGATGATGGGGCGCAATTCGATTTCGATGCCGGAGGGCCCACACTCGACCTGAAAGTGTGGTTGGGTATTCCGGATCTGGCTCCTCAAATCATGGCGTATTACTACAACAAGAATGTGCAGGCGCACGCTGGTCATCTGGAAGGGGTGGTCGACCTGAAAGTAGTTCCTGAGCCAGTATGGGGCACACTCACCCGAGACTTCGAGATGTCGCTCTCCGACAAGCTTCAGGAACGGCCCTGGCAGACTGAGGCGTGCATCGGGCATTGGCACTACGATCGCAGCGTCTTTGAAAGCCATACCTACCAGAAAGCCTCGTTCATCATCCCATTCCTTGTTGATATCGTCAGCAAGAACGGCAATCTCCTGCTCAGCATCCCTCTGCCTGGGCACGGAGAGCCTGACAGCGATGAAATTGCCTTCCTCGGCGAGCTTGCCGACTGGCAAAGAGTGAACTTCGAGGCAATCAGGGGTACCCGCCCCTGGAGCGTTTTTGGGGAAGGTCCTTCGACAGAAGCTAAGGAGATCCCCTCCTATCAGCTATCAAGAATAACGTTCGATCACACCGACATCCGATTCACTACGAAAGGGGATGTGCTTTATGCCATTGCCTTGGGGTGGCCGCCTGACAATCAGGTGTTGATCAAGTCCCTTGCGAGCGCCGCCCCGAGTTATGGGCACCGGATTGGCAATGTGGAATTGCTCGGGGCGAAGGGAGACGTCAGGTGGACGAGAAATCCCGAAGGACTTAAAATTTCGGTCCCCCAGGGTCCACCCTGTCACCATGCGTATTGCTTCAAGATTTCGCCCGCATGAGGATCAGTGGGATTGTCGCAAGAGTATCAAGATAATCCAGCTGAAGTCCCCCCTCCCGCATTTCTTTGTTGAGTTCAACCTATTCGCATACGCGGGATTGCATCTTTTCGGCCAATCACAATACGGAACCCAAGCGATTAAGGCTCAAGCCGAAATAGCGGCTCGGCTCGTTCGGTGGACCTTCATGAATCAGGGTGTCGATGATCAGGCGCTCGTGTAAATACTCATCGAGTTCCCCGCAAAACGGTCCAGAACTTGTCGCAGTTACTTGACTCGATTCGCTACGAGGTCTTCTTCCGCAAAGTCGCCCACCTTGCGATGCAGTTTTATCGAATCGCCCGAGACCGTGCCCGTGTACTTGATCAGGATGGTCTGGCCGTTGAAGTCCAGGCTTTCCTCAAACGAAATCTGATCGTCTTTGATTGTGCCGTTGGTGATATCGGTCGATCCGCGGTCGTTCTTCGCCGTGCCGGTGAGCTTTTCACCGTCCACCTTGAAGGTGTAGGTGTAATGCTGTTCGCCAATCTGGGTGTTGAAGGTTGCCGTCCATTGTCCGGTTAAGTCAGCGGCCCATGCGGTCAGGGCAAGGCCTGCCGTCATGACTGCCAAAACCAATGTGTTGCGAAGTTTGTTCATTGCCGTCTCCTTTTCGATTGTTGCGTCATGGTCGCCCAGTTCAATGGTGGTTCCCGCTATTCGGGCAAGTCCACTTGCCCGTCGATATGGAATTTGCCAGTTACGGTAGGTGCGGATGTTCCGGGCTGGCCTCCGCCGATGCTTATTGTGTAATCCCCGGGGGCGATGATCGGGTTGCCATTCTCGGTCACCATAGTCAGGTCGCGGTCCTTCAAATCGAAATGAAGCTTCTGGCTTCCACCCGGCTCGAGATGAATGCGCTGGAATCCGCGCAGAGCAACGAGCGGCGCACCTTTGACGGCCGGGAATTTGAGATATACCTGGACGACCTCATCTCCGGCGAACTTACCCGTGTTAGCCACCGTTACATCGGCTCCGATGGGTTGTCCAGCAGCCACAGCCTGCGAGGGGATGGTAAGGTCGCTGTAACTGAAGGTGGTGTAACTGAGTCCATAACCAAACGGATAAAGTGGCTTGCCATCGAAGTAACGATAGGTCCGGTTTGCCATCCCGTAATCCTCAAAGTTCGGCAGCTGGTTGACGCCTGCATAGAAGGTGATCGGCAGGCGTCCCGCAGGGTTGTTCTTGCCGCTCAGCGTCTCAGCAACTGCCGCTCCGCCTTCTTCGCCGGGATACCATGCTTCGAGAACGGAATTGGCATGCTGGTTGATCCAGTTGACAGCGAGCGCGCTGCCATTTGTGAGGACAACAGCGAGCGGTTTGCCCGTTGCCGCGACAGCTTCGACCAAACTTTCTTCCGGGTCGGGAAGATCGATGCTGGTCCGATCTCCGCCAAGAAATCCCGGTTCACTGACTGGCATTTCTTCGCCCTCCAACTGACTTGTAATGCCCACGACGGCGATCACCGCATCGGCGCCTTTCGCCGCGGCAATTGCCTCAGGTGAAGGCGCGTTGCTAACTTTGGCCCATATCAGTTCGGCATGCGGCCTGCCTTCGGCGAAGCCATAGTTAATGTTGAGTGCAACTTTGCGGTCCTTCTCCAAATTAACGCGGCCAACGGAAGCATCGGTTCCAGAGCCACGGAACGCCATTGCCACTTGCTTGCCCTCGATCGTTAATCTGGCGAAACCGGCGGCGCGAATCCCGATGAGGAACTCGCCTGACTCGGTGGGCGTCAGGAATCCCGACCATTGCACGCTGAAGGTCTTTTTCGCGGCGATCTCGGAAGGCAGACTACTGTCTGTGAGCTTGACGTTTGGCTCGATCCGGCTGACGATGGGTTTTGCGTTTGGATCGGGCGCCCTGCCTCTCACCATGGCTTCGCCGTAGTCAGCCTTGAGGCCGGGCTTGCCATCGGGACTTGTCAAAGCGCTATCCGGCACGGGAGTTCCATCGGGGTTAAGGAACTGGGTTCCCGGGACGAAAGTGATGGCGGCATTGGGGAATTCGGCATGAAGACCATCGAGGATTGAGACGATGTGCGTTGGCTGTCCGGCGTAGTTTCCGATCAGCGGCCGGGTCTGTCCGGCGAGAGGGCCGACAACGGCGATCTTCCTGATCCCTTGCTTGAGTGGAAGCATTCCGTCGTTCTTCAGCAACACCATGGACTCGTTGGCAAGCTTGCGCGCATGCGCGCGGTGTTCGGCGCTGTCCAATTCCTTCTCGTCGATCTTGGTATAGGGAACCATCTCTGGCGGGTCGAACATGCCAAGTTTGATGCGCGCTGTAAACAGGCGAATCAGAGCTGTGTCCAGTGTGCTTTCAGGTAGATACCCTTGCTGCACAGCATCGATATATGCCTTCTCAACCGGGTCGCCGAATCTTGACGAAAAAGTGACACATTCATTGTCCATGCCACGAATCACAGAGATGGCCGCGCCCTGCGCCTGGGTTGGACGGTAGCGATGATTGGCAGCTACATCCCGAACGGCATCGCAGTCTGAAACCACATATCCCTGGAATCCCCACTTGCCGCGCAGTTGGTCTTGCAGCAAATACTGGTTGGCGCATGCCGGTTCGCCATTGATGGCGTTGTATGCGCACATGACTGAGCCGGCCTTCCCTTCGACGATGGCAGCGCGGAAAGCCGGCTCATATGTATCCACCTCGTCGTGTTTGCTTACGTCCACATCTGCAAAGTGCCTTGTAGGCTCCGGCCCGCTGTGTACGGCGTAGTGCTTCGGAGTGGCGATCGCTAGGTAATACTTCGGATTGTCACCCTGTAATCCGCTGACGTAAGCAACGCCCATGCGGCCGGTGAGATAGGGGTCTTCGCCGTAGGTTTCCTGGCCGCGACCCCAGCGCGGGTCGCGGAAGATGTTCAGATTAGGCGACCAGAAGTCCAGGCCACCCATGATCCCCGTGTGTCCCTCGCGCAGGTTCTGCACATGCTTGATGCGCCCTTCAATACCGATCTGGGCCGCCATGGTATGAATGCCCGGTGCGTCGAAGGTTGCAGCCAGACCAATCGGCTCCGGATACTCCGTTACGCCCTGGTTGATGACCCCGTGGAGAGCCTCGCTCCACCACTGGTATGCCGGAATATTGAGGCGTGGAACGGCCGCCGAGTTGTTCTGCATCTGAGTGGCTTTTTCGGCCAGTGTCATGCGATGAACCAGGTCGGCGGCCCGTTGTTCCGGCGGCAACCCGGTATCCATGTAGGGAAGTTTTGCGGCGTCCTGACTTGCCGCGATTTGCGCCGCTAAGCAAAAGAAAAGCGTGGTGCAGGGGATCAATGTCCCCACCATTCGTGTCCTAATCTTCATCCTCTTGACCCTCCAGATTCGATATGTTCAACCCGGCAATCCTTCACGCCGCAGAATCGTTAATATGGCCTGTGGCCTTCGGTCATGCCAGGCCAGTTGTCTGTGCGAAAGGGACCGGCCGGCAAGCCCGCTCCGTTGAAGAGAGTTGCAGCGGGGTTCGACTGCCACGCGTAGCGGGCTTCTTTTGGATTTGGAACCGAGGGTGAAGACACGACAACGGTATCGCCCTCAATTTGCGCATCGGCCCAGTACCACTTCCGATCGTCGCCGGCAACTGCGAAGTCTTCCAGCTTAGCTGCCTTCGCGATGAGGCCGCCATCCGCATGAGCGAAGTGCAGCCGGATCGTTCCCCGCAGCCGATCAACGGACGCCAGCGTTGGCCCCGCATAAATAACTCGCTCTTTGTAATAGTTGGCCAGCGCACACAGAGCCAACCGCTCACCGACCGGCTGCTTGACCTTCGCATGGATGTTGTCCGGGTCACCTGTATCGATGGTGACGGCCAGGCAAGTGTTTGGAACGGTCGCTGCTGTCAGCGCCTGGGACTCGCGCGTTTCCGTCCACTCGTCGCCATCAACGGGCGATGCACTTCGCTGTTTGAAGGCCGGAAGGCTCACGATGTAAAAGGGGAAGTCTCCCTGGGCGAAGATCTTGCGCCAGTCGGCGATCATAACCGGCAGGAGTTTACGATATTGATAGCCTCGCGGCGAGTTCTGTTCGCCCTGGTACCAGATGACTCCGACGATGGACAGCGGCGCGATGGGTTTCAGCATGCCTTCGAAAAGGACTGTCGGCATGACCGGCCAGTTTTCATAGGCGATGGGAAATTGCACTGGCGGGCGAGCATCCACGCTGAGTTTGCCCTTCCATTTGCCGGCCAGCGGAATCGTGGTCTTTTCATCCAGCGCCAGGTTCAGCTCATCAGGCTTACTCATAAACCCGCCGTCTGGCTTGCTCTTCAGAACCCGAACGGCAATGATGTTGCGCCCCGGCTTGAGCACGCCGTCCCGGATGAAATAGGCCCGTGGATTCTCAACCCAGGAACTTCCACCGACCTCTTTGCCGTTCACATACGCCGTGTCCATGCGCTCGATAATGCCAAGATGCAGCATGGGCCGGCCGGGTGGGAGCGGATCCGGAAGGATGATTTCCTTACGGAACCACACAACCGCGGGCGTATCGGGCACCCCGAGTTCCGAGAACCCACCCGGAACTTCGACTGTGTTCCAACTCGAATCATCGAAGTCAGCTGAAGCCCAATTGGCCTTGATGCCGATGTCATTCTCGTCATACCAATGCATCACGAAGTTGCCATATTCGGGCGCGCCGGCAGCCGTTAGTCTGGCTAATTCGGCTAGCGGGACATCGAAATCCTTCAACGGCCGAAGCGCATCAGCGCTCGTCCAGGCCTCGGCCGGCGTTCCACCAACATCGTCAAGAACAAGGCCAATGGGCACATGAATATCTTGCTGCACTCTGCGGGCGAAGTAATACGCAACTGCGGAAACCAAGTCCGCTGTCTGAGGCGAAACAACGCTCCACTTACCCTGGACAATGTCGGTGTGATGGTAGGCTGGGTGACCCGCGACGGTAAAGAAGCGAATGTCCGGATAATTTGCAGCTTTGGCCTCGTCCGAGCCGTTGAGTGTAAAGCGGAGCGGCAGCCCCATGTTCGATTGGCCTCCGCAAAGCCAGACGTCTCCCACCATCACGTTGTGCAGTTCCACCGTTTGGCGTCCTGCAATCTTGACGGTATAAGGGCCGCCTGCCTGAGGTGCCTGAATTGCGACCTGCCAGCGGTGGTCAGGCCCAGCTACCGCAGTCGCCTCTACATCTCCAATCTCAATGTGAACCTTATCCCCAGGCTCGGACCAGCCCCAAAGAGTGTCCGGTTTACCGCGCTGCAGCACCATGTTGTCGCCGAAAATCGGACTGAGGAGAGGGAGTGATCCTGCCGAAGCAGCCGAAGGTGAAGATGCGACCGGCGCAACGGAAGGCGTGGGCTGGCTGGAGGCAATGGTGATGCACCCGGCAATCCACACAAGCGCGGCTATCTGAGCGGGGTTGAATCTACAGATCATGCAATCATGCCGATTAACTGGAGACGTACTTCGTCGCTGAAAAGGCGAGGCTCGGAGAGGTTTTCCAGATTTGCACCTGGGCATATTGTTTACCGGAAGAGCCTGGGCGCGAAGTCTTTCAGATCGCGGCGCCATGTCTGCCACTCATGCGAGGTTCCGGGTGACTCGTAGAAGGTGTGCTTGACGTTGGCTTCTGTGAATGCATCGTGCAGTTTCACGATCCCCGCATGCATTTGCGCGGGTTCCTCCGTCCCCACGCCGATCCAGAGCAGGTGAACCTTCCTCGCAAAGGCCGCAGGGTCAGCGAGCGTGCCATTGAACGCCGTCTTCATATCTGGCTTCTCAGCGCTTCGCATCATCATCATTCCTCCGGCCCCACTGAAGCCGCCAATGTAAGAGAAAAGATCGAGGTGATCGAAAGTTACTTGGAAGGTCTGCATGCCGCCCATCGAGAGTCCGGCCATAGCGCGATGTTCCCGATCGGAAAGGGTTCTGAAGTTCGAGTCGATATAAGGTATCAGTGCCTGGGTCAAGTCGTCCTCGAAGGCCTGCGACATCTCCTGCATGGCCTTCATCATCTCGGGCGAGCCAAAGGGCTTTCCCGTGAGATCCGGATCAACTTGCCCGGCCCGCCGCGCATAGCCGTAGGCCATCACAACGATCATCGGCTCCGTGTTTCCGCTGGCGATCAGGTTGTCAAGAATGAAATTGGCATGGCCCTGCTTGATCCAGCCCGTCTCATCTTCGCCGCCACCGTGCTGAAGATAAAGCACGGGATAGCGCATCTTCGTCTCCGTGTCGTAGCCGGGCGGCAGATAGAGAACCGCATGCCGCCAGCTCCCGGTGACCTTTGAGAAATACCAGATCTCGCGCACTGCGCCGTGGGGAACATCCTGCGGCAGATAATAGGTAGCCCCTGGTTCGGGAACCTCTATGCCGCTGGCGTCTCTGCCGCCGCCGTAGAAGGCATGGCTTCCCGCATCGTTCACGTCCACTCCGTCGATGACGAAGTTGTAGTAGTGGAAACCTGGAACAAGGGGCGGCGTAGTAACGGTCCAGAAGCCATCGGCTCCCTTCACCATGTCCAGCTTCGGATTGCTCCAGAAGTTGAGCTTCACCGCCGTTGCGTTCGGCGCCTTGATGCGGAACTCGGCTTCGCCCTTGGCGTCGACACGCGGGTACTCCGCACCCCACACATTGGTGGAGGCTGGCTGGAACTCACCGGGAGTTTGTGCACTGCAGTAGCTCGAAAGCAAGAAAAGCGCAATTGCCAATCTCTTCATTGAATCCTCTCCATTTCAATTCCCGCCGTTCGGAGCGGCGGCCCTTAAGATCCGCCCTTGATTCGGCTCGATTGGGACGGGGCACGCTGCTGGGAATCGTTTTCCGCCTCATATAAGTTACGCGGAAGGCGACCCCTGAATTTCACGGACAGCGGCATAGTACGCGATCGAGGCAGTCGAAGGATAGTCTATTTTTCATGGAGTACATCGATTTATCCCTTGCTCGCTGTCCCTGCGCTTCTGTATAGTCCAACTTCCAGAGAACGTTTTCGCGAATCGATGTTCTGGCTGGTCGCTGCAGCACCTTGCGCATCAGGCTACTCGACGCAAATCTGCAGCATGCGTTCTGGGGAGCGCTATGAGTTTCCGCAGTCTTCGCTTTATTCTTCGCATCTCTCTCCTGGCGCTTGTTTCGGCAGCGCCGATGACGGCCCAAAGTGTCCATTTTTCCATCGACACCTCCAAACCCGGAGTGAAGATCGACCGTAATATTTTCGGCCAGTTTGCAGAGAATCTGGGCCATGGGCTTTACGAAGGCATCTGGGTAGGCCCGGATTCTTCGATTCCGAATACGCGTGGGATCCGCAATGACGTTGTCGGCGCGCTTCGTGAGCTGAAAGTGCCCAACGTCCGCTGGCCCGGCGGTTGCTTTGCGGATGAATACCATTGGCGCAAGGGAATCGGCCCGGCAGAAAAGCGGCCTGCGACGCTGAACACTGCCTGGGGCAACTTAGTCGATACGAACAGCTTTGGCACCGACGAGTTTATGGACTTTCTGGAGCAGATCGGCAGCCAGCCCTACGTCTCGATCAACGTCGGTTCAGGAACACCCCAGGAGGCAGCAGACTGGCTGGAATACATGACGGCCGCAGCGCCTACGGCACTCGAGAAAGAGCGTGCCGCGAACGGGCATCCCAAACCATACAAGGTTGGCTTCATGGGCATTGGAAACGAGAGCTGGAGTTGCGGCGGCGACATGACGGCCGACTACTACATCAGCCAGCTCAAGATCTACAGCCGCTTTGTCGAGAATGACAATCCTGAACAGCGGGACGCAAACCAGATGCTCAAGATTGCCGTCGGTCCCGGCTTCCCGGAGACAGATTGGACCGAGGCCGTGATGAAAGCCTGGCAGCACCACGACTGGAGTTGGAACTTCGATGGTCTCTCAGTCCATTGGTACACGACGCCCGGCGGGTGGCCGCTTTCGGAGCTGTCAACAGATTTTACCGTTGACGACTACGCCAAGACCCTCAAGACCACCCTGTTCATGGACGAGTTTCTGCGCAAGCAGGAAACTGTGATGGACAAGTACGACCCGCAAAAAAAGGTCGCCCTGGTGGTCGACGAGTGGGGCGGATGGTACAAGGCATTGCCTGGGACGAACAAGGATTTTCTCCTCCAGCAGAACAGTGTCAGAGACGCGATTTTGGCATCGCTGAATCTGAACATCTTCGCGCGGCACGGAGACCGAGTCCGCATGGCGAACATCGCCCAGATGATCAACGTGATCCAGGCGATGATCCTTACCGACAGGGAGAAGATGGTCCTGACGCCAACCTACTACGTTTTCAAAATGTATGTTCCGTTCCAGGACGCTACATTTATTCCCGTCGTATTTGATGCTGGTACGTATCAGCAAGGCAGTATCAGCCTGCCGCGTGTGGATGCTCTTGCGGCCAGAGATGCGTCGGGAAAACTCTGGCTGGAAATCACCAACCTCGATCCGCAGAAGCCGGCAGAAATTGATGCTGAGATCGGTGGCATGACCTTCAAATCCGCGACTGGCCAAACCCTCACAGCGCCTTCGGTCAATAGCGTCAACACATTTTCCGTGCCCAATATCGTCGTCCCCAAGCCCATTTCCGCGTCGTTCAGAGGCGGCAGGCTTGCGCTGACGGTGGAACCGAAATCGGTGACGGTGATTTCGCTGGAACCATAACAGCTAATCCGCAAGCAAATTCCAAATGCAGCGAATTGAATAATCGAGCGTACCTGCACAGACCCTGGCCCCCGTCGCACACTACTCAGATCTCAGGTTGATCCACGGAGATGTTCATCATGCAATCGGCAATTGGTAGTTTCGGCTTGAAGAGACCGGCAGTTTTGCTCACGGTTCTCATTTTCTCCATGTTGTCCACGGCACAGACATCTCCGGTCAACGTATCCATCGATGCATCGAAAACAGGCGCCCCCATATCGAAATATATCTATGGCCAGTTCCTGGAACACGGTGGCGATATCGTCAACACTGGCATCTGGGCTGAGATGCTTGTAGATCGGAAGTTCTTTTACCCCGTAGCAACCAGCGCTCCTAAGCCTCCGCCTGTGATGGGCAACGCGGCTGGGAACCCTCGCTTCAACCGCAATGCGACTCGCTGGTGGGCTCCCGTAGGTGGCGACGATGCCGTCATCATGGATACCAAAGCGCCTTACACCGGCGAGCAGACGCCTTTGGTCAAACTCGACGCCAAAGTGCCCCACGGTTTTAGCCAGTCTGGCATTGCGGTGCGCAAAGGCAACGCTTACACGGGACGCATCCTGCTTGCCGGCTCTGCGGGCGCGGTGGTCAAGGTGACGCTCACCTGGGGCAAGGAAGCGACCGATCGCCAGACCATAACTATCGGAACGCTCGGCGCGACATATCGCAAGTTCCCGCTGCGGTACACTGCTGCGGCGGACACCGATGACGCAACTTTAGAGATCACCGGCACGGGCACAGGATCCTTCCATGTTGGCGCGGTATCACTGATGCCTGCCGACAACATCGAAGGCTTTCGTCCCGAAGTGATCAGCGCGCTGAAGCAGCTGCGTTTTGGAGTACTCCGCTTTCCTGGCGGCAATTTCGTCTCCTCGTATGAGTGGCGCCATGGTATCGGCGAGATGGATGAGCGCCCGCCAATCTTTGACGCGGTCTGGCACGCTTTGCAGCCCAACGACGTTGGCACAGATGAATTCCTCACTCTCTGCCGGTTGCTCGGCGTCGATCCCTACATTACTGTCAACGCAGGTTTCGGCGACGCCTGGTCCGCGCGCGAATTGGTCGAATACACCAACGGCGCCGCCACCACTCCCATGGGCAAGTGGCGCGCCGCAAATGGCCATCCCGCGCCCTATTCCGTAAAGTTCTGGGGCATCGGCAACGAGCCCTGGGGCGACTATCAAATGGGTTCGATGTCGCTTCCGCAATTTGAGTTGAAGCACAACATGTTCGCCAAAGAAATGCGCAAGGTTGATCCGTCGATCAAACTCATCGCAGGCGGCGCGATGCCCGACGTGATGGAGGGCGCGGATCAGGCCCGACGCATCAACGGCCAATACGTTCCCGACTATCTTTCAGCCGCCGATTGGACCGGTCAGATGCTCCTCAATTGCCTCGACAACATTGACATGGTCAGCGAGCACTACTACGCATCCGGAACCCAGCACACCGATATGAAGCTTCAGAAGAAGGTGCCCATTGATCCTCCGCTTTCTTTCATTGAGTGGCAGCGCGCTCCGGCTGTTCAGGTTCGCGCGAAGTATGAACACTACCAGGAATACCTCAAGCGGATTCCGGCACTCCGGGATAAGCCAGTTCCGATTGCCATCGACGAGTGGGCTTACTTCGGCGGAAAGCCGAACTCCTACAGAACCGTTCCAGCCTATGCCTGGGCCTTCCACGAGATGTTTCGCCACTCCGATGTTTTTCAAATGGGCGCATTGACCTTCGCTACCGCGACGATGAGTTCCAACCGCACCGAGGCCATACTCAACCCAACAGGAATGCTCTTCAAGATGTATCGCGACCACTTCGGGGCCATCCCGGTAGAAGTATCGGGCGACTCGCCGCAGCCTAAGCCGGTCTTTCCTGCCGGCGGCGATCAACCAGCCATCAACCCGGGCAGTGATACTTATCCGCTGGATGTGAGCGCGGCACTTAGCGAAGATCGGAAGACGATTGCCGTCGCCGTGCTCAATCCGTCCGATTCCAAGCAGAGTATGAAGCTCGCATTGAATGGCGCGAAATTATCGAACCAGGGGCACCTTTGGGATATGGCGCCGGCGTCAATCGATGCGATCGTGGCGGTAGGCAAGAAGCCGGAGGTCGCGGTGGAGGACCATCTGCTTGGCACTCTGCCAGATGTGATCGAAGTGCCTCCATTCAGCGTCAACATCTACTCCTATCCGCTGCAGTAGCTCGTATGGCATAAGCAAGAAAGGGAAATAGAGATGAGAACTGTGTTGCTGGCGATTGCAATCGCGGGAATCTCGTGGACGGGCTGGGCGTCGGTTCCGACCGCCAAAGTTGAACAAGGCGAACTGAAAGGGTCAATCGAAGACGGGCTGAGCGTCTACCGCGCCGTACCGTTCGCGGCGCCGCCTATTGGCGATCTGCGATGGCGGTCTCCGCAGCCGGCGGTTCATTGGGAGGGTGTGCGAAGCGCGGAAAAGTTTGCGCCGCAGTGCATGCAGAGTATCCCAGGGATAACGACGAGTGAGGATTGCCTCTATCTGAATGTATGGAGCCCAGCTAAGTCGGCTTCCGCGAAAGTACCAGTCCTGGTTTGGATTTATGGCGGCGGTTTCAGCGTTGGAGGGACCTCTGTTCTCACATACAGCGGAGAGCAACTTGCCAAGAAGGGAGTTGTGCTGGTCAGCATTGGCTACAGGCTTGGTGCTCTCGGCTTTCTCGCGCATCCTGGATTGAGTGCGGAGTCGCCGCAGCACGTCTCAGGGAACTATGGCTTACTCGACATGATCGCGGCTTTGGTATGGATTCAGAAGAACATTGCAGCATTTGGAGGCGATCCAACTATGGTGACGATCTTTGGTGAGTCAGCCGGGGGCATTTCGGTAAGCGAGCTTTGCGCCTCACCACTTGCCAAGGGCCTGATTCAAGGGGCAATCTCGGAGAGCGGCGGTTCTTTCGGGCATTTTCGGGCTGGCGGAGCGCCGGGGGAGAACATGCGGCCTCTGGCCTTTGCAGAGCTCTCGGGTGTGGATCTTGCGCTCAACCTCGGAGCCAAATCGGTCGCCGATCTCCGCAAGGTCCCAGCGGAAAAGCTGGTGGCCGCGGGACAGGCCAATCGCGGCACGGGCTGGCCCATCGTTGACGGGTGGGTGATTCCAGACGATCAGTACAAGCTGTACGAAGCCAGGCAGTTCAACGACACTCCGATCCTGGTTGGTTACAACTCCGACGAAGGCGCATCCTTTGGGGTGCCTCGCAGCCCCGAGGCGTACACAAGTGGAGTTCACGCCCGGTACGGCAGCTTTGCCGACAGCCTGCTCAAGGTCTATCCGACCGACAAGACCAATGTGCCCAAGACCGCTCGCGACCTGACCCGTGATGCGGCATTTGGCTGGCATACCTGGACATGGGCTCGCATGCAATCGAATCTCGGGAAACACAAGGCGTTCTATTACTACTTCGATCAGCACCCGGACTACCCGGCCGATTCGCCGCAGGCAGGTCATGGCTCGCCGCACGGATTGGAGGTTGAATATGTGTTTGGACATCCGACGGGGGGAGCGTCGGGGAAGCCGAGCGCAACCGACATTGTTATTTCCGATGCTATGGCAACTTACTGGACGAACTTCGCCAAGTACGGTGATCCGAACGGCGCAGGCATGCCCAAGTGGCCGGCATACGACGATCAGAAACCCGAGCTGATGTACTTCTCGGGAACTGCGCACACGGGGCCGCTGCCCAATCCGGAAGGGCTGAAGGCCCTGGACTCCTATTTTGCATGGCGACGATCTCCGGAGGGCGAGCACGCGTCTTCAATTGAGGATGCCAAGCCCGCTTCGACGAATGTGCTGGGTGCATCCTATCCGCGAGTCTTGCCGGATCATAGCGTGGCATTTCAATACAAGTCGCCGGACGCGCAGTCAGTGGATGTCGACATTATGGGCAAGAAATATCCCATGACGCGGGGCAATGACGGCGCATGGAATGTGGTTACTCCACCGATGGTTGTGGGCTTCCACTACTATGCGCTCGATGTGAATGGGATTCGGATGGACGATCCGGGCAGCCATACGTACTTTGGCACGGGGAAAGATACCAGCGGCGTTGAAGTGCCTGAGGATGGCGTCGACTACTACCTGGCCAAGGATGTGCCACATGGAGATGTCCGCATCCGCGCATATCACTCGAAGATCACCGGCCAGTGGCGTCGCTGCTTCGTTTATACGCCGCCGGATTACGACTCTAACGCCAATGCGCATTATCCGGCGCTCTATCTCCAGCATGGATCGGGCGAGGATGAAACCGGATGGATCTTCCAGGGGCACGCCAACCTGATTCTGGATAATCTGATCGCCGAAAAGCTGGCTGTACCCATGATTATCGTGATGGACAATGGCTACGCAGCCGCACCCGCTGGTCCGTTTGGGCCGGCCGCAACGGGTCGTGGGGCGGATACAGCCGCATTCGAGGATGTGATGACGAAAGAAGTCATCCCCATGATCGACTCGACCTTCAGGACAATTCCGGATCGGGAGCATCGCGCGATGGCTGGACTTTCAATGGGCGCGAATCAGGCGTTGCACCTGGCGACTGGGCACCTGGACACATTTGCCTATATGGCTGGATTCAGCGGGACGATGAATGGCTTAAGCGGCGACCAGATTGATCCAGCTACCGCGTTCGATGGGCGATTCAAAGACGGTCCGGCGTTCAACCAGAAGGTGAAGTTGTTGTGGCTAGGCATGGGAACCGAGGAGCCCACAGTGTTCCACGGATCGATTGGTGCATTCCGCGCGATGCTGGACACGGCAGGGATCAAATACGTTTACTTTTCTTCTCCTGGCACAGCTCATGAGTGGTTGACTTGGCGAAGAGACTTGAACGACTTTGCTCCCAGGCTTTTCCGGGACGACCGCAACTAAATCCCCGCCGCAAGGCAGGAACCGAGACAAGGGCCAAGACACTAGCTCAAAAGTGAGGACAAGGATGAGGATCGCGAAGTTGTTTTGTGCGGTGATGCTGGGAATTGCAGTTGCACCGGCGGCCATGCTGCTGGCTCAGGTACAGACCATCGTTCCACCAGTCATTCCGGGCGCTAAGCCAGTTGCTGAAGAACACATCAAGGTGCATGGCGCGTCGCTCGAGGGCAATTTGGAGGGCGATGCCGTCGATCGCGAAGTGATCGTCTTCCTGCCGCCCAGTTACGAAAAAGACCAACATCGCCGCTACCCCGTTGTCTACGCGCTTCACGGCTTCTTTATTGGCGCGGTTCAGTGGACGGGAGAGATTCATGTGCCGCAGACGATTGAAGGCGCGTTTGCACAGGGCGCGAAAGAGATGATCGTCGTTCTGCCCGACTCGAAGACAATCTACAACGGGTCAATGTACTCCAGTTCGGTGACCACTGGAGATTTTGAAGAGTTCGTGGCCCACGACGTGGTCGCATATGTCGACGCCCATTACCGAACCATTCCAAATCGAGAGAGCCGTGGACTGGTGGGCCACTCGATGGGAGGCTATGGAGCTTCGCGGATTGGTATGAGACATCCGGATGTCTTTGGCAGCTTGTACATCATGAGCCCTTGTTGCCTCTCGCCGATGGGGGGCGGTGGCCCCGGCCCTGCTGACCGGATCAAGGAAATGGCGATCGCCAACGAAAAGAAGATTGCCGGCGCCAAATCGCCCACCGATGCCGCGGCCCTAATGCCTGGCTTTGGCGTCGCACAGCTTGCCACGGCGGCCGCATGGGCACCTGACCCGAAGAATCCACCGCTCTTTCTAGACCTGCCGACCAGGGACGGCGTCCCGGTTCCGGAGGTGCAAGCGAAATTCACTGCGAACGCTCCCTTGGTCTTCGTCCATCAATACATCGGAAATCTTAAACGATATCGTGCTATTGCGATGGATGTTGGCGATCAGGACGGTCTGCGCATCGACGCAGGCAAGCTGCACGATATCTTCGACAGCTACGGAATTGCCAACAGCTTTGAGATTTATCCGGGCACACATACCAGCGCCGTGGCCGACCGGTTTCAGAATCATGTGCTGCCATTCTTCAGTAAGAATCTCTGCTTCACGACAGACTGCCGATAGCGCACAGCGGATTGGGGCTCACCCTCGTTCGGAATTTCAAGTCGCTCGCGGGAATGAACCACCGGGAATATGTTGTCAAACGGAGAGTTGAGATCGACAATGCGCCTGACCGAAGGAATTCTCCGATTCAATTGTGGTCAATTGGCAGAGGTGCTCAGCCTGGTTCTCTCGCTCGGCGTCTCCACGATAGCCGCCGCACAAATGCCGGGCCAAAAGATGCCCGGCCTTTCTCCAATTGAAGTCCAAAAGACTCCCAACGGGATATTCGCCAAGGGAGGGAACGAGACTCTGGAAGTCACGATTTGCGGCGAGTCGGTGATTCACGTTGTAGCGCGGCCCGAGCATGCGACATCCGGCTCGCCCCCGCGGCCATGGATGCTCGAACCGCAGCAATCCTGTGGCGGCGCTCCCTTTACGGTAACGCAGGATGTGCAATCTGACAGCTTGAAAACGGCGAAGCTGGAGGTAATCTTGAGTCTCGAGCGCGGCAACCTTTCCTTCCGCACAATCGAGGGAGAATCACTGCTGAGCGAGGGCAACAGCATTCCGCGCACCTACGAGCCTTTAGCGCTCAACGGTGATCAAACCTACCGCGTCACGGACCGATTCTCACCCACGATTTCTGAAGCGCTCTACGGACTGGGCCAGCATCAGAGCGGCATGTTCAACTACCGTGGCGCGACCATCGAGCTCGCACAGAACAACACGGATGTTGCGATTCCGCTATTGGTTTCGAGCAAGGGGTATGCGTTGCTGTGGAACACGGCGGCCTTGACTTATGTTGATAATCGTTTCCCGCTCGATTTGACGTTGAGTTCGATTGCCGGCCAATCCATTGACTACTATTTTCTTTACGGTCCGGAGATCGACACGGTTCTTCACGAGTACCGGACAATGACCGGTCACACCCCGATGCTGCCGAAGTGGGCCTATGGTTTCTTTCAGTCAAAGGACCGCTATGTTTCACTAGACGAGATACTTGATATCACCCGCCGTTATCGGCAAGAGCACATTCCGCTGGATGCGATGGTGCAAGACTGGTTCTGGTGGAAGACCGAAGGCGATCCCGAATTCAACTCCAATTATCACGACGTTGCAAAGGATCTCGAGGCTCTTCATAAAGAGAACGTGCACGCGATGATTTCCGTCTGGGGCTTGCTTGATCCAGGGTCCGATACCTACAAGGCTCTCGATGCGAGGAATTTGCTCGTGCCGAATGCTCATGTCTACGATGCCACCAGTCCGGAAGCGCGCAGTATTTATTGGGATCGCCTCCCCGGCAAGCTTTTGGCGCAAGGGTGGGATGCGTTTTGGCTGGACAGCGCCGAACCCGAAGAATACTGGCCTCACATGGGCGACGGCATTCTCCGCAACAAGCAGTTGGCAATCGGCAACGGTGCGGAGTACACCAACGTGTTTCCCTTGATGCACACGCTTGGCGTTCAGGATCACTGGAAGGCGGAGAACCCGAGCAAGCGCGTCTTTCTGCTCACTCGTTCGGCATTCGCTGGTCAGCAGCGGGTGGGCGCGACCGTGTGGTCGGGAGACGTTTATGGCACCTACTGGGGGTTGAGCCATCAGGTGCCGGCGGGGTTGAATTTTGCAATGTCGGGATACCCCTATTGGACGACGGACATAGGCGGCTACTGGCCCCCGCAAGACAACCCCCTGGCTGATCCTGCATACCAGGAACTCTATGCCCGATGGTTCGAGTTCGGCACGTTCTGTCCAATTTTCCGGACGCATGGCCACAGGCCGCACAACGAGCTTTGGTCCTTCGACAAGGTCGAGCCGATCCTTGTGAATTACGATAGGTTGCGCTACAGGCTGATGCCGTATATCTATTCGCTTGCGTGGAAGGTGACAATTGAGGATTACACGATTCAGCGGCCGCTCGTGATGGACTGGAGAACCGATGCGAAGACTTGGAACCTCGGCGATCAGTTTATGTTCGGGCCGGCCCTACTTGTAAATCCAGTGCTAAGCGCGGGTGCCGCGAAGCGCACTGTATACCTTCCCGCGGCAGCAGTGTGGTACGACTTCTGGTCGGGGAAATCGATGAGCGGCAACCAGGAAATCGAAGCCGATGCACCATTGGATCGTATTCCTCTGTTTGTGCGCGGGGGCTCGATTCTGCCGATGGGGCCTTCGATTGAATATGCGGCGCAGGACCCCGCGGGGCCCGTCGAAATTCGTGTTTATCGTGGCGCCAATGGGAAGCTCGATCTCTATGAGGATGCCGGCGATGGGTATGGCTACAAGAAAGGCGAGCATTCAATAATTCCAATTCACTGGGACGATCGTGGCGCCATGCTGACAATCGGTATGCGCGAAGGTTCATTTCCTGGCATGGTTGAGCATCGCAGATTTCGAGTCATTTTAGTTGGGAGCGGGCATGGCGTGGGCGCTGACGTTACGAATGCGCCGAACGCGAATATCGCCTATCAAGGCAAGGAACTTCATGTGAAGCTGCGGTAGCTTTCTGAGCAGTTTGGCGGGCGAGCGACGCACGCCGAATCACCCCCAAGGGAAAAAGTTGGACGGGCTGACTCAACGCGGTTCGGCACTGTTGAGAATGGCGGTGAATTATGAAGAGATCGAAGCTCTTGCTGTTGGCAATGCTGACATCGTGTCTCGCCCCTGTCGCGCGAGCGGAGTCTACGACATCCTGCAGTGATCTGGCAAATCTCAAAATCGATGGCATTGCGTTGACAAAGGCCGCCCCAGTTCCTGCGGGAACCACAATCGCTTCTCCCTATCCCGGCGCTCCCAGCATCGGGCCGCTTCCCGCCCACCGCCGTGTCGACGGTGTGATCCATCGCCGTAAGGGTATGGACGGCGAAGAATTCGGAATCGGGTTTGCTGTGGCACTGCCTGAAAGGGAAGCCTGGAATGGAGACTTCATGATGCAGGGGGGGGGAGGCGGCAACGGTGTGATTGCCTATCCTTTTGGCGCCTCATACTCCGGCGATCAGCAGGCTCTTGAGCGGGGATAGCCGCGAGATTCCAATCTTTGCGCATAGATCGAATCTCATCCTGAGTGATAGTCGCCAATGGCCTATCGCTAAAGAGTGACTTAATCTCTGCCCCCCACGTTGCGATATTTCCTCATCATGACCTCGGAGAGTTGCATGGCTTCCCGGTCGCTGAGAGTGCCTTCTACGGCTTTTCGCGCCGTCTTTACGACGGCGATGCCGTCCACTTCCCAATCCCTGACCTGCTCGTTGGTGGCTTCCCAATTTCGCAGATTAAGGGATTTTCGGATCTTTTCGCCGCGAAGAATGCCTTCGACAGAAATCGGGCAAGGACAGGAACGGTAGTTGCGCCCTTTCGAAGAACGCTTGCAGGAAGTCTGGTGACGGCGAAAAATCGTAAGCATAATGCCAGCGTAGAATGACGAACACGCGTAGTACACACGCCAGATTTTCTTAGACTGCAAACGATTGATTCTAAATAGAATAGTATGGTGCCGGCAGGGGCGAACCCCCACGATCCGAAGATCGGCGGGTCTTGAGTCCTTCAAGAATGCCGTATGTCTATGATCAATAAGCCGAATCGAACGTAATGTGGGACATCCACAAGTGACTGCCCATCAGGAACTTAGCGTAATTATCCGTAATCAACCCAAACTGATGTCTGTACCCGAACTTGTACCGACATTCTCGTTGTGTGTGGTGGCTCAGGTGCAGATTTGTACTACGGATGGTTGGTGTCAGGCGAGCCTGATCTCTCCTGAAAACGAGTATTCGGCTGTCAATAACAGTTTGAAGTTCGAAGGCCTCGGAATCTGATCCGGCATGGCCTCAAATCCATCAACCGAATTCCTTGAACGTCGCTTGTAACGAATTCCCCATTCCGTGACTTTAATCCTTTGAAAGCACAACACAAGGACATCTCACAGAATGAGTTCACGCCTTTATCAATATCTGGGCCTCTTTCTCCTGTTCTCGATGGGGACATTCGCCGCCGTTGCGCAGGAACCTCTGACGCTTCGGCAAGCCATCAATCAGGCCCTGAGCCAAAACCCTGACGCTGCCATTGCACAAGCCGGCAATCAGGATGCGAGGGCCTCGGCAACTCTGGCTCGAACGGCGCTCTTTCCCCAGTTGACCTTTACGGAAGACGTCTCGCGCGGCAACGATCCGGTGTATGCGTTTGGCACGCGGCTCCGGCAGAGGCAGTTCACTCAGGCCAATTTTGCGCTGAACGCTCTGAACTTCCCTCAGCCTATTGGCAACTTCTCGACGCGCTTCTCCGGGCAGTGGTTAGCCTTCGACTCGGGCAAGACGCAGAAAGAAATCCACCGCGCTGATCTGTTCAAGCAAAGCTCTTCCTCCTCTGCCATGGCAGTGGACCAGCAGATTGTGTTCCGTGTTGTCGGGGCGTACCAGCAAGTGCTGTATGCGCAGCGGGAGATTGCTGTTGCCCAGCATGAGCAGGAGACGGCGGCGGCGCTCCTGAGTTCGGTGGACGAGCACGTGAAGGCCGGTCTTGCTGTCGAGTCGGACCGGATGTCGGCCCAGGTAAATGGGTCCGCACGCAAAGAGGAGTTGATTGCGGCTCAGGGCGACCTTGAACTGGCATG
>Ga0302319_10004975_pt1 | contig 27024 bp, 19 predicted proteins | sample Bog_T0_2_FD_203319 | JGI IMG/M metagenome (GOLD analysis project Ga0302319, IMG submission 203319) | Peat permafrost microbial communities from Stordalen Mire near Abisko, Sweden - Bog_T0_2 | ecosystem: Environmental > Terrestrial > Soil > Wetlands > Peat | place: Sweden: Abisko, Stordalen Mire... | reverse complement strand
GATGGAGGTGCTGCAAGTCCCGGTGCGGATCGCCGATATCGATATTCATACCTCGGCCAGCATCGGCATTGCCATGTACCCCGAGGACGGTATCACCACGCAGGCCCTGCTGGCGCATGCCGATGCCGCCATGTACTCGGCCAAGCAGCGCGGCCGCAGCAACTTTCAGCGCTACGCAGCCGGCATGGACGCAGGCACCGAAGATCGGGTACAGCTCGAGAGCGACCTGCACAATGCCGTTGCCCTCGACCAGTTCGAACTCTATTACCAGCCGAAAGTCGACATCCGCAGCGGCGAAGTGCGCAGTGCCGAGGCCTTGATTCGCTGGCTGCATCCGACGCGCGGCATCGTTTCTCCCGCCGACTTCATCCCGCTGGCGGAAGAGTGCGGCATGATCGGCGCGATCGGCGACTGGGTCATTCGCGAAGCGTGCCGGCAGACTCGCGCCTGGCAGATCGCCGGCGTGCCGCTGCTGCGCGTCTCGGTGAATCTATCTGCTTCGCAGTTCGGCGACAGCGGTCTCGTCGACAGCATCCGGCATGCGCTCGCGGACGCGGCGCTCGATGCACGCTATCTCGAAGTCGAGCTCACGGAGAGCGTAGTGATGAGCGATCCCGAGAAATCGATCGCCATTCTCGAACAACTGAGCTCCATGGGCGTGCTCATCTCGGTGGATGATTTCGGGACCGGCTACTCGAGTATGAGCTACCTGCGCCGCCTGCCGATCGACAAACTGAAAATCGACCGTGTGTTCATCGATGAGATCGTCAGCCGCCCGGAGGACGCATCGATCGTCCGCGCCATCGTCTCATTGGCGCACAGTCTGCATCTCAAAGTCGTCGCCGAAGGCGTGGAGACGCCGGCACAGCTGTACTTCCTGAAGACCGCCGGTTGCGACGAATATCAAGGCTATCATTTTAGTCGGCCGCTGCCGGCCGCGGACTTCGAGCGCTTGATGCGCGAATCGCATGCCGAGGACACATTCAGCGATGAAGACGCGGTGCGCACCCACAGCAAGCTCGCGGCGTATCGGCCGAGATAGCGTAGGACCTTAAGGCGCGCCATGTTGTGGCGCAGGCATCGAGCCTGGTTTGGCGCGCAGCGCTGCCGGGAACAGTTCGTTCAGAGCGTGCATCGAGGCCGCCAGCGCGGCAATAGCTGCCTTTGCCTGCGTCGCGTTGTGGCCCTTGCTGGAGTCGGCCACCTGCTGTTCGGCAGCAAGCGTTTCTGCAACGAACCCTGAACCTTGGCCTGCATTGCGGCGGGCTCATCCGCAATCGCATCTCGCATGGCGGCCGATGCGTCCTGAAACTCCTGGTTCTCGTGCGGTAGCCGGTCGAACTGTCGGTTCGTTAACTTCGCGTCCATGTCTGCATAGATGCTGGCGAGAATAGTCCGTCGCGATCGCCAGTCCGACGTCCGGGCCGGGCCTCGGGGCGGCGATCAACCGACGACCCGCAAAGCAGACCGGCACCACAGGGGTGCGAGGATCACACGGGGTCTCATATTTGCGGACCCACCCAGTTATGTTGCTGCAACGCGCGACATGCACCGAGCAATTGCGATCAATGATGGTAGCGCCGACCAATTTCCGTTACAAAAGTCGTTTTGGGGGTTGAAACATGTCCCGACCCATAAGTCTCTGGGCGAGTTTTGTATGGCTGCTACTGGCATGTTCGATCTGTTCGGCTGAAAGTCCCCCAGCAAAATCGCAACTTCTTGCAAATTTGAAGCGCGGTGGCTACGTAATCTTGCTGCGACATGCGAGCTCACCGCGCGAGATTCCCGATGCGCCTCATGTCAACGCCGATAACTCGCAAAACGAACGACAACTCGATGCGATGGGCATCCAGTCTGCGCGCGCGATGGGCGATGCTCTGCATCATTTGGGGATACCGATCGGACAAGTTCTGTCGAGCCCAACTTATCGCGCATTGCAAACCGTTAAATTCGCGCAGCTCGGGCAAGCAACCACCTTCGCAGAACTCGGTGACGGTGGCCACAATATGCTCGCCGACAAGAGTGGAACCCGCGCCGCCTGGCTTGTATCCCGCGCCGCAAAGCTGCCCTCGGATGGCACGAATACTGTGATCGTCACGCACTTTCCCAACATAGCGGAAGCTTTCGGTCAAAGCGCGGCTGGCCTTGCCGATGGCGAAGCCTTGATTCTAAAGCCCGACGGCCGCGGCGGCTCGCCAGTCGTGACGCGATTGAAAATTGATGAGTGGGCCGCACTTGACCGCGTGAACTAAAGCCGATGTCATCGCGCTCTTGCAGATGTGCTTGAACCTTCGGACGAGGTGCCGCAATCGCCGCGCACACGTCGGTTTCATTGGGTGCATGCAGCCGATGGGCTGTGGAACAGGAAGCCAAGATCCCCCTAGAGCGCCGGATCCGCCACCAGTTTGCAGTTGTCGGGATACATTTGCAGTACCGGCACTTCGCCGCGCTGCAATTTCTGCTGCACGTCCAGCCAGTAGTCGACGCGCAGTAAGTCGGCATTCTCCTCGCGGAAACAGCGCCGCGCATACGAATTTTTGAGCTGCATGCCGTGCTCGAGTTCTTCGGGTAGAAACACCACCCCGTCCTCGTAGAACCACTCCGGCACCGCTTCTTCGCCGGGCTCGCGATCCGTGTTGGTACGAATCTTGACGTCGGTAAATTTCTCCACCGCGTCGTAATCGAACAGAAACACGCGGCCATAGCGCCCGACGCCGTAATTCCTCGAATCCAGATCCTTGTTGAAAATATTGGTGGCGGCGTTGTTGCGAATGCATTGCCCGAGCCGGACCATGACGGCGCGGATCGCGTGATCGTCCGCGGTCTCGAGATATACCGGCAGCGGCACGATCTTCAACTGCACGATCAGGGTGCGCAAATACACGCCGTCGCCGTCCACTTGCACGCTGCCCGCGGCCTGCACGCCTATTTCGTCCAACAGGGCGGGATCGAACATGTCGCGATCCAGGCGCAAATTGAAATACATCACGTTGTCCAACATGCTGCCGGCGCGATTGATCTCGTGCACCACACGGTACTTCTCGGCGACCGCCGCGACACCGGGGTAGACGCCCCACTTGTAGGAACTCGTCGGCTGATCGCGTATTACTTTGAGGTGATACGCACAGGCATCGAAGGTGAAACCCAAGGCAACCGTGCCCGGCACGCCCGGCGAGCGCTGCAGCCTATGGCCGCGGCGAACCTGCTCGCTGATCTCATTCAGAATGGCGACCTTGCCGACATGATTGAAGCCGATGGTCGAGTACTGATGACCGAGCGGTCGGCGCGGCATCAGGCTGAAAAGAAACACGCAGGTCTGGTAGTAAAGCCGCGTGGTCACATGAAAATTCGCCAGCGCGGAACTGAATAAATCGTGGATATCGGAGACGCGGTCGAGCACCGCGTCGACGTAAATGCCTTGCGGGCCATTCAACAGCGCAACCACGAACGGCACCAGAGTTTCGTCGGCGAGTATCCAGCGCCCGACCACGAATGCGCTTCGATCGCGGAAAAAGCCCGCCTCGATCACATCGAGCGCCGCGACGGGAGTCGCATAGGGGCCGCCCAGCAGCGCCTCGATGCGTTGCAAAATTCGCCGCGCGTCGCCCTGCAGATCTTTGAACGGCACGTTGAAGCGGGGCAGCTGCAAGGCTGTGCACAATAGCTCGCTGTCGATACGCCCGTGCACGCGCAGCCGTCGATGCACCGAGGCCATCGAGTCCGCGCGCAATTTGCTCGGCGGCGGAAATGAATAGGCAGCGGGACGCCAGAGTTCGCGCCCGATGTTGCGCCGGATCGAGTGCGCGAAACTAAAGGCGATATCGGCATCGTAGCGCTCGACGATCATCGCCATGAACAGCCGATCCAACGCATCCCACACGCTGGGGTCGCCGGCGAGTGCCGGGAATGCCGCCAGAATTCGCGGCGCGTGCTCAGCGATGTAACGGCTGTACAACCCCAGACGTTCCTGGCTGATGCGGATCGATGCGTGCGGATCCAAAGTCTCGAAGGCGCGCTGCGCGCGGTGCGGGTACTCGCACAGCTGACGATAGAAGTCGACGTAGATGTCGAGTATCAGCTGCGCGGTTTTGGCGATGCGCGCAGCTTGATCGGTGCAGGTTTCGAGGCGCGCATAACCTTCCACCACCGCAAGCTCGGTATCGCTCAGCATCATTGGCTAGCCGCTGTTGCGCAAGGCCGTGGCGATGGCATTGATCGACAGTTGAATGCCTTCGCGCACCCGCGGATTTTTCTCGCCTGCGCGGTGCCGCTTCAGGAGCTCAACTTGCAGCAAATTCAAGGGCTCGATATAGGGCAAGCGCAGCCGGATCGAATCATTCAGCGCCGGATGCTTTTCTAGCAAACGCGATTGTTGGGTGACGGCGAACAGGCTATCGCAAGTCGCCGACCAGGCGTCGCGAATCCTGCCGAACAAGCGCTCGGCAAGGCCGCGATCGTCCACCAGACTTGCGTAGCGTGCCGCGATCCCCATGTCGGATTTCGACAGCACCATCTCGAGGTTATCGACGGTGGCGCGAAAGAACGGCCATGCGTCGAGCATCTCGCGCAGCAATCCGGGGTCCGCAGACTGCAAGGCCTGGCCGACGCCGTACCAGCCGGGCAGCATGACGCGCGCCTGCGCCCAGCTGAACACCCAGGGAATCGCACGCAGGTCCTCGATGCGCTGCGAGTTGGAGCGCGACGCCGGGCGCGAGCCAATCTTGAGTTCGGAGATTTCGACCAAGGGAGTCATCTGTCGAAAGAAAGTCGCGAATCCGTCGGTCTCGTACACCAAGGAGCGGTACGCACGGAACGCCTGCGCCGACAGCTCATCCATGGCCTCGCCGAAACGCACCCGGCTGGCGCTCGACAACGAAGCATTTTCCAGCGAGGCGAGCAGCGTCGCGGCGCTGATCGATTCCAGATTGGCGGCCGCGCTTTCGCGCGTCCCATACTTGGCGGCGATGATTTCACCTTGCTCGGTGATGCGGATACGGCCGCGCACCGTGCCGAAGGGTTGCGCGCGAATCGCCGCGAAGGACGAACCTCCGCCGCGGCCGACAGCGCCGCCGCGGCCGTGAAAAATCTGCATCGGCGTGGCGAATTTCTCGAACACTTCGGCGAGCGATCGGGTCGCTTGGTGCAAGCTCCATACCGAGGTAAGGTATCCGCCATCCTTGTTCGAATCCGAGTAGCCGACCATCACCTCTTGATAGCCGTGAGCGGCGCACGCCGCCGCGACTTCCGGCAACTCGAACCAGGCCGTCATGACGGCGCGGGCCTGGGTCAAATCGCCGATGGTTTCGAACAACGGCACCGCCATGATGGCAGCGGGCGGTTTGCCGCCGGCGCTGTACAAGCCGGCCTCTTTCAGCAAAATGTTGACCTCAAGGAGATCCGACACACTGTCGCATTTGGAGACGATGTAAGTGGTGATGCAACCCGCGCCGTAGCGCCGCTTGGCATCGGCCGCGGCGCGCACGATGGCCAGTTCCGACAGGGTTTCATCCGAGTAGCTCGAATAGGGACTCGCGAGCAGCCGCGCGCCGGCAAGCTCTTGCCGCAATAGACGCACCCGCTCGGTCTCAGCCAACGATGCGTAATCCGCGACGACGCCGGCACTCTTGAGGAGTTCGGCCACCACGCGCGCGTGCACATCGGCGTTTTGACGCAGATCGAGCGTTGCGAGATGAAAACCGAAAGTCTCCACCGCGCGCGTCAAGCGGGCCAGAGCCCCGCCGCCGTGGTGCCCGACCTTGCTCTCGGCGGCGAGCGACTGCTCGACGATCTTTAGGTCCTTGAGCAGACTTTCCGGATCGGCGTACGGCGCAGCGCTCACCGAGGCGGCCCGCGGCGGCGCGCGTCCGGTGAATTGCTGGTAGGTGGCCGCGAGCCGCGCGTAAATACCCGTAATGGCGCGCCGGTACGGTTCGTCGGTGCGCGCCGCGTTCAAGTCGCCGCTGCGCTGCGCCAGATCATTGAGCGCGGCCGAGACGCCGGCGAGCTCGCTCGACACCGACAGTTCCGCGCCGAGTGCATTGAGCTGATCCAAGTAGTTGACCAGCAGCACTTGCGAGGCTCGGCCCAGGGCCAAGCGCAGCGACTCCGCCGTGACATGCGGGTTGCCATCGCGGTCGCCGCCGATCCAGCTGCCGAGGCGCAGGAAACTCGCGGGCCGGCGTCCGAGCAACCGCTCCCAGCGCGCATATAGGAGCGGTATGACGGGCAGAAAAATGTCCTTCAGGTACGTGAGGGCGGTATCGACTTCGTCCGACACGTACAGCCGCTCGCGGCGTAGCGCCCGCGTTTGCCACAACAGCGCGATCTGCGCGGCGATCCCCTCCTCGATCAGCTCGCCTTGCGCCGTTTCGGAGGAGCCCATATCGCGCATGCGCAGCAGTTCCGCGATGCGGTTGCGGTGATCGAGCATGCTCTTGCGCATGACTTCGGTCGGATGCGCGGTCAGCACCGGGGTGATCAGGGCGCGCTCCAGCAGCGCCGCGGCCGCATCGCCGACAATGCCCTGATCGTCCAGAAGTTTGAGCGCGGAGGCCAGGGTACTGCCCTCCTCCGTTGCACTGCCCTGACGATCCTCGGCCAGGTTCGCCAGCATGGAGAACAACATGAAGCTGCGCACAAAGGCGACCGTTTCATCCAGCGACAAGGTATCGAGGCCCACGGCGAGGCCCCGCGGGTTGGCAATGCCCCGGTAGCGGTCTACCGACGCGGCGCGGATGGCCTCGATGCGTTGAAACAGCGGCTGCCCGCCGTAGGTGCGGATTACGTCACCTAAAAGCTTGCCTAAAAAGCGGACGTCTGCGTTCTGGGCGATGGACGGCGATCTTGGCATGTCAGACAATATTGCACGTGGCGCCGTTGAGTGCCTGACCTAGCGTGCCTTTTCCCCTGGGTGGTACACGCGGTTGATAAGGGGTAATATCTGATATATCTTTGGAACGACGCAGCGTACCATGACTGACCCAACCCCGCGGCGGGTAATACCCATCAAAGTCGAGCCGCCCGGCAGTCTGACCCCGGCCGAGCGAGCCACGGTACTCGCCGCTTGCGCGCGCCTGAAATCGATGCCCGGGGCGCTGCTTCCCGTCTTGCATGCGGTGCAGGAGGCTCTGAGCTTCGTGCCCAAGGATGCCGTGCCCCTGATCGCGCTGGAACTGAACCTGTCGATTGCCGAAGTGCATGGAGTGGTCAGTTTCTATCATTATTTTCTGCAGCAGCGACCGGGTAGGCATGTATTTCATGTATGCCGGGCCGAAGCCTGCCAGGCGCTCGGCAGCGTTGCGCTCGAGGCGCATGTGAAAAAGCGTCTCGGGGTCGACTATCACGGCACCATGAGCGATGGCTCCGTGACCTTGGAGCCGGTGTATTGCCTCGGTAATTGCGCGTTGGGTCCCTCGCTCATGATCGACCAGCGGCTGCACGGCCGGGTCACGCCCGAGCGCTTCGATGAGTTGCTCGCGCAAAGCCGGGAGCCGGCGTGAAAATCTACGTCCCGCGTGATGCGGCGGCGCAGGGTATGGGCGCCGACGAGACCGCCGCGGCGATCGCGGAGGAGGCCAAGCGGCGCGGAATCGAGATTGCATTGGTTCGCAATGGCTCGCGGGGGCTTTTGTGGCTAGAACCCTTGGTCGAAGTGGAGGTCGCATGCACCCGCCTCGCCTACGGGCCGGTGCAGGCGCACGACGTAGCCGGTCTTTTCGACGCCGGTTTCACCACCGGCCAGGCGCACGCCTTAGGCCACGGCGCGACCGAGGACATCCCCTACTTCAAGAACCAGAATCGCCTCACTTTCGCGCGCGTCGGCGTTACCGATCCGCGCAGTCTGGAAGATTATTTGAGTCATGGCGGCTATCGCGGACTCGCCGCGGCGTTGGCGATGCAACCGGCCGACATTGTGGCGAGCGTCACCGCCTCGGGTCTTCGCGGCCGCGGGGGAGCCGCGTTTCCCGCCGGCATCAAGTGGAAGACCGTGTTGGGCGCGCAGAATCCTCAAAAGTACATCGTCTGCAATGCCGATGAAGGTGACTCCGGAACGTTCTCGGATCGCATGCTGATGGAAGGCGATCCCTTCGTTTTGATCGAGGGCATGACCATCGCAGGATTGGCCACCGGCGCGAATCGCGGCTTCATTTACCTACGCTGGGAATACCCGCTCGCCAAAATCGCACTTGAGGCCGCCATTGCGGCAGCGCACGCCGCCGATTACCTGGGTCAGAACATCCGCGGCAGCGGCAAGGCCTTCGAGTTGGAAGTGCGCATGGGCGCGGGCGCCTATATTTGCGGCGAAGAGACCTCGCTGCTCGAGTCGCTGGAGGGCAAGCGCGGCCAAGTCCGGTTCAAGCCGCCTCTGCCCGCGCTACAGGGTCTGTTCGGCAAGCCCACGGTGATCAACAACGTCATAACGTATGCCTCGGTGCCGATCATTCTCGATCGCGGCGCGGCGTTTTATCAGCACTTCGGCATGGGGCGATCGCGCGGCACCCTGCCGATGCAGCTCGCCGGCAACGTCAAATTCGGCGGCCTGGTGGAAATTGCCTTTGGCATGACCCTGCGCGAGTTGCTCTACGATTACGGCGGCGGCAGTTTCAGTGGCCGGCCGCTGCGCGCGGTGCAAGTGGGGGGGCCGTTGGGCGCCTATTTGCCGGAATCGCAGTTCGACACGCCCTTGGATTACGAGGCTTTCGCCGCCATCAAAGGCATGCTGGGCCACGGCGGCATCGTCGCCTTCGACGACACGGTCGATATGGCGGCCCAGGCGCGCTACGCCATGGAATTTTGCGCCATCGAATCCTGCGGCAAGTGCACGCCCTGTCGAATTGGCTCGACCCGCGGCGTCGAAGTCATCGATCGGCTGATTGCCGGCGAGAACGCCGCCAAACAGGAGACGATATTGCGCGATCTGTGCGAGACTTTGACCTACGGGTCGTTGTGCGCGCTCGGGGGATTGACCCCGTATCCGGTCATTTCCGCGCTGAACCATTTCCCCCTGGATTTCGTCAAACCCGTGAAGGCAGCCAGCGCCTCCGGCTGAAGGTACTCAAGGATCCCCTATGTTATCCATTGCTGAATCAGATCTAGGCACCCCGGCGCAAACCAGCACCGAGCTCGTGACCCTCAATATCGACGGCCAGGACGTAACGGTGCCCGCCGGAACTTCGGTGATGCGCGCGGCGGCGCTCGCCGAGGTGAAGATCCCGAAGCTTTGCGCCACGGAGCAGCTCGAAGCATTTGGCTCCTGCCGTCTGTGCCTGGTGCAGATTGAAGGCATGAAGGGCCTGCCCGCCTCGTGCACCACGCCGGTCGCAGCGGGAATGAAAGTCACCACGCAGAACAAGCAGCTGGCGGACATACGCCGCGGCGTGATGGAACTGTACATCTCGGATCACCCGTTGGATTGTCTGACCTGTCCTGCCAACGGCCATTGCGAATTGCAAGATATGGCGGGCGTCGTGGGCCTGCGCGAAGTGCGCTATGGCTACGAGGGTGAAAATCATCTGTCCGCCAAAAAGGACGAGAGCAATCCATATTTCACCTTCGATGCCAGCAAGTGCATCGTCTGCTCGCGCTGCGTGCGCGCCTGCGACGAACAGCAAGGCACCTTGGCCCTGACCATCCAGAATCGCGGCTTCGATTCCTCGGTGTCGGCGAGCCAGAATGTGTCGTTCATGGACTCCGAATGCGTGTCCTGCGGTGCCTGTGTACAGGCCTGCCCCACCGCCACCTTGTCCGAGAAAACACTGATCGACAAGGGTCAAGCCGAGCACAGCATGATCACCACCTGCGCCTACTGCGGCGTGGGCTGTTCGTTCCGCGCCGAGATGAAGGGCGAAGAAGTGGTGCGCATGGTGCCGAACAAGGACGGCCATGCCAATCACGGACACTCCTGCGTGAAGGGGCGCTTTGCCATCGGCTACGCCACCCACGCGGATCGCATCGTCAAACCGATGATCCGCGCCAAGATCTCCGACCCCTGGCGCGAGGTATCGTGGGAGGAAGCGATCGGCTATGCGGCCTCTGAATTGAAGCGCATTCAAGCCCAATACGGCCGCAACTCCATCGGCGGCATCACCTCTTCGCGCTGCTCGAACGAAGAGACGTATGTGGTACAAAAATTGATTCGCGCCGGCTTCGGCAACAACAACGTCGATACCTGCGCGCGCGTCTGCCATTCGCCCACGGGCTACGGCTTGAAGAACACGCTCGGCGAATCGGCGGGCACCCAGAATTTCGACTCGGTGATGAAATCCGACGTGATTTTCGTCATTGGCGCCAACCCCACCGATGGCCACCCGGTATTCGCTTCGCAAATGAAGCGCCGCCTGCGTCAGGGGGCCAAACTGATCGTCGCCGATCCGCGGCGCATCGACCTCGTGCGCACGCCGCACATCGAGGCCGAGCAGCACTTGAAACTGCGCCCCGGCACCAACGTCGCGCTGATCAACTCCCTGGCGCACGTCATCGTCACCGAGGGCCTGGTCAAAGAGGAGTTCGTGCGTGAGCGCTGCGAAATCCCCTCCTTCGAAAAGTGGCGCAGCTTCGTCGCGCAGCCGCTAAATTCCCCGGAAGCCATGGAGGCGATCACCGGAGTTGCGGCCGCCGACGTTCGCGCCGCGGCGCGCCTCTACGCCACCGCTGGCAACGGCGCCATTTACTACGGCCTCGGCGTCACCGAACACAGCCAAGGTTCCACCATGGTGATGGGCATCGCGAATCTCGCGATGGCAACCGGCAACATCGGCCGCGAAGGCGTGGGCGTGAATCCGCTGCGCGGCCAGAACAACGTGCAGGGCTCGTGCGACATGGGTTCATTCCCGCACGAGTTCCCGGGCTACCGCCATGTGTCGGATGACACGGTACGTCATTTGTTCGAGGGCGCCTGGGGAGTCCCCTTACAAAACGAGCCGGGCCTGCGTATCCCGAACATGTTCGAAGCCGCCCTCGATGGCGATTTCAAGGGTCTGTATATCGAAGGCGAGGACATCGCGCAGTCGGACCCGAACACGCAGCACGTCACCGCGGCGTTGAGCTCGATGGAATGCATCATCGTGCAGGATTTGTTCTTGAACGAGTCGGCGAAATTTGCGCACGTGTTTCTGCCGGGATCCTCTTTCTTGGAAAAGGACGGCACTTTCACCAATGCGGAGCGACGCATTTCGCGCGTACGCAAAGTGATGAAACCCAAATCCGGCTACGCGGATTGGGAGATCACGCAGTTGCTCGCAAATGCGGTCGGCTACCCCATGAACTACGCGCATCCGTCGGAAATCATGGACGAGATCGCGCGCCTGACGCCGACCTTCACGGGCGTGAGCTTTGCGCGCATCGATGAGCTCGGCAGCATTCAGTGGCCGTGCAATGCGGAACACCCCGACGGCACGCCCACCATGCATATCGGCCAATTCGTGCGCGGCAAGGGCAAGTTCTTGGTCACCGAATACGTGCCCACGGCGGAGAAGGTCAACGCCCGCTATCCCTTGATCCTCACCACCGGGCGAATCTTGAGCCAATACAATGTCGGCGCGCAGACGCGGCGCACCGAAAACAACCAGTGGCACGACGAAGACCGCCTGGAGATGCATCCGCATGACGCCGAGGAACGCGGCATCGTTGAGGGTGACTGGGTCGGCATCGCCAGCCGCGCCGGCGACACGGTGCTGCGCGCCAGGGTCACCGAGCGGGTTCAGCCCGGCGTGGTCTATACCACCTTCCATTTCCCGGAATCCGGCGCCAACGTGATCACCACCGATAACTCGGACTGGGCGACCAACTGTCCCGAATACAAGGTGACCGCGGTGCAGGCAACGCGCGTCAGTCAGCCCTCCGAGTGGCAGAAACGCTTCCGCGAATTTACCGAGACGCAAGAGACACTGCTGAAAAGCGCCGATGTCATGTTTGTCGCCAAATGACTCCGGGCGGCGCCGAACATTTGGTGAAGATGGCGAACGACATTGGCAATTTTTTTCGCGCCGAGCCGGATCGCGAGGACGCGATTGCCGGCATCGCCAATCACATCTCCAAATATTGGACCAAGCGCATGCGCGACAAGCTCGCCACGCATTTGCGTCATGAGGGTGATGCCGGTCTCGATGAACTGCCGCGCGAGGCGCTTAAGCGCTTAACCCCAGAAGAGGCCCCGGCGCACTAGTTTCGCGGTCCGTGAGCGTTATCCTACACGGGACGACGGGTCGGTGCCGATGCGGGTGCAATACACCGATCGGTACACTGGCGGCATATTCCGCGCAGCTACCCGGAGCAGACAATGACAATTAAATCGTGGAGCCGGAATCTGCCGGCTTTGATCCTTCTGGCCTTGCCCGCGCTGTCTTACGCGCAGGTGAGCATTACCGTGAATGTCGCGCCGCCGGCACTTCCGGTCTACGAGCAGCCGCCGATTCCCGCCGACGGCTATCTCTGGACGCCTGGCTATTGGGCGTGGAGCGATGATGTCCAAGACTATTATTGGGTCCCGGGAACGTGGGTGATGGCACCGCAGACCGGCTATCTTTGGACTCCCGGATTTTGGGCTTGGTCGGGAGGCGTCTACGCTTGGAACGCCGGCTATTGGGGGCCCCACGTCGGCTTCTACGGCGGCGTGAACTACGGCTACGGCTACGGCGGCAACGGTTACGAGGGCGGCTATTGGGAGAACGGACATGTCCATTACAATCGCTCCGTGACCAATATCAGCAACACCAACATCACCAACGTGTACAACAAGACGGTCATCAACAATGTGACGGTGAACCGGGTCAGCTATAACGGGGGCTCGGGCGGCGTACAAGCACGACCCACCGCCGCCCAAGAGAGCGCGTCCCACGAACAGCACGTAGCCGAGGTCGCGGCGCAACGCCAACAGGAACAGACGGCGCACGGTAACCCGCAGCTGCGAGCGAGCACCAATCACGGCAATCCGCCGATTGCCGCGACTGCCCGCGCGGGCGAGTTTTCCGGAGCCGGCGTGGTAGCCGCGAGGCATGGCGCCGGCATCAGTGCGGTGCGCAACAACAACCCGCAACCGCACGCTGCTGCGCCAGAGAATCATGTGAACTCCGAGAGTCATGTGCCCGCGTCGCCGGCTCACAGCGCCCCCCGCCCGCCCGCCGAGGCTCCGCGACAGCAAGTGCAACCCGCGCAGCATCGCCCCGAGGCGCGCCCGCAGGAGGCTCGCCCGCCGCAAGCGCGCGAGCCCGAGCGGACCGAGGCACCGCGGGAGAGTGCTCCTGCACCGAAGGCGCGACCCGAGGCGCGAGCGGAACCCCACGAACAGCGGCCGCCCCCGCAAGAGGACCATGAGCACCATTAATCACGATGCCGTGAATCACCGCTTTACGACCGAGGTGGACGGCACTCACGCGGAACTTGAATACGCCTTGGATGGCAATGTCATGTCCATCACCCATACGCGCGTCCCGGCTGCCATCGGCGGCCGGGGCGTGGCGGCAGGGCTGATGGCAGCAGCGCTAGCGGCGGCGCGCGAATCGGGCTGGTCGGTCCATCCGGTGTGCTCGTATGCCGTTGCCTACATGGCCAGGCATCGTGAGAGCGGCAAGCAGCATATGGACGATTTACTGGATGAGGCGCTGGAGGAGTCCTTCCCGGCCAGCGACTCACCCTCGGTGGGCGGCAGCAGCTAGCCCGGCAGCATGGGGCGCCCTTCGTGCGCCACCAGAAGATCGTGCATGTCGTTCGCGTGCTCTTCTTCGACGGTCAAGATACCTTCGAGCATGGTGCGCGTGCCCGGGTCGTTGTTGCCAAAATAGCGAATGAGTTCGCGATAGTGATCGACGGCGATTCGTTCCGCGATCAGATTTTCCTTGATCATTTCAATCAAGTTGCCGGCGCTCCCATACTCGGACGCGGCGCGCGTCGCAAGGCCCGTGGGATTGAAATCAGGTACACCGCCCAGCTGATTGATGCGCTCCGCCACTTCGTGCATATGCTCGGATTCCTCCTTGGCATGCTGCGCGAATTCTGCTTTCACGCCTTCGCTCGAAATACCGGTGGCGGCGACTGCATGCATGGTGTAGCGAAGTACGCAGACGATCTCGGTGGCGAGCACCGACTGCAGTATGTCGATGGTCTTTTTCACATTGCCTTCGTAGGTGAAGGTTACTCCGCCGGTCGAAATGTTCTTGCGTGCGCGTTCGCGCAGCGTTTTCACGTCGGTCAGAAACGGCTGGGATTTCTTGCTTGATTTGGCCACTGTTGTCCTCCTGAACGGCGCTGCGTCGAAATAGGTCTTTATACACGGTCACCCGAGGCGCGATCATACAACCTGAAGGTGCGCGGCGTCAGCCGGGTCCTTGAATCGCTGTCAGTGATGCGCCGACAATGCCTGATCGAGCGCCGTGACCAGAGGCCCCAACTTCGGTGGGTTGGCTTCGAAGGATGGCGTGACGCCGCGCTCGCGCAGCGCCTTCGAGCACACCGGGCCGACCGAGCCTACGATCACTCGTGCCAGTTGGCCGGCGAGATCAAGCGCGCGCCCATGATTCTCGGCCACCTGGTACAAATTGTGAATCTGAATCGCGCTGGTGAATACCACCGCATCCACCGCCCCACGCGCCAGTGCATCGAGCAGTTCCGTGAGCGGCTGGATGTCCGCCGGCAACGCCCAACGATAGGTCGCGATCTCCTCGACGCTCGCTCCACGCGCCTCGAGCGCCGCGCGCAAGCCACGATTGGCGGCGCCGTAGCGCTGCACCATGATGCGCTCACCCTGCACGGCAGTGTCCGCGAGCGCCGCCAGCACAGTTTCCGAGGTAAAGGGTGTGGCCGCGCGAATGTCGATGCGCACGCCCCGCGCATTTAACTCTCCGACGGGCTTCGGACCCCTCACCACCACCAGGCAACCACGGAGTCGCTGCAGCAGATCGTCCGTAAGTCCTTGCGCATCGCAGGCTTGAAACAACGCGCGGGTACCCACGCCGGTTTGAAAAATCGCGATCTTGAACGGCGACTGCCGCCATTGCGCGAGCAGCGCGGCGACCGCCTTCGGATCGACGTCCGGCACCTCTTCGAGTGCGGGCGCGAGCATGGGTATGCCGCCGCGGCGCGCGATCAGCTCCCCCAAGTGCGCACCGGTGCGAGTTTCAAGGATGGCGACGACTTTGGATTTCATGCTCGGCGTATTCAACCACGCCGGCGCGGCGATTTCACTAGACTGTCAAGATGTGGACTGCCAAACAATTGCTGCTCGCGCTGGCTCTGCCGCTGCTGTGCGCCCATGCCGCGGTCGCGGCCGACTCTGACGGCGTGCGTCAGGAGTTTGTCGCCGCCATGCAACGAGTGCGGCAAAATCTGCCGGACATACCAGACTCGCCGCAGCTCGAGAGCTATGTCATCCACGACTATCTCGTGGCCGCGCGCCTGCGGCGCGATCTCGCCAAGACCACGGACGATGCGCTTGACACGCCGATTGACGCCTTCCTGCAAGCGCACGCCAATCAGCCGGTCAGTCATGGGCTCAAGCGCGAGTGGTTGCTGAGCCTGGCGGCGCGGCGCCGCTTCGACTGGTTCCTGCCGCGATCGACCGAGGTCACCGACCCGCAGCTCATCTGCGATCGGCTCGAGGCGCGCCTGGCAAGCGGCGATACCGCAGGTCTCGGCCCCGCCGTGCTCGCGCGCTGGAGTCAGCCGCAAAAACAGCCCGTCGAATGCGACGATGTGTTCACCTGGCTGCGCCAGCAGAATCTCGAAACGCCGGCGCTCGCCGAAGCGCGCGCGCGCGGCGCGCTCGCCGCCGACAACCCGCGCCTGGCGCGCGAGTTCGCGGTCGACGTGCCGGTGGCTCGCACCTTGCCGCTGCTGCAGTGGTCGGACCTTTTGGAGTCGCCCAAGTCGGCGCTCACCGTTTTGGCGGCTCATCCCAACTTCGCCGTGGAAGCGGATGCCCTTGCCGCGGGTTTCGACAAGTTGTCGCGCACCGATGGCGCCGCTGCGCAGAGCTTGTTGCCACAGCTGCTGGCGCGTCCCGGGATGACACCCGTGTTGCAAGGTCGCTTGCAGCGCGCGACTGCGCTTGCCGCGGCGTACGACCGTGATCCCAAAGCCATCGCCACGTTCGACGCCCTGCCGGCGGATGCCATCGATGCCCAGGTCGAAGAGTGGCGGGTTCGCGCGGCGCTCTGGGCCGGCGACTATGGCAAGGCGCTCGGCTGGATCGACGCCATGCATGTCAACCTCGCGACCCAGCCGCGGTGGCGCTATTGGCGTGCCCGCGCCGTGGCGGCGACGGCAGGCAGCGATGCGGCAAAGCCGCTGTTCGGCGAGATCGCCAACTTGCGCGACTATTACGGCTATCTCGCCGCGGACCGGCTGCACCAGAGTTATAACTTAAATGCTCATGCCTCGCCGGATGACCTCAAGACGCAGGCCACGCTCGGCGCCGACCCGAGCATGATCCGCGCACGCGAATTGTTCGCCTGCGACATGACCGATGAAGCCGCGCTCGAATGGGCGGCGGTGATGGGCGGTGCCGATCCCGCGGCCAAGGTGCAAGCGGCGCACTTGGCCTCGCATTGGGGATGGTACGCCCAATCCATCGCCACCTTGGCGCAAACCGGCGAATGGGACGACGTGCGTCTGCGCTATCCGCGCCCCTACCCTGAGGCGATCGCCGCGGGCAGCGGCCTTGCCAGCGTGCCCGGCGACTGGATTTTGGCGGTCATGCGCCAGGAGAGCCTGTATCGCAAGGATGCCGTGTCGCGCGCGGATGCGCGCGGCCTGATGCAAATGTTGCCGTCAACGGCGGCGGCGGTGGCGCGACGTTGGCACCTGCCCGCGCCGCGCAAGGACTCGCTGTTCGATCCGGCAGTGGCGGTGCCGCTGGGCGCGGCGTACCTGCGCGAATTACTCGATCGTTATGCAGGGCAGCTCGCCTTAAGTCTCGCCGCCTATAACGCGGGGCCTCAAGCGGTCGCGCGCTGGCTGCCGCCGAATTCCCTGGACGCCGACGTGTGGGTTGAAAACATTCCGTACACCGAGACTCGCAGCTACGTGCAGCACATCGTGGAGCACATCGTCGCGTTCGCCTACGTGCGCGACGTCGAACCGCCGCGCCTCGAGACGTTGCTGCCGCCGTTTGAACCGAACCGGCCGCTGCTGTGATAATTTGCGTGTTTTACATCGAGCGGAAACCAAAATGAACCTAAGGCAAAGTGCGTTGGCGGCCGGGGCAATGATCGCTTTTTCGATAAGCGCGATGGCCCACGCGGACACGGTGGTGGTCAGCGCCGATCGGATGGTGGACGTCCTCGCGGGCCGCGTCGTCGAGCACCCGGAGATCACCATCGTCGATGGCCGCATCACGGCAGTCGGCGGCCAAGGGACGAGTGTTGCTGCCGGCGCGCGCCGCATTGATCTGGCGGGCATGACGCTGCTGCCGGGTTTGATTGACATGCACACGCACATTACTTCGGATCCGCGCTACAACGGTTACCGCGGCCTCGAGTTCACCGACAATTTCTGGACGGTGGTGGGCGTCGCCAATGCCAAGAAAACCTTGGAGGCGGGCTTCACCACCATCCGCAACGTCGGCTCGGAAAATTTCAACGACGTGGCCATCAAGCAGGGAATCGAACAGGGTTTTGTACCGGGGCCGCGCATCGTGCCCGCGACCTACGCCATCGGCGCCACCGGCGGCCATTGTGACAGCACGGAATTTCCGCCGTCGATCACGGTGCCCAGCCCGGCGGTCGCCAATGGTCCCGAGGAGATCCGCGCGACGGTACGCAAGCTGCGCAAGTACGGCGCCGAAGTGATCAAATTCTGCGGCACCGGCGGAGTGTTCTCCAAGACCGATACGGTTGGTGCGCAGCAATTCGATTTCAACGAGATGAAAGCCCTGGTCGACGAAGCTCACATGCTCGGTTTGAAGGTCGCGGTGCATGCGCACGGCACTTCCGGCATCAAGGACGCCATCCGTGCCGGCGTCGACACCATCGAGCATGCGAGTCTCGCCGACGCCGAGGCGTTCGCGCTCGCGAAGCAACACGGCACCTGGTTTTCCATGGACATCTACGACGACGACTACATTCTCGCCGAAGGCGAGCACAACGGCACGTTCAAGGAATCGCTCGATAAGGAACGCTCCATCGGCTTGAAACAACGCCAGACCTTTCAAGCGGCCGTCAAAGCCGGCGTAAAGATGATCTTTGGAACCGACGCCGGCGTCTACCCGAACGGCTTCAACGCGCGGCAATTTGCCACCATGGTCAAATGGGGAATGACCTCGATGCAGGCCATTCAGGCCGCCACCGCCAATGCCGCCGAGGCACTTGGCCGCACCTCCGATGTCGGCGCAATCGCCGTCGGCCGTTTCGGCGATTTGATCGCAGTCGCGGGCGACCCGCTGGCCGACGTCACCATTCTGCAATCCGTGCCGTTCGTCATGAAGGGCGGCGAGGTCGTCAAGTCACCGCACTAAAGGGCTAATTGCTCCCGATCAGGCCGGCCGTCACATTGATGGCAAATCCCAAAATCGAGGCATTGAATAGAAACGAAATCAAGGTGTGCGCGACCACCACTTTGCGCACGCCGGCCTGCAGCGTCGATACATCCGCCGTCTGACAGGCGGCCGCGATCGTGAACGAGAAGTAAACAAAGTCCCAGAACACCGGCATCGTGGTCTCGGGAAATCGCAACGGCCGCTGCTCCGCACTGGCGCTGTAGAACATGTCGGCATAGTGCGTGGTGAACATCGTCGGCACCAGGATCCACGAATTCACCAGCGTGCAGGTCGCGAGCGCAAAATGCGCCGCGCGCGCTGCCTGTCACTTGCTTGAGGGTTGCCAGCGGCTCGACGATGGCGACCAGACTCAAGGCTGCGGCGATCGTCACCACGCCGACGATGAGCGGCGCCGTTTCGTCTTCCTCGATATAACGCGAGCAGATCTGCTCGGCGCTCAAGCGCGACATCCAAACGAAGATCAGCAGCAGAAACAGCGCGACGCCGCCGTTCCAGCATACGAGCACGCGGCTCATGGTCGTCCAGTGCTGCGGCAGGAAGAAAAACATCGCGCAGCCCACCGCGACTGATATCCACAGCCGCGGGTGGTACATGAACAAGTTTTTCATGGCATCGCTGCTCGCGGCTTAAGGCCGCGCAGCCTACTTGCTTTCTTTGGCGACCAGGTAATTCACGAGTTCGAGCAACTTCTCGTCGCCGCCGGCGGATTCGACGTTCAGGCGATACTTGCCGTTGACCACGATGGTCGGCGTGCGATCGACCTTGTACTGCTGAATCAATGCCTCGGTGGCGCGCACTTTTACATCGACGCTGAAGCTCTTGGAGGTCTCGACAAATTTCTCGACCGGAACGCCGGACTTGGCCTGGTAGAACTTCGCGATATCCTCGATGCCCGGCATGTGACCTTTGAGTCCCTGGGTCGCGGGATCGATGACCGCCAAATCGCCTCCCTGCCAGACGGCATTGAACATGGCGTCGTGATTTTGGTCGGCAACTTGCAACGTCTGGGCAGTCAAATAGCCGAGCTGAAACACCGGCCAGTCCTCGCTCGAATTGAAGGCGGCCGGCAAGTAATCGAGTACTGCGTTCGGCGGCAAGGTCGCCTTCAGCTTGTGAATGGTCGGCACGAACAAATTGCAAGCCGGGCATGCGTAGGAGAACACCTCGGTCACCTCGACCTTGCCGGCAGTCAATGAGGGAATATGCTGCGGCACTACCAGGAAATAATTCACTCCCTCGGTCCAAGTGCTCTGCGCCGGCGCGGCTCTGGCCGCAGTTGCGCTCAACATAATCACTGCCAACAACGCGGCGCAATTCAACGGTTTCATCAACGCTCCTTTCCGGTTCTAGAGTTTCGCATCCCGAGGCTCATTTTCCTCTGAGTTGTTCCAGCCTGTCGAGCACAATACGCGCGGCCCCGGCGGCGCCGTCTTCGGCGGCGAGCGAATCGGCCACTTGTCGCGCCCGCGCAAGGTAGGCGTCGTCGCCGAGCAGGCGCGCGAGTTCACGGCTGGCGCTCGCTGCGCAATAGCGCCGCGGCGAAACGCTGCGTGCGACCCCGAGCCGCATGGCACGCGACGCATTATCCGGCTGATCGGCGAAATACGGCACGATCAATTGCGGCCGGCCGGAGCGCAGTGCCTGCGCCAGTGTGCCGATGCCGCCGTGATGCACGACTGCCGCGGCGCGCGCCATCAACAGGGAGTGCGGTGCATAGCTGCAAACGAAAACTTCCTTGGATTTAAACTTGGCTAAATCGGCGCTCGCCGCATCGCCCACTAACAGCACGGCACGACGCCGTAGAGCACGCGCAGCGGCCAAGCTTTCCCGATAGAAACTTCCAGGACTGTTGATGATCAGGCTGCCGAGAGTAAATACCAATGGTGCCTCGCCTGCGCTCAGGAACCCATCCAATTCAGGGTCGAGGCCCTTCGCTAGACCATCTTCGCTGTCGAAAGTTGCGAAACCCACGATGCAGGATGGCTGCGGATAGTCCGGCTGCACCTCCCCGAGGAGCCTCGAATACAGGCCAATCGCGCCCCAAGTCGAGAATTGACCGTCGAACAAGGGATCTTTCGTGGCCCGCGGCAGCCCCAGCTCAGCGCGCAGACTGTCGAGCGGGCGGAATATTCCGGCAACCACCTTTTTGAGCACCCACAATGCGCTTCGAGTGGCACTCGGCCCGAGCCGCCATAGCAGCGCGCTTAATGCCTCGGCTTTCGGAATCAGTGGCGGGTCGTACGCCGAGAGAAACATCATGGGCTGCAGCACCACCGCGATCCACGGGACTGCGCACTTTTCAGCAGCCAATCGCGCGCCGAATGCCAAACTGCTGGTCAGCACCAGGTCGGCACCGGCCGTGACTTCCAGCATGTCCTCGTATGCCATGCGCACATAGGGCAGCACGACTTCGCGGAACAGAAATTCCGCATGCTCGATGGCGCGTTGCGTAAGTTCCGGGCGACCCATGCCGAGCGAGCGCTCCACTTCCGCGAAACTCGGCCGCAGCGCATGGAAGTGCAGGCCCGCTGCCTGCACTTTGCTCCGGTATTCCGTGGCGCAGGCGAGCATCACATTCGCTCCGCGATCACGCAACGCGCAACCCAGCGCGATAAACGGATGCAGATCCCCGAGTGAACCCATCGTCGCCAGTACAATCTTATGCTGCATGCGATAACTAACTCCTTCAGGGGAGTGGTCGTTCGTCGGCAAATCTGGTTATAGTCTCGGATCGCCCGAACGTCCTTATCGGCAGTGTATGCCGGGACGCGGGTCTGACCGTGACGAAGTGTGAAGTAGTGTTAAACGATCCGATTGACGCGCAACTTTCCCCGCCCGCGCGAGGCCCTGTGGCATTCATCAAGCGGCACTGGGTGGCGCTACTGGTTGTTCTCGTCGTGCTGCTGCTGCTGGTGGTGTTGATCCGGTTTATCCACAACAAGCAAGCGGCGGCGCAAGCCGGACCGGGCGGCGGCCCCGGCGGCGGACGCGGCGGACAGAACGGGCCGGTGGCCGTCACCGTGGCGACGGCGACCGCCGGCGACATCCAATTGCGTATTCCTGCTCTCGGCACGGTCACGCCGCTGGCCAACGTCACGGTGCGCACGCAAATCTCCGGGGTCATGCAAAAGATTCTTTTCACGGAGGGTCAGATCGTTCACCAAGGCGACTCCCTGGCGCAAATCGATCCGCGCCCATATGAGGCCGCCTTGCAACAGATGCAGGGCAATCTTAAGCGCGACCAGGCTCTGCTCGCGGACGCCCGGTTGGACCTGAAGCGCTACGAAGGATTGATCAAGGAAGATTCGATCGCGCAACAGCAACTCGACACGCAGAAGGCGCTGGTCGATCAATACGTCGGTACGATCGAATCGGACGAGGGGCAGGTCAAGACCGCGGCGGTCAATCTGCAGTACACGCACATCCTTGCGCCCGCAACCGGCCGCGTCGGATTGCGTCAGATCGATCCGGGCAACTATGTGACGCCGGGCGACACCAATGGCATCGTCGTCATCAACCAGCTGCAGCCGATCACCGCGATTTTCCCGATTCCGGAGGACGATGTGCCGGCGCTGATGCGGCGTGTGCACGCGGGGGCGCCGCTCGCGGTAGAAGCCTACGACAAGGCCAACACCACCAAACTCGCCGACGGAAAGTTGTTGACGGTGGATAACACGATCGATGTGACGACGGGAACGGTGAAGCTGCGCGCGCAGTTCGACAACACCGATGATCAGTTGTTCCCCAATCAGTTCGTCAACATCCAGTTGTTGCAAGAATTGGTGCAGAACCAAATCATCATCCCGAACGCAGCGGTGCGGCACGGCGCGCCCGACGGCACGGTGAGCACGTTTGTCTACGTGGTGAATTCGGACCGCAGCGTGCAAGTGCGGCCGGTGACGCTCGGCGTGGCCGATGGCGAGCGCGTCGCCGTCAGCAAAGGGCTCGCCGCCGGCGAACTGGTGGTGACGGAGGGCGCCGACCGGTTGCGCGAAGGCGCCAAGGTGCAATTGCCGGATGCCAAGCCGGCCCCCAAGACCGCGCGTCCCGCCGACGGCGCGAAGCCGGGAACTCCGAATGCACCGGGGTCGCACAAGCGCACGCGCCCCAAACCCTCGCAATGATGCGGGACGCGGACGCGCGCGCATGAACCCGTCACGCATTTTTATCCTGCGCCCCGTCGCCACCACGTTATTGATGGTGGCGATTCTGATCGTGGGCGCGATCGCCTACTTGCAACTGCCACTGTCGGCGTTGCCCGAGGTTGCGTATCCGACCATCCAAGTGCAGACCTTTTACCCGGGCGCGAGCCCCGAAGTGATCACCTCGGCGATCACGGCACCGCTCGAGAAACAATTCGGCCAAATGCCGGGCTTGAGCCAAATGTCCTCGACCAGCTCGGCCGGAGCCTCGGTGATCACGCTGCAGTTCTCGCTGACTCTGGCCATCGACGTCGCCGAACAACAAGTGCAAGCGGCCATCAGCGCGGCACAAAATCTGCTGCCCCAAGATCTGCCCGCGCCCCCGGTTTACGCCAAGGTCAATCCCGCCGACGCGCCGGTGCTGATTTTGGGCCTGACTTCCAAGGTGATGCCGCTCACGGAAGTCGAGGATTTGGCGGATACGCGCGTCGCGCAGAAGATCTCGCAGATCAAAGGCGTCGGCGTCGTCAGCATCAGCGGCGGCCAGCGTCCTGCGGTGCGCGTCGTGGTGAACCCGCGCGCCATGGCGGGCTACGGGCTCAATCTCGACGACCTCAGAACCACCATCAGCAATGCCAACCAAAACGGACCGAAGGGAACGCTTGATGGTCCGAGCACCGCCTACACCGTCAACACCAACGATCAAATCAGAAATGCGGACGATTACGGCGCCATCGTGGTCGCCTACAAGAACGGCGCGGCGGTGCGGCTGCGCGATGTCGCCAACCTCGTGTCCGGTGCGGAGAACGCCAAACTCGGCGGTTGGATGAACTCGGTTCCGGCGCTCATCTTGAACGTGCAACGTCAGCCGGGCGCCAACGTCGTCGACGTCGTCGACCGAATCCACGCTCTGCTGCCGTCGTTGCAAGCCGCATTGCCGTCCGGAGTCGATATCGCGATCCTCACCGACCGCACCACCACCATCCGCGCGTCGGTCGCGGACGTGGAATTCGAATTGGTGCTGGCGGTGATTCTGGTGGTACTGGTGATTTATCTTTTCCTGCGCAATATCCCCGCGACCATCATTCCCAGTCTGTCCGTGCCGCTGTCGCTGATCGGCACCTTCGCGATCATGTACCTGGCGAATTTCAGCCTCAACAACCTGTCGCTGATGGCGTTGACGATCGCCACCGGATTCGTCGTGGACGATGCCATCGTGATGATCGAGAACATTGCGCGCTACATCGAGCAAGGCGAAGCGCCGCTCGAGGCGGCTCTGAAGGGCGCCGGGCAGATCGGCTTCACCATCATTTCACTCACCGTGTCGCTGATCGCGGTGCTCATCCCGCTGCTCTTCATGCAGGACGTGGTCGGGCGCCTGTTCCGGGAATTTGCCGTCACCTTGGCGGTCACGATTCTCATCTCGGCGGTGGTATCGCTCACCTTGGTGCCGATGCTGTGCGCGAAGCTCCTCAAGCATCGCCCTGCTGGCGAACATAGCGATCTCGAGGCGGGCCGTTGGTTCAAAGCCGTGGTCGAATGGTATGGCCGCAGGCTCACCTGGGTGCTTGATCATCAGCGACTGACCATGTGGGTGGCGACGGGCACGGTGGCGCTAACGGCGCTGCTTTATATTCTCATTCCGAAAGGTTTCTTCCCGGCCCAGGATACGGGGCTGATTCAAGGGGTCTCCGACGCATCGGAGTCGGTCTCCTATGCCGCCATGGCGAATCGTCAGCAGGCGCTCGCCGCCGCCATTCTCAAAGACCCCGATGTGCTCAGCTTATCGTCGTATATCGGAATCGACGGCAATAATGTCACGCTGAATAGCGGGCGCTTCTTGATCAATCTCAAGCCGCGAGCGGATCGCGACTCGACAGTCGCCGAAGCGATCCGACGCTTGCAGGATGAGACTGCCAGCGTCCCCGGCATCACGCTGTACATGCAGCCGGTGCAAGATCTTACCCTCGACAACACCGTGAGCCGCACGCAGTATAATTTCACTCTCGAGAGTGCCGATGCGACGGCATTGTCCACTTGGACTCCGAAACTACTCGCGGCGCTGCGCGAGCGGCCGGAACTCGCTGACGTGGTCAGCAACCAGGAAAATAGTGGTCTCGCAGCCTATATCACCATCGACCGCGACAGTGCGGCGCGCCTCGGCATCAGCGTCGGCACCGTCGACAATGCGCTCTACGATGCATTCGGCCAGCGCATTGTGTCGACGATTTTCACGCAGTCGAATCAGTATCGCGTGATCCTCGAGGCGGATCCTGCCAGCTATGGGACCGTGGATTCGCTGGCATCCATTTACGTACCGTCGGCGAGCGGCGGCCAGGTGCCGCTGTCGGCGATCGCCAAAACCGACGTGGAGACGCGGCCGCTCCTGATCAATCACTTGGCGCAGTTTCCCGCCACCACGGTGTCGTTCAATTTGAGCCCCAACGCCTCGCTCGGCGCCGGCGTGTCGGCCATCGAGGACGCGGAGCTCAAGCTCGGCATTCCAAAAAGCATACGCACGACTTTTCAAGGAGCGGCGCTGGCGTTTCGCAGCAACTTGAGCAATGAACTGCTGCTGCTTTTGGCCGCGGTGCTCGTCATGTACATCGTTCTCGGCGTGCTGTATGAGAGCTTCATCCATCCGATCACCATTCTCTCGACGCTGCCGTCAGCCGGCATCGGCGCGCTGCTGGCGCTCATGTTGTTCGGCGATGAACTCACGATCATCGCGCTCATCGGCATCATTTTGCTGATCGGCATCGTAAAAAAGAACGCCATTTTGATGATCGACTTCGCAGTCGTCGCCCAGCGCGACGAGGGGCTGTCGCCGCGCGATGCCATCTACAAGGCATGCCTGCTGCGATTTCGCCCCATTCTCATGACGACGGTGGCCGCGATCTTCGGCGCTTTGCCGCTGATGTTCGGCACCGGCGCGGGATCCGAATTGCGCCACCCGCTCGGCGTCAGCATCGTCGGCGGCCTGCTGGTAAGTCAGGTACTGACTTTGTTCACGACGCCGGTGATTTACCTGGTGTTCGACCGCATCGCCGCGCGCGTGCGCGGACCGAAGCCTGCGGCCGCGGGCACTGAGCGCTTGGCGGACAATCCCACGTGAACATCTCCGCGCCCTTCATTCAGCGTCCGGTCGCGACGATACTCTTGACCATCGGCGTGACGCTGTGCGGCGGCGTGGCCTTCATATTGCTGCCCGTGGCGCCATTGCCGCGTATCGATGTGCCCGCGATCTTCGTCTCGGCCCAGCTTCCGGGAGCGAGCCCCGAGGTCATGGCAGCCACGGTTGCGACCCCGCTGGAACGGCATCTCGGTGCAATTTCCGATGTCGATGACATGACGTCCTCGAGCAGCGTCGGCAATTCGAATATCCAATTGACCTTCGGCACCGATCGCGACATCGATGGCGCGGCGCGCGACGTGCAGGCGGCCATCGTCGCCGCGCATGCCGACCTGCCGTCCTCGCTGACGCGCAATCCGTCGTACCGCAAACTCAATACCGCCGCGTTTCCAGTCATGGCGATTGCCATGACGTCGAATGTGCTTACCCAAGGCCAAATCTACGACGCGGCGGACGCCGTGATCTCGCAGCGCCTATCGCAAATTCAAGGCGTCGGCGGGGTCAACGTCAATGGCAGCGCCCTGCCCGCCGTGCGCGTCGAGATCAATCCGCTGTCGCTTTCCAAGTACGGCATCGGCCTGCAAGACGTACGCGCCGCGATTTCCAATTCGAACGCCAATTCGCCCAAGGGGGCGGTCGAGACCGATTCGCTGCACTACCAGATCTACACCAACGACAATGCCCGCACCGCGGAGCCCTACCGCAACCTGATCATCGCCAACCGCAACGGCGCGACGGTGCGCCTCAGCGATGTCGCCGAGGTCCTCGACATGGACAGCGGCGCCACCGAGAACATCCGCACCTACGGGCTGTACAACGGCAAGCCCGCGGTTTTCGTGCAGGTGTTCCAGCAACCCGGCGCCAACATCATCGACATGATCGATTCGGTGAAGGCGGCATTGCCGGAGCTCAAAGAATCGATCGACCCGTCGATCGACCTGATAGTCACCTTCGACCGATCCATCACCATCCGCGCCTCGCTGCGCCAAGTCGAGCAAACGCTGCTGCTGGCGGTGGCGTTCGTGATTCTCGTGGTGTACGTGTTCTTGAACAGCTACCGCGCGGCCTTGATCCCCGCGTTGGTGGTGCCGGTGTCCCTGATCGGCACTTTCGGAGCGATGTACCTGCTCGGCTTTACGTTGGATAATTTTTCGCTGATGGCCCTGACCATCGCCACCGGCTTCGTGGTCGATGACGCCATCGTCGTGATGGAGAATTCCACGCGGCATATCGAGGCCGGAATGTCGCGCATGGCGGCGGCC
>Ga0302319_10004973_pt1 | contig 27029 bp, 20 predicted proteins | sample Bog_T0_2_FD_203319 | JGI IMG/M metagenome (GOLD analysis project Ga0302319, IMG submission 203319) | Peat permafrost microbial communities from Stordalen Mire near Abisko, Sweden - Bog_T0_2 | ecosystem: Environmental > Terrestrial > Soil > Wetlands > Peat | place: Sweden: Abisko, Stordalen Mire... | reverse complement strand
GAAAGACCGTCGTCATCATCTCCGGCTTCGCCGAATTGCCCGGCGCGAATTCCGTCATGATCGCCGACCTCGCCAAGGAATTAAAAGGCAAGCTCGGCTGCGGTGGTTCGTTCGACCGCCAGGAGATCGTGCTCCAGGGCGACCGCGCCGCCGCCGTCAACGCGCTGCTGGAAGAGCTCGGTTTCCGCGTCGACGGCGTCAAGTCGTAGGCCTGGCCTCGACACGGCGCGGCCATTGCAACGCCGTGGGCAGGCCGGCCACGGTCAAAGCCGTGAGACAGACCGCCAGCGCCCACGCGACGGCTTGTTTCACGAGGAAAACGCACCACGCCTTTTCCGTCGCAAAATAGAGCCAGTTGACGTCAACCAGGATCAGCAGAAGCGTCGTCCGGGTCCATGCGGTGGCGATCCGTTTTTCCAGGAAGTGCAAAAGCAGCGGCAGGCAAAAGAGCAGCACGACCGCGCGATAATCATGGTTCGTCCCGAGCAGGAACGAGCCGAGATAAACGCCGGCCCCGAGGCGGAAGGCGAAAAGCTCGCGCTCGCCCAAGGCGGTCTTATCGAGCTCGGGCCGGCTCCACGCGCCCACGCCGGCCGCGACAATAAGTACCACGACGCCGGAAATGACCACAGCGCCGTAAAGCTCGGGCCGGTGAAAGCGCTCCATAAAAGCGAATCCCACCGCCGTCATGCCGAACGCCAGTGTTCCCGAGTGGATGTTCGGGGCGGAACTCATGCCGCCGATCAACTCGCGAAAATGGCCCAGGATACCTGCGGCGGAAAGGAGCAACCCGGCCCCAAGCCACGGCAGCGTTTTCTTCCACGGTGGAACGACCAGCGCGAGAAAGGCGAAAACGGGGTGCAGCTTCAGCACCGCGGCGAGGGCGATGACCGCGGCCGAGAGCGGAGGAAATCGCCGCAGCCCAAGGGCCAACGCGAGCAGCACGAACATCAGCAGATCGACATTCGCGCGCTCCACGCCGAACATCACCGAGTACGAAATGAGGAAAAGCCCGGCGGCGAGGCCTCCAAAAGCGTTCAATCTTCCCAATGCGAAAAAGGCGGCGGCGAAAAAGAGCGCGTCCATGCCGTAGCCGAAGCCCATGACCGTCCTCGCGTTCAGGCCAAGGTCGCCCGCATAGAGCCAGAGATGCGGGTAATTGAAGGGCCGGTTCCACAGGTCGCGCAGGTTTTCTGGTTGCACCGACGGGTCGGTGAGGAACTGTTCCGACCAGCTCGCCACGCCGCGCAAATCGGCGAAATAGGGCGCCATCGGCCCAAACCATTGGAACGGCGGAAGCTCGAAAACCGGCTTGTCCAACGTCGCGGCAGCGATCTTGAGCAGCAAAAAAAAGCTGGCCAGCATTCCGAAAGCGATCCATCGCCCATCCGCCTTCAGGAGAAAACGACTTTTGCGCATGGCGGGTACAGAGTAGCTCCCTCCGCCGACAACCCGAGACCTTTTTCCTCGCTTCCAAGTTGTATCTGGGAACGCACTTGTCAGCGAAGCTGGGCTTCAGCCAATCCTCTTAATCATATTAATCCTATCAAAAACTGTTCCCTGCCTTCCCCCCCCAGAAAATTCCGTTAATTCCGTAATTCCGTCAAAACTCCTCCTGCCTTCCATCCTGTTAATCTTGTTAATCTTGTCTAAAAAAAAGTAATTTGGTCATGCTTCGCCGCGATTAACTGTTCGCAGCACAAAATCGACCTTTTATGGATGTAATGTTTTTTCAAAGCAGCCAACGCCTCCTTATGGTATAAGCGCTTGTGGCCAAACGTATCGAACCGCTTTCTTCCCGCGCCCAGCTCGTTGACGCTGCGGACGAAAAACCTTCCGGGAACAATCCCGCGCAAGGTCCCGACAAAGCCGTCGATAAAGCCGTCGCCGCTCCCGGCAAAGCTCCTGACAAGGTGGTCGAAAAAATGACCGTCAAGCTCCCTGACCAAGCGCCCGGGAAAGCCAGCGAAAGAATCACCGGAAAACTACCCGAAAAAAGTTCCACGCAAACCTTCGACAAAAAGCAGGACGAGCCTTCCGATCTGGACGCCCCCACCATCCTGCCGCCTCCGCGCAAACTCGGCGGCTCCCGGCCCGGCACGCCGAAAGGACCCTCCGGCTCCTCCGGCCGCGGCGGTTCCGGCGATTCCGCCGGCCCGGTGAAAAAGAAACGCTCCTTTTGGCGCAAGCTCTGGATCGCCGCCCAGATCGCCCTCGTCGTCTTCATCATCACGAGCTGCGTCCTCGGCTACATCATCTACGAAAAGGCGCTCGTCTACTACGCGCGCGCCGCGACCTACGACCTCAAAAAACTCGACGACCTCAACGTCACCTCCACCTTCTACGACGTCAACAACGAGGAACTCGGCCGCATCTTCGTCGAGGACCGCATCGAGCTCAAACCCGAGGAAATCCCCCAGACCATGCGCGAGGCCGTCATGGCTGCGGAAGACCGCCGCTTTTACGAGCATGGCGCCATCGACTACTGGGGCATCCTGCGCGCCTTCCGCGAAAATGTTTCCAAGAAAGCGCACGGCGTCCAGGGCGGCAGCACCATCGAGCAGCAACTCGCCAAGCACCTCATCGGCGATTTCTCCCGCACTATGGACCGGAAATTCCTCGAAGCCTTCGTCGCGATCCGCCTCGAGCAAAATCTGACCAAGGACCAGATCATGAATTATTACCTCAACCGGATTTATTTCGGGAAGGGGTACTTCGGCGTCGGCGCGGCCGCGCGCGGTTATTTCGGCAAGGAGGCCAACGAATTGTCCGTGCCCGAATGCGCCTTGCTGGCCGGAATCATCCGCGCACCCAACAGCTCCTCGCCGCTGGTCGATCCGTTCAAGGCCCGCCTGCGCCGCGACGCCACGCTCAAGCAGATGGAGGACCAGGGCTACATCAAGCACGACGAATATCTCAAATACGTCCGCACCCCCATCCGGGTCCTGCCACCCAAACCGAACGGCGCGCAAAGCTACGTCATGGTCCAGGCCGTCAAGGAACTCGAACAAATCCTCTCGATCGAAGGAACGGAGGAAATGCCCCAGGGCCTCACCGTCCACACCAACATCGACATGCATCTCCAGCGCGCCTTGGAGAGTCAGCTCAATGATCAGTTGTCCACGCTGGACACCGCCGCCGCGACCGCCGCCGGCGCGACCGCCCCGCCAACTCCGCCGAAGCCCCCGCTGCAAGGCGCGGTACTCGTCGCCGACGTCGCTTCGGGACGCGTTCTCGCCTGGGTCGGCGGACGTGATTTTACCAAGAGCCAGTACGACCACATCTCCATGGCCCACCGCGAAAACGGCGCGCTCCTCCAGCCCCTCCTCTACGCGCTCGGCTTCGACCGGCTCGACCTCCATCCCGCCTCGATGATCAACGCTTCCTACATCGACCCCACCATCGCGCAGCCCGACATCAGCCTCGGCAATCCCATGGTCGACCTCAACAAGTGGTTCCTCTCCGTGCAAGACGCCATGGCCCTCGGCAATAAAGCCGCCGCCACGCGCGTCGGCCTCCAGTTGCGTCCGGCCACCGTCGACGCATGGCTCCAAAAAGCCGGGGTGGAACCGTATCGCAGCGCGGCGGACCGGGCGAAAGTGTCCGTCCCGTCTCTTCCCGATGCGCAGACGCTCGGCGACCTCGCGTCGCTCTATCAGGTCCTCGGCAACGACGGCGTCCATCGCAAACTCAAGATCATCCAGTCGATCCAATCCCGGACAGGCCAGACGCTTTACGACGATTCCAAGGCCGACAAAAACAACGCCGAGGATGAGCTGCTCAACCGGCTCGACGATCAACAGACCACGCTCACGCTGCAAAATGCGCTCCACTCCGGCGCGGCGCGCGCGCTCACGCGCGATTACGGCCTCAAGTCCGCCGTCGCCGGAATGCCCGGTTATTCCGACGGCTACCGCGACGCATGGTTCGTCGGCTACACCCCCAAGCTCCTCGCCGGCGTCTGGGTCGGCTACGATGACTCGCGCCCCCTCGGCAAGGATGTCGCGGTCAAATCCGCCGTACCGCTTTGGGGCGCCGTCATGCAGCAGGTCGAAGCGCGCCTGCCCACCGGCGGCGCCTTCACCGTCCCGCCTGCGCTCACCAAAGTTGAAATCGACCGCTCCACCGGCGCGCTGCGCGGCATGGCCGGCATGGCCCCGGCGCCCGGCGATATTTTCGTTTACCTGAAAAAGGAACAGGTCGACGCCGCCGGCAGCATCACCGGTCCCACCGCCCAGCAGATTCAGGCACCGCAGGAATGGAGCGACTGGCTCACCACCATGTTCAACGAAGCCGATGAAACCGGCCTCGCGCCCGACCAGGTCATGGGCACGACCGACAAGCGCGCGAACCTCATTCCCTCGCTGGCCGAATACAAAATGCCCAGCCTGCGCGGCGACATCCTCTCCTCCGACGGCATCACCTACGCCACCACCGGCTCGGAGAAAAATCTCGTCCTCGGCTGGCCCGCCACCGACGAAGCCACCGCGGATGACGAGATCGTCCGCTGGATGCGCAGCCGCCTCGACGAAGTGCAGCAGACCATCGGCGTCAAGGTCGACGTCAGCGACGCGGACCTGCTCAACGAGTACAAGACCCAGCGTTACCAGCCCTTCGTGGTCCTCGAGAATCTCACCCCCGACCAGGTCGGCAAAATCCAGGCCGCGGGATTGGAAGCGAAAGGCTTCGGCTTCCAGAGCGCGCCCCTGCGCAACTATCCGCGCGGCACCGAGCTCTCCCATGCCCTCGGCTATCTCTCGCGCGACCAGCAGCGCAACCGCGGCAAATACCTCAGCGGCGACGTCGTCTACGACCGCTACAAAGGCGCCGCCGGGCTCGAGCAGGTCTTCAACCAGGACCTGCTCGGCAAGGACGGTCGCTTCATGATTTCGACCACGCCCGACGGCTACGCGCGCTCCGCCGTCGTCGCCGAACCGGCGACCTACGGCAACAACGTCCGCCTCAGCATCGACTCGAAAATCCAGTCCGCCGTCGAGCAGGCGCTGACCACCAGCGCCATGCTCAAGGATCGCGCCCACCCGATGACCGCCGCGGTCCTCATGGACATCCACACCGGCGACGTCGTCGCCATGGCCTCGCACCCGACTTACGACCCCAACATCTTTGTCCCCAGCATCGCGACCGACGAATGGACCCTCCTCACCACCGATCCGTTCAACCCGCTGCTCGACCGCACCATTCACGCGCAATATCCGCCCGGCTCCGGCTTCAAGACGGTGACCTCCATCGCGGCCATGCGCGCCGGCGTCTTCGATCCGAACTGGATCGTCCATTGCCCCGGCTATCTCGACGTCGGCAGCGTTCATTACACCTTTCCCGCCGAGCACGGCGACATTGATTACCTCGATGGATTGACCCATTCGTACAACACCTACTTCATGGCCCTCGGCCTCAGGGTCGGCCGCGATATCCTCATCGACACCGCGCGCAGCCTCAACTTCGGCAGCCTCACCAACATCATCCTGCCCGGCGAACTGCCCGGCTTCATCCCCGATCCCGAATCGGTCCTGCGCACCAAGGGCCGCACTTTCGCCGAAGCCGGCGGCGACACCGCCAACACCGCCATCGGCCAGGGCGACGTCCTCGTCACGCCGCTGCAAATGGCCGACTTCATGGCCGCCGTGGCCAACAACGGAACCGTCTACCAGCCCCGGTTGGTGAAAGATGTCGAGGATCGCAACGGCAATGTCATCAAGGCGTTTCCCGTCACGACTCTCCGCACGGTGACATTCGACCCCAAGTGGATGCCCGTCATGAAAGCGGCCATGATCAACGTGGTTGAGGAAGGCACCGCCACCGTCGTGCACCGCGACGACATGAAGATCGCGGCCAAGACGGGCACGGCGCAGGTCGGCTCCAAGGCGCACCGTCGCCAGATCGCGTGGCTCTCCGGCTACTTCCCCGCCGACAACCCGCAGTACTCTTTCTCCGTCATGGTCGAAGGCCAGTTCTCGGATAATAAAAACGATACCGAGCTGGGCGGCCTCGTGGGCGGCTTCGACGCGGGCCCCATCGCTCGTGACATCATCAATGAGATTTATCCGCTGCCCGGCAAAAAGGACAAAGACGAGAACAAGGACGACAAGCCGATCGCAGCCAACAAGGACAGCGGCGTCAACGAAACCGCCGCCGTCGACGACGCCTCCGACGACTCAGCCAAAACCAACGCGCCTTCCGCCGCCAACGCCGGCACCCCCGCCACGCAGTAGAAGCGCGGAAGCTTGCGGGCAGGGGATGATCGGGCTACTCTGGTTCATGGCTGCGACGGCGTACCGTTATCTCATCAATCTCCCCGGCGTGCGTGGAGGCCATACCATTGTCGAGGGCACCCGTATCGGCGTGCATGATGTCATCGGTCGGCTGCAGAATGGCGAAACCGTCGATTCGATTCTCATCACCTGTTTCTCGGACCTGACCAAGGCCCAAGTTTACGAGTGTCTCGCATACTATGAGGATCACCGGGGAGAAATCGACGTCCTGGTCGCGCGGCAGATGGCCTCTCCCGGGCCATGACCTTCCTGCTGGATCACGACGCTCCCATAGACTTGGTTTACTCGCTGCAGACGTTGGGTCACCGCGCGGTTTTGCTTCGCGAAGTCTTGCCGATCACCGCCCCTGACCAGGAAGTATTGCGTTATGCCGCGGAGCGGAATTACATCGTGATCACCTGCAATCGCGACGACTTTTTACAGGAAGCGGAAAATCTGACGCACGCCGGGATTATCATTTGCATTCAACGTCGCAGTCGCGCGGCGGAGCGGGCCGCGCTCGTCCAGTTAATCGATCGTGCCAGTGAAGCCGGAATTGTCGGAAACATTAACTTCGCTTAAAGCGGGCCCGGATTTATCCGCAGCGGCCTTTTCACGCCGCCATGGGCTGCGCCTGTTCCCTGCGCTCGCTCAGCGCCCGGAACTTCTCCCGGATCTTCTTCTCCAAACCCTGCCCCGGCTTGAGCACCTGCGTCGGGAACGACGTCGCCACGATGCTCCGCAGATGGTCCGGCGACTTCAGATGCCACAGCGCCAGCGCCTGCACGAGGACGTTCCCGATCGCCGCCGCATCCGCAGGACCCACCATCACCGGCAGGTCCGTCATGTCCGCCACCAGTTGGTTTAGAAAACCATTCCGCGCGCCGCGCCCCACGATATGCAGCACCTCGATCTCCTGCCCGGTCAGCCCCTCGAGTTGCCCCAGCGTCTCCGCATGTGCCAGCGCGAGGCTCTCCAAAATCACCCGCATATATTCACCCGGATTCACCGGCGCCGACTGCCCCGTCTCGCGGCAGTAGGCCGCAATCTCCTCCGGCATGTGGGCCGGTTCGCGGAAGCGCGGATCATCCGGCGAAATGTGCGCCTTCGCCGGCCCGCTTTCGACCGCCATTCTCGTCAGTTGCTCCTCCGGATAATTCTTCCCCCCGGCGGCCCAGGCGCGCCGGCACTCCTCCACAATCGTCAGCCCCAGGCTGTTCTTGAAAAAATGAATCGCACCGCCCAGCCCGACCTCGTTCGTGAACCCGTCGTCGCACGCCATGCTGCTCAGGATCGGCTTCGCCCGCTCCACCCCGAACTGCGAGCGGTTGTCCGAATGGAGAAAGGCCCACTGCTGCTCGCTCCGCGCTGGAATCGCCGCGATCGCCGCCGCCTTTTCGTGCGAGCACGTCGCCACCACCCGCGTGTTCAGCAACGCCGGATGCCGGCGCAAGCCGTCGACCACCGGTCCAAAGGCCGTCCCGCTCGGCACCAGTCGCGGCATCATCGAGTCCGGCAGACCCAGCGCCGCCAACAGTTGCGGCGACCACGCATGCGTCTTCGGATTATAAAGCTGCGTCGTGCTCGCCAGCGATTCCTCGCACGCCGTCACGCCCGAAAAGCAAGTGTTCAGGTAATCCGCGATCGGCAGAAACCGCTCCGCGCGCTGGAAAAGCACCGGGTCCGCCCGATGCTCCGCTTCGAGTTGAAACAGCGTATGCAGCGGCATCAGCGGAATGCCCGTCTCGGCATAAATCGCGTTCAGCGGCAGCTTTTGCAAAAGCCGCGCCGTCGAGATATCGCCCCGTCCCGCGCCGAAGCCCGGCGATTGCAACGGGCGGTTCTTCGCATCGACCATCACATAGTCGCCGCCCCACGAACTCGCGCTCAGCCCCGAAATCGGCAGATCGAGCAGCGCCGCCTTTTCGATTCCCGTAAAAATTTCCTTCTCCAGCGCCGCCAAATCCCAACAAACGGCCCCACTTTTACCCGTCTGCGTTTTGATCGGGAAGCGATGGATTTCCTGCACGTTCAACTGACTTTTAATGAGCGTACCGAGAATGATTCGTCCGCAGTCAGTGTGGAGATCGCAAGCCAGATAGTAGGTTGTATTCATAGTAAAAAGATCAAAATGAGAAAGAGAAATAATTTACGTAAAAAAAGCCTGAAGACCTTATGAAGACGGAATGCCTAAAGCGGTGAATAAGCCGCGAAAGAAGGAAGAAACGATGAGCAAAGGAAGAAGAGTGCTGTTACGACTTTCAATAACATAAGATACAAACGAGGCGACCTCAGTCAATAGCGAAATAAGTTCATTCCCCGCCCGTATTAGACAGCCTTCACATAGCGGCGCGGCATCCGCAGCGAATAATAAACAGCATTCTCAAGCGCAGCGCCCATTTCCCCCTCGTTCCCAGACTCCGTCTGGGAACGCCCTTGTCTCCGCAACTCCGTTGCCCACCCCTGCTTTCCTCTGCAGTCCTCCGTCCCTCTTCAGTCCGTCACACATGTGTGCTGTGCGAAACTCCCCCTCCTTTAATTTGGAAATTTGGTCCAGCTACCCCTCCGAAACGTTGCGACCGTTGCGTCGTTGCGTGAAACCCTCCCCTTTTTTGCGTTTTCTGCGTTCTTTTGCGGCCACCCCTGCCTTCCTCTGTAGTCCTCCGTCCCTCTTCCGTCCGTCACACGTGTGTGCTGTGCGAAACCTCTTCAGTCCCCGTCTTCCCTTCCCAACAAAATTGTAATTTCAGATTCGCTTTTTGTCGCCGACAAGCTCCGCCTGCTGTGTACTCTGATCCAATGGCTACTTCTCCTTTCGTCTCGTCGTCCCGCGCCGCAGTGCTCCTGTGCGGCACCGCCCTCTCGCTCCACGCGGCGACACTCACGCAGCCCGTTGCCCCGGTTCGCCCCGTCACGGACACCTACTTCGGAACCAAAGTCGTCGACAACTACCGCTGGATGGAAAACCTCAAATCCGACGAAGTCCAAAAGTGGATGAAGGGCCAGGCCGACTACACCCACGATTTCCTCGGCAAACTCCCCGACCGCGACGCCCTCATCAAGCGCGTCGAGTCGCTCGACAACGCCTCCGTGCGCGTCGGCGGCCTCGAAGTCTCCGGCGACCGCTACTTTTATTTCAAGATCACCCCCCAGGACCAGACGCCGAAACTCTACGCCCGCGACGGCCTCAACGGCGCCGAGCGCCTCCTCGTCGATCCGCAGGCCTTCGGTGAAAAAGAGCACCTCCTCGTCGACCCCGCCGCCAAGGGAGCCGCCCCCAAGCGCTACACCATCAGCGAATTTTATCCCACCGAGGACGGCAAACTCGTCGCCGTCGAAATCGCCGCGGGCGGCTCCGAGGAAGGCGTCGTCCGCATCCTCGACGCCTCCAACGGCACCCCGCTTCCCGACTCCATCGACCGCGTCTGGGGCTCCTCCGTCAGCTGGGACCCCAGCAACAAATTCTTCTACTACACCCGGCTGCAAAAACTCGGCCCCAACGATTCCCCGCTCAACAAGGAACTCGACGAAGCCGCCTACCTTCACCACCTCGGCGACAACCCCGACAAGGACACCGTCGCCCTCAGCCGCAAGGCCTTCCCCGCCCTCGGCATGGTTCCCACCGACTCCGCCTACGTCGCCATCACCCCCGGCTCGCCCTACATCCTCGGCCTCATCAGCCACGGCGTTAAAAACGAGCTCACCCTCGCCATCTCCCCCGCCGATGCCGCCGCCAAAGGCGCGCCCGTCTGGACCAAATTCATCGACGTCGACGACGATGTCACCGGCGGCACCGTCATGGGTCACGAAATGTGGCTCACCTCGCACAAAGACGCGCCCAAGTTCAAAGTCCTCCACCTCGACCTCGACCACCCCGACATCGCCAAGGCCGACGTCGCGCAACCGGCCTCCGACCTCGTCCTCTCCGGCGTCAGCACCGCCAAGGACGGCGTCTACATCGAGGCCACCAAGGGCGGCATCAGCCATCTCCTCCGCATCCCCTACGGCCAGACCGCATCGCGCGAAGTCTCCCTTCCATTCCCCGGTGCCGTTGAAGGCTTCTCCACCGACATCGAGCACCCCGGCGCGCTCATCCGCTTCGCCGGCTGGACCGAAGCCCCCCAGTGGTACAACTACGACCCCGCCTCCGACTCCGTTACCAACACCAACATCGAGCCCCTCAACCCCACCGACTTCTCCAACATCACCTCCGTCGAAGTCACCGCCCCCGCCGCCGACGGCACCCCCGTCCCCCTCTCCATCGTCTACCGCAAAGACCTCAAGCTCGACGGCCAGAACCCCTGCCTCATGGAAGGCTACGGTGCCTACGGCATCAGCCTCGACCCCAACTTCGACGCCACCCGCCTCGCCCTGCTCGAAAAGGGCATCATCATCGCCTACGCCCACGTCCGCGGTGGCGGCGAAAACGGCGAGGACTGGCATCTCGCCGGCCAGAAACTCACCAAGCAAAACACCATCGGCGACTTCATCGCCTGCGCCCAATACCTCATCGACAAAGGCTACACCTCGCCCTCCAAACTCGCCGGACGCGGCACCAGCGCCGGCGGCATCACCATCGGCGGCGCGCTCACCCAGCGCCCCGACCTCTTCACCCTCTGCATCGTCAACGTCGGCGTCGAAGACGCCCTGCGCATGGAAGCCGGCCCCAACGGCGCCGTCAACACCCCCGAATTCGGCTCCGTCAAGGACGCCGACGGCTTCAAGGCCCTTCAGGCCATGGACGCCTACCAGCACGTCAAGGACGGCACCGCCTACCCCACCGTCCTCCTCATCACCGGCGCCAACGACCCCCGCGTCGACCCGTGGCAGCTCTTCAAAATGACCGCCCGCCTCCAGGCCGCCACCTCCGGCAAAAACCCCGTCCTCCTGCGCATCGACTACGACGCCGGCCACGGCATGGGCTCCTCCAAAACCCAGCGCGACCTCATCACCGCCGACCAAGCCGCCCTCCTCCTCTCCCGCGCCGCCCAAAAATAGCTGGTCGCCAGTTCCCATGGTAGCCGCCGATGTCCCTATCGGCGGAGCAGCCTCAGTCTATGACCGGAGCCTTCCCCTGGAGGGTCAGACTCCGTCCTGACCCTGACTCTGCCTTTCCCCTCGTTCCCAGACTCCATCACACGTGCGTGGCTGGGAACGCCCTTGTCGGGGAGCAACTCCGTTGCGATCCCCTGCCTTTTCCCCTCTATAGCCGCCGCTGTCACACTAGCGGTGCAATATGAGCCAAAAAAATATTTTCCCTCTCAAACCAAACTTTTTAAGCGTTTTAAGCCACGCAAGCCACCTAGCGTTACCGCCTTTTCCGCGCCTGTGCCATAATCCCTCCATGAATTTACAGCCCCGTCTTCACCAAGCCCCGCCGGATCAAAAGGAATTACCTGAAAATTCCGATCCCCGCCCGCTTCCTCTTCATCAAAATCGCTTAAATACCCTCCATCCGCTTCGTCCACTCCGTCCGCTAAAATTGCAGCCGACACAAGCCATCCAGGCTATCCAGCCGATTAAGCCCACCGAAGCCACCAAGCCCATCCAGCCCGCCGCCATAATTCCACTGGCACCCACCCGCCGAAAGTCGCATGATCTTCCCTTATTTATGTCCACCAAGAAAGTCGAGTTCCTCTGGGTCAACACGCCGCAGGCGCTCGACTTCTTCGTCACCAACCTGCGCGGCTACTTCCCCATCGCCCTCGACACCGAGGCCGACAGCCTCCACCACTACCGCGAAAGCGTCTGCCTCATCCAGGTCACCCACGACAGCCGCCACTTCCTCATCGACCCGCTTTCCGCCTTTCCCCTCGATGAACTCTGGCCACCCACCAGCCGCCACACCTGGATCCTCCACGGCGCTGACTTTGACCTGCGCATGCTCCGCCGCGCCGGCGCGCCCGAGCCCCAGGCCGTCTTCGACACCATGCTCGCCGCGCAACTCCTCGGCCTCAAAGCCTTCGGCTACGGCGCCCTCGTCGAACAGTTCTGCGGCATCACCCTCAACAAGGGCAGTCAGAAAGCCGACTGGTCCCGCCGCCCGCTCTCGCAGACCATGATCGACTACGCCGTGCAGGACACCGAATACCTCGAGCCCATCGCCGACGCCCTCGGCGCCCAGCTCGACGACAAAGGCCGCCGCGCCTGGCACGAACAGTCCTGCGCTCGCGTCGTCGAATCCAGCAAGTCCATCCGCCAGGACGACCCCGAAAACGACTGGCGCATCAGCGGCTCCGCGCTCCTTTCCCCGCAGGCGCTCGCCATCGTCAGGGAGCTCTGGCTCTGGCGCGAAAAGGAAGCCGAAGCCGTCGACCTCCCCGTCTTCAAAGTGTTGCACAACGAACTTCTCCTCGACCTCGCCTCCTGGTCCGCCGCCAATCCGCGCGTCTCCCCCATGGGCGCGCCGCGCTGGCCGCAACGCAGCTCCCCCGCGCGCGCCGAGCGCCTCATCGAGGCCATCGAACGCGGACGCCAGGCCCCGCCCGTTCCGCGCCCGCCGCGCGGTGTGCGTCCTCCGCGCGACAAGGACGCCGAGGTGCGCATGGAAAAGCTCCGCGTCCATCGCGACAAAATCGCCGCCGATCTCGCCATCGACCCCACCGTCATCGCGCCCAAGTCCACTCTCCAGGAAGTCTCCCGCCAGCCCGATGAAGCCCCCGCTCGCCTCATCGCCGAGCATCGCTGGTGCCCCTGGCAGTGGGAGCTGCTCAAGCCGGTGATCACCACAGTCGAATGACGTAGCGATGAAGCGCTTCTTCCTTCCCCTCCTCGCTCTTTTTTTCGGCGCCTTTCTCATCTACCCGCTGGCCGGGCTGCTCGGCGGCGCGTTTCTTTTGACCGATGCGCAGGGGCACCGCCATTTCACGCTCCGCTTTTTTCAGCTCCTGATGGAGAACCGGCTCTACCGTCTCTCCTTCGTCAACAGCTTCGAGATTGCCATCCTCGCCACTGGTTTCACGGCCCTCGTTTCCATTCCGCTCGCGGTGACCTTCACCCGCTACCGCTTCCCGGGCCGCGAGTTGCTCCGGTCCGCGTTGCTGGCGCCGCTCATCCTGCCGCCCTTCGTCGGCGCGCTCGGCATCAAGCACATCTTCGCGCGGTTCGGCGCGCTCAATCTCCTCCTGGCCAAACTCGGCGTCATCTCCCTGGTGCATCCCATCGACTGGCTCGGCGCGAGCGGCTTCACCGGCATCGTCATCCTCGAAGTCCTGCACCTCTTCCCGATTTTCTTCCTCAGCGTCAGCGCGGCGCTGGCCAACATCGATCCTTCGCTGCTCGACGCCGCGGCGAATCTCGGCGCATCGGCGTGGCGCCGGTTCACCACCATCACGCTGCCGCTCGCGCGCCCCGGAGTTTTCGCCGGCGCGTGCATCGTCTTCATCAGCGCCTTCACCGATCTCGGCACGCCGCTCATCCTCAATTTTTCCGCCACCGTCCCGACCCAAATCTTCAACGCCTCCGTCGATGCCAACAGCGAGCAGATCGGCTACGCCTTCGTCGTCGCCACGCTGGCACTCGTGCTCGTCTTCTTCCTGCTTGTGCGCCGTTTCGGTGAAAGCTCCGCCAGCGCCATGCCCGCCCGCGCGAGCCACGCCGCTATCGAGGAGACGCTCCCGCCCTGGGCCGGACGGGGCGTCACTGCGGCTGTCGTCGCGTTCCTCTTCGTGGCGATTCTTCCGCACATCGGGGTCGTCGTGACCTCCTTTGCCGAGCGCTGGTTCTTCACCATCCTGCCGACGCAAATCTCCACGCAATATTACGCCGAAGTTTTTACCAACGGCGTCACGGCCACGAGCATCACCAACTCGCTGCTCTACTCCGGCCTCAGCGCCTTTCTCGACCTCGGCCTCGGTCTCGCCATCGCGCACCTGCTCGCGCGCGAAATCTTTCCCGGCAAATCGCTGCTCGACGCGCTGGCCATGCTGCCGCTCGCGCTGCCGGGGCTCGTCCTCGCCTTCGCGCTGCTCATGAGTTACAACCTCCACGGCTGGTGGGCGTGGATCAACCCGCGCAACAATCCCACCTTTCTCCTCGTCATCAGCTACGCGCTGCGGCGGCTGCCCTACATCGTCCGCGCCGCCTACGCCGGTTATCAGCAGACCAGTATCACGCTCGAAGAAGCCTCGTACAATCTCGGCGCGGGACGCTGGCGCACTTTCCGACTCATCACGTTGCCGCTGATCGCGCCGAGCCTGATCGCGGGCACGATCCTGACCTTTTGCTTTGCCATGCTCGAGGTGAGCGATAGCCTGATTCTTGCCATGGAGACCCGATTTGCACCCATCACCCGTGGCATCTATGAAGTCATGGGCCGGCCGAGCCCCGATTCCGCCGCACTAGCCTCCGCCTTGGGCGTGCTGGCCATGGGACTGCTCGGCGGCGGCCTCTATCTCGGCTCGCGGCTGATGGGAAATCGTTTTGGAGGATTCTTTCGCGTATGAAATATGTTTTCCCCTGGAGGGTCAGACTCTGTCCTGACCCATTTATTGTCGGTTCGGCCTTTTTGATCGGAACCATGTTATCACTCTCCGCCCAAATCAGCCCGCCGCCGCAAGCCGCACCGCTCGAAGCCATCCCCAACCCCGTCGCGACGCCGCCGACGAATGCCGCTCCCGTCCAGACCGACCCCTTCGACGATCCGCTGATCAAACAAATTCGCGTCCGGCATGAGAAAGCGGTGAACGGCGACTCGAAGGAAACGAAAGCGTTGACCACCGACCTGGAGAAATGGACCCAGGAACAGCCGACCAATTTTCTGCTCCAGGCCTATCTCGGCAGCGTCTACACGCTCGACAGCCGTGACGCGTGGATCGGCCCCGGCAAGCTCGCTTACCTGAAAAAGGGCGGCCAATGGCTCGACGCCGCCGTCTCGTCCGCGCCCGACAATCCGGCCGTCCGTTTTGTGCGCGCCATCGATTACTTCGAGCTGCCTGCCATCTTCGGCAAGCGCCAGACCGCACGCGACGATTTCCAGATCCTGCTCAAGCAAGTCGACGGCGAAGTGAAAACGCCCTACGTGCTCAACCTCGAGACGCAGCAGGCGATCTATCTCTACGCCGGCCGAAGCTCTTATCAACTCTCGCAATATCCGCAGGCGAAGGAAGCGTGGGTCCGCGGCTACAAGCTCGCGCCCGCCTCCGACCTCGGCAAACAAATCGGTGATGAGTTGATGAAGGTGAAGTAACGCACGGCTCAGTTTTTTTTGCGTTCTCTGCGTTCTTTTGCGGCTATAATTTTCCGAAATGAATTACCAAGGCAAACGGTGGCGCACGATCTGGCGAAATAAGGATGACGCAGCCGGTTCGGTCGGCGTGATCGATCAGCGGTTGCTGCCGCACGAATTCAAGACGCTGACCCTGCGCACGATGGAAGATTGCGCGGAGGCGATCCGCAACATGACCGTTCGCGGCGCGCCGTTGATCGGGGCGACGGCGGCTTATGGGATAGTCCTGGCCATTCGGGACAATGCGAGCGACGAATCGATCCTTTCGGCTTCTAAAACTCTTATGTTTACGCGACCGACGGCAATCAATTTGCTTTGGGCGGTAAATCAAATGCTGAAGGTGACGGCGTTTCCTCAAGAAAAGCGCCTCGAAGCGGCTTGGAGAATGGCCGCCGAACTTTGCGATGCGGATGTCGAAGTTAACGAGGCAATCGGGCGTCACGGCCTTGAAATATTCCGCGAAATCTGGCGCAAGAAAAAGGCTGCACTGGGTGATCGCGCTACCTGCCTGAACGTTCTTACTCACTGTAATGCCGGTTGGCTCGCGTGTGTCGATTGGGGCACGGCACTCGCCCCTATTTTCATGATGCATGACCAGGATGACATGGATATCCACGTCTGGGTCGACGAGACGCGGCCACGCAACCAGGGCGCATCGCTCACCGCGTGGGAACTGAACCAGCATGGCGTGCCGCATACCGTCGTCGTCGACAACGCTGGCGGACATCTCATGCAACACGGGCTGGTCGATCTCTGCATCGTCGGCACCGACCGCACCACGGCGCAGGGCGATGTCTGCAACAAGATCGGCACTTACCTCAAGGCACTGGCCGCGCGCGACAACGGCGTGCCGTTTTACGTCGCGCTGCCAAGTTCCACCATCGATTGGACCGTCAACGACGGGCTGAAGGAAATCCCCATCGAGGAACGAAGCGCGGCTGAGGTCACACATTTGCGCGGCAAGACCGCCGATGGCGCAATGGCTGAAATCCAGGTCACGCCCGATGGCTCGCCCGCGTGTAATTACGGCTTCGATGTCACCCCGGCGCGTTTGGTCACGGCGCTCATTACGGAAAGGGGCGTCTGCGCCGCGAGCGAAGAGGGTCTCAAGAAAATGTTTGGGAAGTAGTGTCTTAGGTAGCCGCCGCTGTCCCTAGCGGCGGTGCAGTCGGTCACTAACATCATCGCGCCCGCCGCTAGGGACAGCGGCGGCTACCTAAGACTTTCACGGCGGAACTTCTCCCGCTAGGTTAAGAGGACATGGCCTCCCGCATCACCTACCTCGTCGTCCTCGTCGCCTGGGTTGGGGCGTTGTGGTGGGGACTCGATTTTGCGGCGCGAATGAAGGCGGTGCCTGTGGCCGTGCCGACGAAGCAAATCGATTGGCCCGAGTTTTTCGCGGCGAACATCCTGCCCAGCCTGCCGGTGGCCAACGAATTCGACACGCCGCTGCGGCCGCCCGATGGCGCGGGCGCGGTCGTGACGCTGCCCTTTCTTTTTCAGGGCCAGCATCTCGGCGAGGACTGGTCGACTGCGAAGGGCGACGCCGCGCTGGGCGAACCGGTCTACAGCGTGGCCGATGGTTGGGTTTCGGTCGCGCAGGATTTTCAGAATGCGTGGGGCAAAGTCGTGTTCGTTTGTTACCGGTTGCCCGCGGACCGCTGGCCGCCTTTTGTGGAGGTGATGTACGCACAGCTTGATTCGATTGATGTCCACGCGGGCGACCTGGTGAAGCGCGGCCAAAAAATCGGCACGGTGGGCAATGCGGGAGGCATCTACTCGGTCGCGAGCGGAGCGGCGGGAGCCCATTTGCATTGGGAGGTGCGGCAAACGGTGGGGATGGGGCTCGGGCCCGGCTTCGACACGAGGCGCGACGGCTGGCTCGGACCGAGCGAGTTTATTACGGCCCATCGCGGCGACCGCGCGAACCAGCCGCTGCAGGCGAAGGTGCTGACCGATCCCGAGCGGCCCGGCTGGGGAACGGATTACTAACTGAGAACTTAGAACGCAGAGCTAAGAAATCGGTTAGGCCGGAGGCTGGTCCGCTTTTTGGTTGATGCGCTGGACCTGGTCGCTGAGTCCCCGCGCCAAGGCCTGGAACTCGGCCGGAATCATCACGACGACGGTCGAGTTGTTTTCCGCGCCGACCTCGGAGACCATCTGCATCCGGCGCAGTTCCAACGAGGCGGGCGTGTCCATCATGCGCTGGGCGGCCTGCGCGAGCTTTTCGGAGGCCTCGAGTTCTGCGCTGGCCTTGATGATGCGCGCGCGCTTTTCGCGGATCGCCTCGGCTTCCATCGCCATCACGCGCTGCATGTTCGGCGGAATCTCGACGTCCTTCATCTCGACGATTTCGATGTTCGTGCCCCACGGCAAGGAGAGCTCGTTGAGGCTCGCCTTGAGAATTCTATTGATCTTGTCGCGCTCCTTCAGCACTTCGTCGAGATCGTGCTGGCCAATGATGTTGCGCAGGCCGGTAAGCGCGATCTGGTACACCGCCATATTGTAATTCTCCACGGAAAGAACGGCCTTGGCTGGGTCGACGACCCGGAACCAGAGCACCGCGTTGACCTTGACCGTGACGCTGTCGCGCGTGATCGTCTCCTGCTGTTCGACGGCGACGGTGACGGTGCGCGTGTCGATCTTCCGCTGCCATTCGATGAGTGGGATCAGGTAGTAGAGACCCGGGCCGCGAATGCCGGCGTACCAGCCGAGGCGGAAGACGACGCCGCGATCGTACTGCTGCGCGATGCGAATTCCCGAAAGGAAGAAAAGAACCACCGCAATGAACACGATTAACGCGAAAGGCAGGGTAACGTCGGGCAAGGGTTGCATGGCTTAATGTAGCGCATTTAGGTGGCATGCAAAGGCATGGACCCTCAGTGCGCGCTTTTATAAGCGCGGCTACGAGCTTATGGAGCGCGACTTACCGGTAGGTCGATCGCGGCCTCGTCCTTGTAGTAGCGGTTGCTGGCGAATTCGGTCCGGTACTCGTCGCGCTTGGCCATGATTTTTTCCACATAGAGCCGGGTGGAGGGAAAAGTGATGCGATCAAGGAAAGCGGTGTGATTCTGCGGCGCTAGGGGATCGACCCATTTGAGCGCGTTGCTGCGTCCGGCGTTGTACTCGGCCAGGGCGAAAGGGACGGGGTCGTCCGCCTGGCTCCAACGTTTGAGCGCGCGGTCGAGGTACCAGGTTCCCACGCGGATGTTCGTCTCCGGATCGTAGAGATCGTCGGGGTTGAAGCCGTCGATTTTGTTGGCCTTGGCCCACATTTCCCCGACCTCCGGCGTCACCTGCATGAGGCCGTGCTCGTCGGCATTGCCGTGGGTGAGGGGATTGAATTTGCTTTCGCGCCAGATCAACGCGCGGACGAGAAACGGATCAACCCCGCTGGCGCGCGAGACGGAAACGATGAGCGGATCGTAGGCGCTTTCCTGAGGCATGTGGCCGAGCCAGTAGATGTAGCCCATCCAGCCCGCCACGGCGAGAAAGAGGAAGGTTAAAACGGTCAGGACAAGCCGGCGGAGCACGACGTACGTTCTAACCTGACGAGCGAAAGAGCAAGGCTGGAATTTGGCGGAATTTCCGAAAGCCTAATGGCCCGGGTTGACCATTTTCTCGTCGATCATCGGCGCCGTCGACATGCTCCATGAGTGGCCTACGCTGTTCCAGTACCAGTGCATGATGTCCGCGCCGCCAAAAAGCCAGAGGATGGCGGCCAGTCCCAGGAACGGGCCGTAGGGAATGCGTGTGCCCCAGGCGCCCCGCTGCCAGAGGATGAGGCATACGCCGAGGACTGCACCAATAGCCGAGGAGAGAGGGAGGAGCCAGGTAATTGACACGGTGCCGAGAAAAGCGCAGAGCGCGGCGAGGAGTTTCACGTCGCCCATGCCCATGGCTTCTTTTTTGAAGAGCATCGTTCCCAGCCAGGCGACGGCGATGAGCGTGAACGCCCCCGCGATGGCGCTGGCCAGGCTCCAGGAGAAGCCGTACAACGCCGTTTTCTGGCCCATGAGGGCGGGGTGGATCGCGCAGGCCACAAAGCCCGCGACGCATCCACCGAGGCTGAAGCGGTCAGGAATGATGTAATGGTCGAGATCGATGAGGCAGGCGGCGGTGAGGCCGCTGACGAAGATCGCATAGATGACCGCAGCCACGGGATCGGTCGGCCCGAATTTCATCCAGATCGCCAGGAACAGGAACGCCATGCCGACTTCCACCAGCCAGTAGCGCAGGTCGATGCGCGTACCGCAGCAGGCCGCGCGACCGCGGAGCACCGGCCAACTGATGATGGGCAGGTTGTAATACCACGGAATCGGAGCGCCGCAGGCGGAGCAGTGCGAGCCGGGACTGACGATGGAGCGGTTGAGCGGAATGCGGTAGACGCAGACGTTCAAGAAGGAGCCGATGCATGCTCCCACGACGAAAGCGCAAACATTCCCCAAAAGCTGATAGGCCAAAGCAGGTTCCATGAACGAAGCGCTGAGGCTGTCCGAAAAATAGGCGTGGGTCACGCCGAAAGAATTTTTTCCTTCTGGCGAGGAGACGAGTGAGGAGCATAGCCGCAGCTACGCTCGTCGCTCGCGCCTCGATTCGGCCCAAATGCGGGGCAACGTGATCCACGCCTATTTTTCGGACAGCCTCCAAAACTTATCAAACCGGAGCCGTGGCGCACGGTATTATTCTGGAAAAATTACTCCTGCGGAGGGCAGTAGGGGTCAATGCTCCGCCGCTTGCGGCGTTACACTTCGCCCCTTCCGCAATACCCCGCTGCTTGCGGCGGGGTTCTTTACTGCCTCCCCCCGGACCCCTCCAAGGCCCGCCGCATCGTTTGCACCGGCGCGTCCTGGCCGGTCCAAATGGTGAAGGCTGCCGCGCCCTGGTGCAGAAGCATCCCCAAGCCGTCGCTCCACTTGGCTCCCGCCGTTTCGACCTCGCGCCGGAATTTCTCGCACCCCGCCCCGTAAACCGTATCGAGGACGAGCAGGCTGGAGGGAAGTATCCGTGCGGGAAGGATGGGCGGCGACTTCGGGTCGAGCCCCGCCGACGTCGCGTTGACGACGAGATCGACCGAATCCAGCGCCGCTTGGAGTTCCGGTTCGGTCCACCGGACGGCACGGAGATTTTCCGGCGTCCGGGCCAGCGGTCCCTCGGAGAACTGCGCGTTCAGGCTGGCGAGCAGCTCGAAAGCGCGCTGCGGATTGCGGTTGGCGACGATCAATTCTGGGCACTTTTCCAGGACTGCCTGGGTCGCGATGGCGCGCCCCGCCCCGCCTGCGCCCAAGAGCAGGATGCGCAAGTCGGCCGGACTGCGGCCAAAGGCATCGGCCAGCGCCCGGGTCCAGCCCACGCCGTCCGTGTTGTGGCCGGTCAGCACGCCGCCCTTGTTTACCACCGTATTGACGGCGCGGAATTGTTCGGCTGACTCAGCGCGATGATCGCACAGCTCATACATCCTGACCTTGTTGGGAATGGTGCAATTCCAGCCTCCAAACGGTACCTGCCGCAGCCGCTTCACCGCCGCCTCCAGGCCGGCGTCGTCCACCTCGATGCGATAATAGCGCGCGTCCAACCCGGCATGGTCGAAGGCGGCTTGCTGCATGATCGGCGACAGGGAATGGCTGACCGGGTTGCCGAGCACCGCATAGGGCACCGGGCGGGCGGGCAGGGAGAGGATGGCGTCGGGTTTCAAGAGGAGTAATCTCTTAATCCGTCATCCCGAGCTTGTCGAGCACACGTGCTGCGGAACGATTTGGCAGTGAAAGCGCGGGATCACTTCCAAGACCCTCGCCAACAAACAGAAGTTATCTCATCAAGAAGATTCGGTGACAAAATTGCGTCAAAAAAGGGCGAAACACTTTTCCTTCCGCGCAGATGGTGTATAAGGGGGTAGTACATGAACGAATCATCCGCGGCGAAGGCTGTGTTTCAACACCGTCCCAAGGATGAGTGTGGAGTGTTTGCTGTTTTTGGTCACCCCCATGCGGCGGAGATCACCTTTTTTGGTCTCTATGCCCTGCAGCATCGCGGGCAGGAAAGCGCGGGCATCGTCGTCCACAGCGACACGGACAACAAATTCAAGAGCCATCACGGCATGGGGCTTGTGCCGCAGGTCTTCAACGACGCGGAAATCGCCAAGCTGCCGGGCACCCGTGCCATCGGGCACGTCCGTTATTCGACGACCGGCTCGAGCACGCTGGAAAATGCGCAGCCGATCGTGGCCGATTGCGTGCGCGGCCAGATCGCCATTGGGCATAACGGCAATCTGGTCAATGCCAACCTCCTGCGCGACGAACTGGAAGCTGAAGGTGCCATCTTCAAGACCACCGTTGACAGCGAGGTCATCCTGCATCTCATGGCCCAACCGGCAAGTCCCCTCGGTGACAGCAGCCTCGTCCAGGCGCTGTGCAAGGTGAAGGGCGCTTTTTCCCTCGTCCTGTTGAGTGAGCGCGAGATCATCGGCGTGCGCGATTCCCTCGGTTTTCGCCCGCTTTGCATCGGGAAGGTGGGCAATGCCTACCTCCTTTCCAGTGAAAGTTGCGCCTTCGACATCATTCCAGGCGCAAAATTCGTTCGCGATGTCGAGCCGGGCGAGATTGTTGTCATCGACGAGAACGGCCTGCGTTCGATCAAGCCGTTCGTGCCGAAGGACCACCTCGGTTTCTGCATCTTTGAGTACGTCTATTTCGCGCGGCCTGACAGCACGCTCGAAGGCGTCAACGTCGCCGCAGTGCGCGTCAACATGGGCCGCGAACTGGCGCGCCTGCACCCCGTCGAGGCCGACGCGATCATTCCCGTGCCCGATTCCGGCAACTACGCCGCGCTTGGCTTCAGCGAAGAATCGGGCATTCCTTACGACGCCGCTTTCGTCCGCAACCATTACGTTGGGCGCACCTTCCTGAATCCGTCGCAGCTGGCGCGGGAATTCGGGGTGAAGGTGAAGCTCAACATCATCAAGGAGCGCGTCAAGGGGAAGCGGGTCGTCATCGTCGACGATTCCATCGTGCGTGGTACCACCGCGCGTTCGCGCGTGATGAACCTGCGCAACGCCGGCGCGAAGGAAGTCCACATTCGCATCAGTTGTCCGCCGCACCGTTTTCCCTGTCACTACGGCATCGACTTTCCCGATCCGAAACACCTCATCGCGAATCAGCTTTCGCTTAAGGAAATCACCAATTATCTCCAGGCCGATTCGCTCGGCTACCTCGACACGGACGGCATGGTTCGCGCCACCGGCCGCGGCGAAAACAAATTCTGCATGGCCTGCTTCAACCAGAAATATCCCGTTGCCGTGCAACCGGAACTCGACAAGCTCGTCCTGGAACGCCGCCGCGCGCGCGCGGAGTCCCTGGTCTTTGCCGAGGAATCGGCCCCGCGGTTGTTCAATGGCAATGGGAAGATTTGAGTTGTAGCGCCGGTCTATGACCGACGGACGTACTCATCCATTCCTCGATAGATAAGGCGATTCATAAAGTTGAGGGTATCCGCATTTACTCGCATCGTAATCAACGCGCTTGCTTTGGCCAAGGCCGCGGGGAAGATAGGTCGCAATGACACGTTATTTCTTTTTGGGGTGGGCAATCATTTGCGTTTTTGTCATTCAGTTACGAGCCGTGGCGGCTGACGCTCCTCATGCTGATTCTCCCTCCATAAACGACGCGAAGGGGACCATCTTTTTGTCCACGCGAGGTTTTGCCAGGACCAGCTCGGACAAAAACAACAAAGGCGTCGAAGCGGCCACGCTGCATCGGCAAGAGTTCCCTTATGGTGCCGCTGCGGGCTGGAAGTGGGTCTACCAGGGCTTCAGCGATGGCTGCAAAGATTCGATCAATATCAAGGGTGCCGGCGTCTGGATTCAGCAGACGCCGGGCGATACCTTGGTGCGGATTCCTTTGACCTTCAACGGAGGCAGCTCTCAGGTGGTCATACCCCAGTCTGCGCTCCAGGAAACCGATCCGATCTCAAGCGAAATCAAACCTGGTGCCGTCGTCTGGGTGACCACCTGGTATTGTGCGGGAGACGCAGCCTCGGGATTGCCTTTCCAAACCTTAATCTGCACCCGTGAGTCGAAGCCCGGTTTGGAGGACCAGGACGGCGTGGCCGTCGGTCCGATTGGCTCGCTGCCGGACTACACGCTCAAGGGCGGATTCCAGCATGGCGGGACGGCGCTTAGCGGAGGGCAGCCCTTTTGCGCCCGCGGTTACCGGCCCATGGGTGCCGTGGGCCTTCCGAGCCCCGCGTTTCACGGTTCGGAAATCGTGCCGCTTTTCCTCGGCGACAGCATCAACGTGCAGTACATCGATGCCTTTGACGACAAAAGCGTCTACAGCATGCGCGGCTACAATGGCCGCTTTTGCGCCTCGAAATATCCCTACATGGTTTTCGGCCAGGGCGGCGCGGGCAGCGATGGCTTTTTGCGCGCGGTGACCTCGCCTCTCTTTGTCTATATTTTGGGCGATAACGGGGTTCATCAGCGAAAAGTGACTCATGTGTTCAATGAATATGGGATCAACGAGATCCGGTTGCATAATCCGCCCACGGATATTGCGACCTTCGAGTGGTCCATTCGGCAAAAGGTGGCCGCCGTGGCGCACACGTTCGGCCTGCCCTATATTCAGAGCACGCTGATGCCGTGTGAACCCGGGCCAACGCTCTGGCACACCGCCAGCGATGCGGATAAGGCTGGCTTTGCCACCTTTGTCGCCCAGCGGCAGGTTTTCAACAATCTGGTTCGCACGCAATCGGATGAGGCACATCTGCCCGGTTGCGTGGGATTCTGGGATCCGTGCACGGCAGTCGAAACTGACTCGAAGGCCGGAAGCGATCAATGGGTCGCTGCCTATCGGACCGATGGGATTCATCCGAACTCGGCCGGTCATGCCGCGGCGGCGGCGACCATTCCGCCCGAGTTGGTGGAGAACCATCCCAACCCGGTGCCCACCCAGTAGCGATGGAGTCCGGGTTGTCCCGGCGGGAGGGAAAAAGCGGGTCAGGACTGGCAGGCACGCCAGACGGCTGACCCTCCAAATACGACCGTCCGCAGGACTTACTTGCGCTCTTTGTGGATCGTGCGGCGGCGCAGGGCGGGGTTGTACTTGAGCCGTTCAATGCGCTCCTGCTGCAGCTTCTTGTTCTTGGTCGTGAAATAACGGGAAGCCGACTTGCCTTCCTTGGCCGCCTCGGTGCATTCCAAAATAACTTGTTCGCGCATGGTCGTGTCCTGATTTAAGTGAAGTTGGAAAGCCTACCGGGCTCGCCGAGGGGGTCAAGCCTCATCTTTGGGGTCAACTCGCGCAATGCGCAATGGCTGGAACTACGTTTGACGAAACGGAATAAGCCGCAGCGGTCTCTTCCTTCAAACGCAACCGACGCTGATCTCGTGCTGCGTGCCAAAAGCGAAGGATTTGCACCTCCCGAATCGGTGGTTCGATATCGTAGAAAATAATGTAAGGCTTGCAAACGAGGGTACGTGCCTGCTTGAAATTAGCGCGATTTCCTCGAGGTGGAAACGAGTTGAGGGATTCCGCCGCAGTTAGCAATTTGTCGCAAAACCTTTTCGCGGCTTCGGGATTATCCTTTGAGATATACTGTTCAATATTTTTAAATCCCTCTGTGCGAGCGGGGATAATGTTACGCGGAAACTCACAAGCCCATTTCTTTTCTGACCTGTTCAATGGGAATTCCTCCCTCTTCACGCAAGGAGCGGCGCCCCTCCTCAATTGCTTCAAGCATTTCAGGAGTGATTTCGATGTTTTCGTGAAGCAACTCAATTTTCCCCTGGATAACTTTCAGTTCATCCAAGGAGAGGTGGTCGAGTTCTTCGAGGATTTCATTCACGCTCATGGGAGAACCCTACGCGAATCAACGGCTCTCTTCAAGTCGGCGACGGTCATAGACCGCCGCTACACTTTGATAAACTCTGCGATGCGCTCCACGGCAATCTGGAGTTGGTCCATGCCGGTGGCGTAGCTGCAGCGGACGTAGCCTTCACCACTGGTGCCGAACGCGGTGCCGGGGACGACGGCGACCTGCTGCGCCTTGAGCAGGCCGAAGGCGAAGTCGTGCGAGGATAGGCCGGTCGATTTGATGCTGGGGAAGAGGTAGAACGCGCCGCGCGGCTCGAAGCAGGGCAGGCCCATTTTGCGGAAGGAGTGGACGATGAAATTGCGGCGCACGCGGTATTGCTCGCGCATGTCGACCATGTCGGGGCGGCCGTGGCGCAAAGCCTCAATGGCCGCTTCCTGGCTGAGGATGGGCGCGCAGAGCATGGCGTACTGGTGGATGCGCATCATGGCGTCGATGAGCGGCGCGGGCGCGCAGGCGTAGCCGATGCGAAAGCCGGTCATGGCGAAGGCCTTGGAGAAGCCATGGAGGAAGATGGTCCGCTCGCGCATGCCGGGCAGCGAGGCGATGGAGGTGTGGCCTTCGTTGTAGGATAGCTCGGAGTAGATCTCGTCGGTGATGACGAGCAGGTTGTGCTCGCGGCAGATCGCGGCGATTTCCTCCAGCTCCGCGGCGGTCATGATGCCGCCGGTGGGGTTGCAGGGGAAATTCATCAGCAGCGCTTTCGACTTGGGCGTGATGGCGGCGCGCAGGGCGTCGGGCCGGAGCTTGAATTCGTCCTTCTCGTGCGTGTCGATGACGACGGCTTTGCCGTGGGCGAGCGCGATGCTGGGGCTGTAGGAGACGTAGCAGGGTTCGTGGTAGAGCACCTCGTCGCCGGGGTTGATGACGGCGCGCAGGGCGAGGTCGAGCGCCTCGGAGACGCCGACGGTGACGAGTATTTCGGTCGCCGGATCGTAGGCGAGCAGGTAATCGGTGGAGATGTAGTCGGCGATGGCTTCGCGCAGGCGCAGCAGGCCGAGGTTGGAGGTGTAGCCGGTCTTGCCCCGTTCCAGCGCGTAGATGGCGGCTTCGCGGATGTGCCAGGGGGTGACGAAATCGGGCTCGCCGATGCCGAGGGAGATGACGCCCTGCATGGATTGGACGATCTCAAAAAAATCGCGGATGCCGGAGCGCGGGATGTCGCGCACGTGGTCGGCGATGAAGTCGGGGGTGGTGGTCATGGGGACGGGGGAGATGGGAAGGTGCATCGATTTAGCGGAACGCTTGGGCACGGCCGCGGCTCTTTTCGTGATTTAGGGGCTGATCTTGAGGCGTTCCTCGTTGACGACGCTTTCGCGCAGGACGCCCTGGATCTTGTAGGTCTTGAGATTGAAATGGGTGGCGGTGGAGAGGACGCCGGGGAGGGTGGAGAGCTTCTCCGAGACGAAGGCGGCGACTTCCTGGAGGGTGTTGCCCTCGATGAAGACGAGCAGGTCGAAGCCGCCGCTCATGAGGAAGCAGGAATGGACTTCGCGGTACTGGGCGATGCGGTTGGCGACGCGGTCGAAGCCGCCCTCGCGCTCGGGGGTGACGCGGACTTCGATGACCGCCTTGACCTGAGTGCGCTTGGCGCGCTCGTCATCGACGATGGCCTTGTAGGCGAGGATGACGCGGTCGTTCTCAAGCTTCTTGATGCGCGCCTTGAT
>Ga0302319_10004970_pt1 | contig 27032 bp, 23 predicted proteins | sample Bog_T0_2_FD_203319 | JGI IMG/M metagenome (GOLD analysis project Ga0302319, IMG submission 203319) | Peat permafrost microbial communities from Stordalen Mire near Abisko, Sweden - Bog_T0_2 | ecosystem: Environmental > Terrestrial > Soil > Wetlands > Peat | place: Sweden: Abisko, Stordalen Mire... | reverse complement strand
TGACGGGCGACAATTAAAACTACCGATCGACGACAAACAAGATTCCCGATCCAACGACAATTAGGCCGAGCGTATTCCGGTTCATCGGAGCGGAGGCGTATTGGTCACAGACAGGCAGGTTCGGAGGTTGTTTGCGTTGATAAAGACAGAGGAAAGCCAAGAGATTGCGGCGTCCAAGGCAGGAATGGACGCCAAGACGGCCCGGAAGTACCGGCGCCTGGACCGGTTGCCAAGCGAGTTGCCAGCGGCGGTGCGGGGGCGGACACGGCCAGATCCATTCGCTGAGGTCTGGGACGATGTGCAGAAGTTGTTCGAGGGCAACGCCGGGCTTGAGGCCAAGACGGTCTTCGAGTTTTTGCAGCGGCAGAACCCCGGTCGTTTTCAGGACGGACAGGTGCGGACGTTGCAGCGGCGGGTGAAGGTGTGGCGTGCAACCGAAGGTCCGACCCGTGAGGTGTTCTTTGCGCAGCAACATCCTCCGGGCCGGCTGGGAGCGTCGGACTTCACGCACATGGAGGAGTTGGGCGTGACCATCCAGGGGCAGAGTTTTCCGCACCTGATCTACCACTTCGTGCTGACGTACTCGAACTGGGAAGCTGGGACGGTGTGCTTTTCAGAGAGCTTCGAGAGCCTGAGCGAGGGGTTGCAGAACGCGCTGTGGGCGCTTGGCAAAGTACCACATCGCCATCGCACCGATCGGCTCTCGACGGCGGTCAACAACATGAGCGACCCGGTTGAGTTCACGGATCGCTACAAGGGATTGATGCGTTCCTACGGTCTGGATAGCGAGAAGACGCAGGCCGGGCATGGCAACGAGAACGGCGATGTGGAACAGCGGCATCATCGCTTCAAGCGGGCAGTGGCGCAGGAGTTGATGCTGCGCGGCAGCACTGATTTCGCCAGCGTTGATGCATACAAGTCGTTCCTGGCAGCGATGTTCGATCGGCTCAATGCCGGACGCCGGCAGCGGCTGGCCGAAGAGATGGCGGTGATGAGGGAGTTGCCGGAGCGGCGCATGGAGTCGGCCAAGCGCGAGCAGGTGAAGGTGGACTCTGGCAGCCTGATCTATGCGGATCGCAACGTGTACTCGGTGCCGAGCCGGTTGATCGGCGAACAGGTGGAGGCGCGACTGTTCATGGACCATATGGAAGTCTGGTACGGGCAGAAGAAGGTCGCCGAGATGCCACGCTTGCGCGGGCGGCAGAAGCATCGCGTGGATTACCGGCACATCATCGACTGGCTGGTGCGGAAGCCGGGCGCCTTCGAGCACTACCGGTACCGCGACGAGTTGTTCCCGACCAGCCGGTTCCGCATGACTTTCGACCTGCTTGAGGAGCAGCGTGGCCGGTATCAGGGCAGCAAGGAATACCTGAAGATCCTGGAGTTGGCCGCCAAGGACAGTGAGGACAGAGTCGATGCGGCGCTGCTTGTTCTGCTGGGGCCAGGCGATGAGAAGATCAGCGCCGCGGGGATCGAGGCCATGCTGGGCGCCGAACACAACGCGACGGTTCGCGATGTCGAGGTGGCAGCGGTGGACCTGCGTGTCTTCGATCAGTTGTTCAGTGTGCAGGAGGTGCTGCAATGAGCGCGGCCCCTCAGATCAGAACGGCGTTGATGGAGAACCTGAAGGAGCTGCATCTGCCGGCAATGCGCGAGTGCTTCGAACAGGCCGCGCAGCAGGCCGAGAAAGAGACTCTCAGCTACGAGCAGTACCTGCTTCAGTTGACGGAGCGGGAGTGCGAGTCGCGGCGACGCAATCGCATCGCCGCGCTGTTGCGCGAGTCCGGGCTGCCGCGAGAGAAGACGATGGCGAACTTCGACCTGAAGCGATTGCCTATCAAGGCCGGGCGGCAACTGAAGGCGCTGGTGGACGGCAGCTTCCTGGATCGCCAGGAGAACTTGCTCCTGTTCGGGAATCCCGGTGCGGGCAAGAGCCACCTGCTGTGCGCCCTGGCCCATGAACTGATCGCGCAAGGACGGCGGATGAAGTACACGAGCTGCGCCATGCTGGTGCAGGATCTGCTGGTGGCCAAGCGCGATCTACGGCTGAGCAAAGAGATCAAGAAACTGGCCCGCCACGACGGCTTGATCATCGATGAGATGGGCTACGTCCAGCAAAGTCGCGAGGAGATGGAGGTGCTGTTCACCCTGCTGTCGGAGCGATACGAACGCGGCAGCGTGCTGCTGACCAGCAATCTTCCGTTCTCCAAGTGGGAGGGCATCTTCAAAGATCCGATGACCACGGCGGCAGCTATCGACCGGCTGGTGCATCACTCGGTCATCGTGGAACTGAACATCCCCAGCTACCGAATGGAGGAGGCCAAGAAGAATCGGGACCCGGCGCAGGTAGGCAGCGAAGCCAACTGACGGGGGCGGAGACCGGCGCCCGTTGTTGCTGGCAGGCCCTCCGCTCCGCCCCTTCGGGGCTACGCTCCGGCCCTGCCAGCAACAACGGCATCTCAGCAAGGAGAGGAGAGAAACAAGTTCCAACAACTATAGGGAATTATGGTTGTCGTTGACCGGAAAGAGTAGTTGACGCCAGACAATCGGCAGTGCGAACGGAATTTCAGCGGGAGAGAATAGGTGCAAAAGCGGATTCTTCATTCCTCTTTCTTGAATTTCTTGACGAGAGGAACGAACACTTTCTCGAACGCTATCGCCCTCTCTATCAGCCAATCAAACAACGTCGCTGCGTCAGACTCAACATCAATATCTGCATTCTCTTTTCTCTGCACTACGCGGCAAGCTTTTTTCGCTTCAATCCATTCCTGTTTCGCGCCAAGTTGGAGTTCAATGTCCATCTGCTGGGATTTCAAGAAATTGAAAAGTGGCTTGTTGTCGCTGATATAAATTTCACATCCTAACAAATTCTCCTTCGTGTTCAACGTCAGTGCGATATGAGCCTCAGCACTCCCAATCGAGATGTTGTACCAGTGCTGAGGGGCAGGTGTTTGCCTGAACAATGTGATCTTCTTATCGGCTGCGTAGGACTTCAGCTTCGTCCAAAAATCCAATTTCTTTAGGTCTGTTTCGCCGAGGCTCTTGCCTGCCGAGCTGTTCTTCACAACTTTGGCCCATTCGTTAGGCTTGCAAATGACTTCGAACTTCGGCGCAGGATCGGAATTGTTAATACGCCAAGCCTCAATTCTGATGGCAAAGAATAGACGATCCTCGCCAGTGTTCTCGTTAAGCCAGTCAACTGCGCTCCTGTGTTCTTCGGAGATATGCTTGAAAATCCATATCACGATGTTCGCGTCATGTCCGGCGGCATACGTAATGATTTTGCCGAGATGGTCGTGATTGGTTTTTTCAAGCTGGTTCTCGATAATGATTTTGCGGCCCGTTCCTTCCTCTTCCGCCAGGATGTCAACGCTGTACTTACCAACGCTCGCCTCCTTCTCTAAAAGAATGATTGGGACGCCGATTTCGTCGCTTAACTGCGCAAGGCTCTCTTCCTGCGCGAGCCAATTCGAGAAGTCGTACTCCTCATTCTTCCAGATCTCTCTCAAATCGACTCTGGTAAGTTTTCCGATGTTGCTGGACATGTCACAGATCCTCGTTTGCTCTTTTCTCTTCGGCATCAAGCGGTGGGAATTCTTGAGGCTCCAATGGACGAGCGAATTTGGCAAGTATCTCGCCGGCTGCCCCTCCATAGTTAGCTATTGCTTCAAGCCGGATGTTGAAGCGTCGCAGGCGAACTTTTGTCGCTTGCTCGCGGCCTGTAGGAAAGAAAGCCCCGCCTGGCTCAAGATGCAAATAGAAGTCTCCTAGCTTGGCACCGCAGAATTGGCAATGGTTCATAAAGTAGTCATCCTCGGCCGTTTTCGAAAAGTCGGGCCCATAAAGTGGATAATTCTTCTGCATGAGCTGGTACGGCTCTCGGGACAGTCGGGTTAAGTTGCTTAAGAATGATGGCTCATCCTCGATAGACCAACGGCCTTCGTCCAGATGCTCAAACCCGGCCGGGACCATGATGCTGTAGACATCTGACATGCGCTGGCAGTTCCAGCAACACTGTGTTGAGCGCCCTACGAAGAAATAACCTGCCTGAATACAGAATTCCGTCCCGGTATTTACAGAGTTGTCCATCAGAATTCTCCATATACTATCGCCATCCCGTTCATTGGAGCTACCGTTGGACATGCCCATCCGTTGGCGAAAAGCCCCCCAGTGTTCCAGCAGTTCATCGCGGGTAAGTGATCTGCTAGACCACGATCACCGCGCCCTTTGGTTCGTGCACGAAGCACTTGACGATGGTTCTCACTTCTAAAGCCTATCCCCGCAATCTTCCGCATTCTCCGGTTCGGCACTTCCATGGCGCAATACCGTACTTCCTACAGAACGCTAAGTCAATTGGCGAGAAATCCCATGCAACCAAAATACCCAATGCGTTAGTAGTATCCAGGGCCCATCCTTGCTGAGCTGCCAACAGAGCTCTGTACTTGATTACTTGATGTGCTCCGGGAAAGGGGTCCGTAGTTTCAATCTCGACCGCCGCATGGCAACCGTCAGGCAATTTGAACGCAATGTCTACACAGTCGCCGCTCCTGAAGATATGTTCTATGCTCGGCTGCGATTTTACTGGCAACCCGATGCTGGAGGGATTCTCTGCAATCCAGTTCTTTAGATCAAGATGATTCTGCCCTTCACCTCCGGGGTATTTTCTGGCCAGCGCCACTCTCTTCTCGACAGAGTCTTCATTTGCAATCGCTCCGGCTGGAGGAGGAGGAGGAGCGTTCCCAAATTTTCTTGCGATCAACGCGCGGAGAGTCTCTTTACGACTAGAATCGCCAACCGTCGCGACTGAATCGGCAAGTATTCGATGCACCTGACCATCGTCAAGATATCTAAACAGAAGTGTTCCCCATTTTGGAATATCCCCGTTTGTATTTCTGTAGTACCTCCAAAAGTTCAATTGATCGGCCTCCGTGGACAAAAGCCTCACTCTGAAGTCTTCGCTGGCGATCAGGCTCCCCTTTCGATCGACTTCGCCTATTTCGTACATGCCGATTATTTTCCGGTCCCGTTCCGATTGGTCCCTTCTCCGAGTGGTTAGAATTACGATCTTTCCGACCGCGGTATTTCGGATCGCAATGGGCTGACCTTTTTTCCGGCCGTGGTGCCATGCTCCGCCATTGAATTTCCACTTTTCAAAAAGCTTGCTCTCCATGCATGGGAATTCCGGTCTGTTCCCTTGCATTCCAGCTTCGCGGAACTTTTTGCAGGGGTTCTGTGGCTGCATGCACCAAACATGGTTTTCAACATTGAAAGCGATCAAATCGAGCGAACAAGTGCCGCGAAGTCCGACGAATTCCTCGCTATCCCCATCGTTGTAGGTGCACTTGAATGCCAATGACTGAGGCATTAAGACCTCCAGTTCGTGACCGAAGCGAACGACCCACCATCTGTACACCCCCGCACTCTAAATTGGTGAATCAGCCCTCTAGCGCTTCTCCGACAATAGTCACCTGAGAGAGCGCCGCTCTGTGACGTGGCTCACGGTTTGATGCGGCGTCTCGCCGCATTTCGTGAGTCGCCATTTCGTGATGATTCAGAGCTAAGTATTACTGTTTTTGCCAGTTCCAATGAGAATCAGGGAGATTTGATCATGCCGGGTACCTTGGACAGCGTGCCTACCCTAAGTGGCCGGGGATTCGGATTGAACAATATTGCGAGGGTGCCCTCACGTATTCGAACAAGGAAGCCTGCATGCGCCTCTGTGATCAGAGGCATGTGCAGCGGTTTGCCCTTCAGTTGAAAGGTGAACTCATCGAACCCGAGTGCGAGAGCGATTCCAAACGCCCTAAGACGTTCCGCCGGTGCTCCCGTCAGACTGATGTCGATATCCTCCGTGGCGCGGGCTCCTTCGGCGACGCGCAGTTCCATCGCCACTCCGGACCATCTTTGGAGGAATTTGTCGCAAGACATGCTTAACCCGCGCTCAATTCAATTCGGAGCAGAGAGACGAACTCCGGAACCGTCTTGCCGTGAATGGTCAGCAGCCTTTCCATACCGCCATGCTCAGCAGCCTGTTCCCTGATCTTCTCGATCACCACCTCCGGTTGCAGGTGGTATTGGTGAATCAGGAATTCATCCGGACTCTGCGCTTCAACATTCCAGGGCGCGAGTGCATCGGCGGGAAAATCCTTCAAGTTGAAAGTGACGATCGTCTGCGCCCCGCAGCGCACCGCGGCGGCGAGTACGTGTCGATCCTTTGGGTGGTTGCTCATGGCCGGAATCAGCGCCTCATAGCCCTCTACCCAGGCGTCGGCGAAGTGAGTCTCCAGCTCCGCAGTGAGGTGCGCTGTCTGTGCCGGCGTCAGATGAAGCCTGATCTCAAGTGTGCGCCGGGTCTCCTGCATGATGTCTTGCGACCAGCGTGGCAGGTAGAGATGCGGAGGCTCCGCAAGACGCAGGAGCGTATCGCGGAGTGCAGCATTCACAAGAACGCAAGCATCGAGCACAACTTGATAGCCGGAGATCATTCTTCAGGGAGCAAAACCTTATCGTACAGCCCGGCACGCTCGTCTTCCTGGGCAATGCGATTGAGGGCCTCGTGGCGTTCATTATCCCGGTACTGCTTATAAGCAAGAAGATCCTTCAGGTAGACGCGTCGGTGCGTGCCCGTCAGGTGGAACGACAATTTGCCGGATTCGAGAATCTTCACAAAGAATGGCCGGGAGACACCGAGCATACCGGCGGCTTGTTGAGTGGTCAGGTCTTGCATGACCGGCACAATCGAGATGGCCTTGCCGTCCTGCAAACCTTCGAGGATGCGCAGCAAAAGGTCAAAGATCGTGTCCGGTAGTTCGATGGCTGGCTCTCCGCCCCTGCCAATGAGGCGCGCCTTTCCCTCCCGCCTAAGCAGATCGCGGAGAGCATGAACTTGCTCTTCCTGGGAAACGGGAAGGGAAACGGGATCGAGTGTGGATGTGGCCATGAGCGCCTCTCAAAACATTATACGAAATATACGAATTAATCGCAACAACCGCAACCTTACTCTTCGCTGCGCAATCTGAACGCATATGCCAAAAGTTGCTATAAACGCAGCCGATCGCGCACGAATTGGAGCTTGGGGCCGATCTCCGCTGAATGAGCGCGAGGAGCACGCCTCGGGCATCTTCGCGGAGTCTAACGCACGATTCTTTCCAGAATCATTCTCGCCAGCCCAACGCTGTCCGTTATCACGGATGTCAGTCGAGGCGATGGCCTGCTGATGTCCGTCTCCCTCGCAAGCCGTACTGCCGCGATGATCGACGCGGCGATGACCAGTGTCGAAGCAAACCGATCTGTCATTTGCTTTTGCTCTTCCATTACCTTGGCCCGTTCTTGTTCCTCGCGAGCGACAGCCCGCCTCATCTCGCCCATTTTTCACCGCCACTCTTGGACCCGTGAGGTTTGGCTGCCAGTTCGTGGGATAGCCGGCCCTGGAAGATGTCTGCGGGCAAATACCGGCGCCTCTCTCCACAGAGCGGGCACTCGGCGACTATCCAAGAGTCCGGTAAGGTCTCTACGGGAGCCTGGATGTTCTCGTGGCAGCCTTTGCAGGCAATCACGAATGGGTGAATGCCGGAGGTGGGGGCGTGAAACATGGAACCAGTATAGGCGAATATAAGGCGAATATATCCACAGCCTCTTGAAGTGCCTGGGAAGAAACGGGCTGAGGGGATTCGGGCAGACCTCGGGACGGGACCGTATGAACACCCTTATTCAAGCGAATGCGCCGACTGAAGCATTGATTGGTCACCTTTGAGATGATCCTGCGGCGTTTATCAGGATCGATTGGGATTTAGGCTCTGGCCTGTTGAGGCCGGTGGAATCCCCGGCCCCCAAGTGCGAGGGACCGGGGCACCCTCATCTGTTGTTTAGAAACCTGGAAGGGCCGGGGCCACCCGCCATCCGTTACGTGTGAAGTGGTTTGTGGTATTTCTTGCGCCGGTTATCGAAGGCAGGGTAGGTTCCCTCGAGAACATTCACAGCGGCTTCATTGAGGGGCTGATCTTCGATGGCTCCGCATTCGTAGGTCACCTTGTTGCCATTCACTTTGTCGATCTTGCAACTTATGACCTGATCCGCGTCGCACACCACGGCGAGATTGGGATTATGTGTGACGATAACCACCTGTCTCCGTGATCGCGCTTGCCGGATACAGTCAACTAGAAGCTTTACCACGGATTCGTTGTCCAGGTTTTGCTCGGGCTGGTCAATAATGATCGGAATCTCTTCCGGATCGAGCAGCAAATAGAAGACCAGTAGCAGTGCTCCCTTCTCCCCCGAAGACAGCTGCGCGATATCTTTCCCGCCGAGCTTCAGAGCATAGCGCATTTCCAAGTATTTAAGGCCAAAAAGGAAATCGTATAGGTCGTCGATCTTCTTCACATCTTTCAGTTGTGACTGGATCGTTACCGCTTCTGGCGTGCCGTTCCTGTCTACAGAAGTGAGCGAGGTCATCACATCGTCGAGGAACTTCACCACATCTTCCGTGACGTTGAAGTCGCGGGCATTGACCAATTTCTCCACGGCCTTCCGACTCTCCTCCTCTCCATAAAATGTGCCGATTCGATTTCGGTGAATGTACTCCAGAAAGCCATCTTTAAACCTCGACGCCGAAAGACCCGCGTCAAAATCGAGATCCAACGGCTCTTTCGTGAAGGCGGCACATGCAGCAACCATTTTCTGTACCGGCTCGTAGAGTTTTTGATAAACGGCGCGAATCTTAAGAAGTTCTCCATGGATATCACGCACCAGTTGCCTACGTCTTTCCTTCAGCTCCTCATATACGCCGGGCAGGGTTTCCTCCGCATCCGCAATGCGCGCTTTCAGATATTCAATTGTGTCGGGTTTCTCAGCGCTACCCACGATCAGAATCTTGCGTGCCTGCCATTGGCTGAGGGCGCTGAGGTAGGTTTGGTACTCTCTCTGACGGGCTCCCAATTCCGAGCGTAAGCGGGTGATCATCTGTCCAACGCTTTCAATCTTCGCTTCAAGCCCCTTTTCTTTGTCCGTACCGTTTATCAACGCCGCAATTTCTGCGAGCCGGTCGCGTGCGACAGCCAACGATTGCGTGAGTGGGCTTCGGTTGATCGATAATTTCAAGATCTCTGAGAGCTTTAGACCAGCTTCTGTGAATTCTTCTTCCACTTGGTCGACAAAATTGTCATAGTAGGATTCAAAATTGTCTACGTGCCCTGCGAGCCTGTCGAGCAACGCAGTCTTAGCTACCAGCACGGTCCGTTCCTCAGTGATGGGGCCGATTGAGCCGTTTAATGCGGCCAACTCCACCTGGGCCGCTGCGAGATCAGCCGTCGCTTTAATCTCTTCCGGCGTTTGGACATCATCTGTGGGCTTCAGAACTTCTGTTGGAATTGTCTTTTCATGGGCCGCTAGTTCAGCCTGCTTCAGACTCAAAGCAGTTCGGTACGCCTTGACTGTCTCTGGGGTAAGCTCTCGTTCAGCCTTCAGGATTTCGCTGTTGAGCGTATGGAGTTGTGACTGCGATTGCGCGATAGATTTTCTATGCGTTCCGCTACGATAGTCGATTAGATCGTCGAGACTTGCCTTCTGAATTTGGTCATCCTCCGGAACATGCGTGAAGATGACTTTCTTGAGCTCAATTTCAAAATTTCCACCGCCGGTCTCGATCTCCGTGCAGAGATTCTCTATAAATTGTTGAGGTAAGTACCGCACGCGTTCCGGCCTATCAACGTCGACCATCTGGTCTAACGTGACAATAGGGGCTTCGTCATCTCCCCACGTCAATCTTGCGCGGAAGTGCTTCGCGATGTTGCTTCCCTTCCTGAAGCGCTTCGGGTTTAAGAACTCAAGATCCGTACAGTGTGTATTCCCGGCCAGCGCCAAAATATCAGTCAGCGCACTCTTGCCCGTTCCCTTATTTCCAATGATTGCGATAAGACCGGGATTGAGAGGGATGTCTGTGCCAGCAAACCACTCATCGGGTAAGCTGGAGTCTTTCACCTTCTTGATCTCGATCCGGCTCATGTACTTCGTTGGATTCTGTGCGACGTGCTCTTGCTTTGGAGGCGCTACACCGATGAAGCAGCGGAGGGTGGGCTCGTGACAGACTTGTCTCAATCCGGTGAAAGTAGGCTGTGCCTTGAGCCAGGTGATGCGATTGTTAGGATAAACGCCGTATCTCTCAATGCTATGGGCATCACTGCCACTCACTGGCGGCTTGGGGAAGCCGCCCAGATTTTCGATGAATTCCTCTCCGACGTGCTGCTTGCCCGGTATGCCTACACCCAGGAATAGATTCACGTTCACTTGATTGCGGACTTCGAATATGTCCGCCATCTTCATCAGATATGTATCGGTGCAAGGGTGCTGCTTCCAATCGAGCTTTTCGAGACCGTCACTGGTGTCATAGGGCTGGATTAAAAGGCAGTGTTCTCTACCGACCACGCTCATCGCATCTTCGAGAGATTCGCGAGAGATTACAGCGGTTTTCTGACCCAGCTCGAGCATCTTTTCATCGTCCGCTTTGTCCTCGTCCCTGTAGCCATGGATTCGACGTTTGCCCGGATCGAAGCCTTTGGCTAAATCTATAAAATTCTGACGTGATGGAGGTTTGTTCGATGCGCCACCGATATTGAGCCGCGCCAAGAAATGCTGGAGATGTTCCGGAAGGATCGCATCATCGAACAATACGTGGGTGTTGAGCCGAAAATCCGTCGGCGCTTCCAGCCGCAACTCAATCCCGGGGAATAACCGCTTCGTCAGCAAGCCAGGGTTAAACTCGACGTACTCACGCACAGTAAGGTATCCGTCGAATGTCCAGTAGTCCATGATGCAAAATGCATCCACGTCAAGCGAGTTCATCTTCTCGACGATGGCTTTGCAGGTCCCCTCGCGTTCCGTATCGGATTGTTGCTGGAGGCGCTTACCGGACCAGTGGAACGAGGCAGGAGTGTGAATATGCAGATCCCATTTGCGCCATATCGAGCCGATAGAATTCATAGTTGCACGCTCAGGACAAGTTTGCACCAATTCTAGACCTTCTGCGGTCCGCTCGCCTTGGTAAACACTTGAAAGATCTGGTCCGATCCGCAATGCGGGGCCAAAATCAAAGGTGGTTTTGCTGGTCGGGAACGGGAAGTCGGCTGCGCGTCAGCTTTCCGCCAGCGATATCAACGGCGAAAACCTGGAGCAGACCCCGTTTGTCGTTACTGGATGGCGACCAGCTCGGCGAGCTTGGCCGCGACGTCTGCCATCGGCGATTCTGTAGTGCTCAGGCCGCTTCGCGAGCCGAGCAGGGGGCTGACCTCGCGGAGAGCTTCATATGTCGTGTCATGCACGATGGGAATGAGCAGGTCACGCGCCAGAAGTGCCGATAGCTCTTTGTCGGCGATACCCTCCGCTTGGAGGCGGCGTAACAGCGCAGGTGTCACCAGCACGATCCCGACTCGCGACTTCGCCAGTCCTCTGTCGATTTCGCGGAGCAACGGTGTGCCAAGGGCGACGTCTTTCTCGCTGAACCACACCTTGACGCCGCGCGACTCTAGCAGATCGTGCAGCTCCTTTGCGGCGCCGCTCCGGTCGTCCCACGCATGGCAGAGGAAGACGTCCCGAAGGTCAGGCAGGGGCGCTCGTCTTTCGACGCTCTCGCGGAACGGCGTGAGTGTCCGCACCTCGGCAGGTGTGTATGAAAGGGACGAGCCGGCTCGCGACCATCTTGGCCGTGTGCTACCGCCAGACCCACCGCCGCTGCTCCGGCCGCCCCCGCTGCTCCCCGACGGAGAAAAGGACGGGGACGAGTACGATGGGGAGTAGGACGGGTACGAGTACGACCCGTAGCCGCCGTAGCCTCCACCGCATGCAGGGCAGGCCGCTCGACCGCTCGCTGTGCGATGACCATACACTGGCGCTGTGCATCTAGCCATGTGGACGATGATACCGGTTACCGTCGCTGCTCTCAATCGCTAGCGCAACAATTGTGAAGGCCGACAGCAGCCTCAGTGGACGGCCCTTTGGTCCTGAGAAGTCGCCCAGTTTCCGGAATTCGGACTCTGACAGTCCGAAAGTGATCGCCTGCCCAAACGGCGTTTCTCAGGACCGATCGATTTCGCCTACTCTACCTGGCTCGTTTCGGATAATCTGTTTCGACCCCCTTGGGATCGCTTTAGTTCAGATGCGTCTTGTCGCCTTTGTACTGAGGCGTGACCGATGATCCCTTGTCCTTGCCCGCAAAGCCCATCAGATTTCCCCTTCCGGCGATCTGCATTTGTCACGTTGGTCATTGTTCCAAGTTCCGCTACCAATTGTTCCAGAACGTCTTGAGCGCGTTCAAGAACTGGTCGAAGTTCGCCTTCGGCCAACATGTATGCGCGTTATCCCGGAGAAGGTAGTACTGTTCATTGGCACACACAAACTTGCTCCTGTCCGCTTGCAGTATCCAGTTCATCGCATTTGCGAAGGTGTCAGCGTAGCTGGTGCCGAACTGGTCATTAGGCACGTTGTAGAGCAGACCTTCGATGTAGTATGACGGCGCAATGCCGCTCTTGATGGTCTTGTCATCGACGAGCTTGTTGCGCATATTCTTCACAATCCTGACCGTCGGCTTTAGCCAAGATGCGGTCAGTTGATGCTTCGTCGTCATGTTTGCGGAATGCTGCTTTGGATAGTTGGCGATCAACTCTCCGGACTCGTTATAGAAGCAAATTCCGACGTCGTACGACTCGTCGTAAATCCCGTTGAATTTGTAATACCGTCGATATTGCAGAGCCGTGATAACGTCAGCCTTTCTACGATTGCCACTTCCAGCGATGGCGATCGCCTTGTCGCCGACCTTGACATCGCTCCCGTATTTATCCGTTAGGACTTTCAGCACATCATTTCGGAGATCGTAGTATCCATAGCTGCTGTTGCTGTAGGCTCTGTCCCAAGCGGCTACCTGATCTGAAGGAAGCTTAGATGTATCACTCTTGAACGTTTGGTTCAACTGAATCACAACGTCTACATCGCTCTCCTTATAGACGTTTGTGTCATTCCCATACGAACCTTGAAGAAAGACCTTGTAGTCCTTCGGTGCATACGGACCTGTCGAGGCTTCGAGAACCTTCTTGATCTCGTTATACGTATCGCGCGAGCCTGCCACTGCGCCTTGGTGCGACCAAGATTCCAACTGAAATTCAGGAATCGCCATTCGCTCCGCCCCCTTGCTGCATCAAGAACCCGCGCAACGCAGCCTCGCGTGCGGCAAATGACTCACGTCCACGCTGCCATAGGATGTTGAGCTTCGCGAGATTGTGTTCCATAAAGTCTGTAGCCATTTCCGGCTGTGAGAACGTGTCGCTGATGCGAACGGTTGGAACGTCCTTGAAGAGAATTTCGCGCAGCTGATCCATGGATTGCGTATTTATTTCAAGCGTCTTCTGGAGCAACTGAACGCTTGCCAGATACTTCTTGGCGAGCCTGATCTTCCAATCGGCTTTCGGTTCTGGATATACGCCAACACCTACGCTGACGACTCGGATGTCGGTCAGTTCCTTCTTCAACGCACGAACTGCATCAGCGATTGCGTAGAGTGTCGGATTGTTGGCGCAGTAACCGCCGTCAATCAATTCGATGTTGTCGCCTGTCGAGGTAGAAACAAGCTTCCTTTCGAAGAGAGGGAATGCAGAACACGAGCCCTGCACTGCGTCGGCAATGGTTACGCCAAAACCGGGCCTAAACGTTCCTCTTCGACCATGAGCCTGCTCTACGCTGCCCTTGAAGATCATGGGACGATCATTCACCCAGCGCGTGGCCACAATGCCAATACCAGTCTTTACATCAGTAAATGACTTGTCGCCGAAAATCTGTGATGCGAGTTTCGCAAGAGCTTGCGATTTCGCGCTGCGCTTGCGTGCTTTCATTACGGTTGGGACATGGCTCTTGTACAGATGGTGGATTTCATCCACCGTGTAACCCAGCGCGAGAAGCGAGGCGATGATTGCGCCAGTGCTGGTGCCAAAGATCAAATCAAATCGCTGGGACAGACGGCAGTTGAGCATCGCCTCGATTTCCTTCAGGACACCCAGCGTGTAGAAGCCCTTTGCGCCGCCTCCATCAAGCGCGAGGATGCGGTAGAGTCCGTCAGGCTGGTAGACAGCCGTCAGTTGTTCCTGTTGCATGGCGCAGCGACCGATCTGAGGGAGTTTTCGCAAGTGTAGCGCTGGAAAGCCTCAACTGCAAGGCGATACTGCTCAGTTTATTGCCTTTATCTTCCTTCGCTCGGGATTACTCCCGAAATGTCGGAAAGGGTCAACCGATTCGTCTGGGCACAAACGTCAACTGGCGAAGATAGGTCACAACTCTCACCAATACGACTTCGCCTTCGAGGGAGTCGTCGCCGAACGACGGGGAAAGGCGCATATTGCGGGTTCCCTGCAAAAGCATTCAGCATTAAAATAATAGTGAGTCGCAAGTTGCTCAATCCTCGGAGGTCGACTCATGCTGATACTTGTTCCATGGAAGCCCGTTGTCATTGTCTGGTTATTGCTCTCTGCGATGTGTCTCTTCTGGGCAGCGGGAATGTGTATTGAGCAAGGAAGGAATCCATTCGCGATTCCGAAGCACAATCTTCGTTCATCCGTGAGCCAGGTCGTCGGTCACCAAGGGCCGCATCCAAAGCATCTTCACAAGTCCAAATCCGCAGGTAGCAAGGGCGAAAGCCAGGTCATCGTCACCCAAGCGCGCACGGAGCCTCAGGTGTACAACGAGGCGCAACAGTAGGTTGGGAACACAACTGAGCTGATGCCGGTCGGCGGGAGACTCACGCGCGGGCGGGTAGACGGGCTTACGGGCGGTAAGAATCTATTCCCGGATCGTCAATTGCGGAATTTGTTCTGAACATTCTTACAGCGCTTTCGTATCAGCACCGCAACTGCCTCGGCGGCGGGACCGGAAATCTCTATTTGAGCGAGAGAGGCAATGACTGCTTCGGCCAGATCGGGCACTCGGCGTCTGACGATCGGTTTGGCTAGGCCTGCCTCTTCGGCCAACCGCTCGAAGTTGACTGGCAAAACTTTCTCGGACGAATATTCGCCGCCGATCTTCATCGCCATGTCGTGGCTGAGTTCCGGGTAGTAGATCGTGCTGACGATGTCGTAGAGTGGCGCGAACCTGATTTGCGGGTTGTCAGTTCCGATGCCGTGATACAGCAGAGAGAAGTTCTTCCCATGAGCGTCATTGTTGCCGACCAGGTAGTTGTAGATCACCGCATCCAACAGACGCGCCAGATCAACGACGGGAGAGTTTGAGACCTCGCGCAGCAGTTCGAAGCATTGTTTGAGAGACGGGCCGCCCTCTTTCTGATACTTGGTTTCGGAGACGATTCCTAGCGCTTGGCAGAAGTCTTCCTGATGAATCCGTTCGAGAACTGGCTCTCCCTCGGCCGTCTGGCGATAAGTTCGGTCGTAGCGCTCCACCAGCAGATACGCCATCCCATCGACGGTTCTGGTCTCTACCGGTGCGGCTGGCAGCTCGGCAGCTGCGGCCAGCTTCATGCACAGCGCTTCGTTGAAGACCACGTCCTCGAATCGATCGACCGCGGGTTTCAGGATATGCGTGCTCGGCGCGCCGCCCAGGGGTAGGCAGATGTCGCCGCCTTCGATACGTACGGGGAGTTTATCCTGCGCGCCAGCAAGCGAGAGGCGTATCCCTTCCTCGCCCGCCAGAAGCGGACGCTTCGGCAGTTCTCTCAGCAGTGTGGCGAGTTCGTGTGAGGAAAGCGTGCGGTAGCCATAGTTGCGCTCGGGCGGAGCTTCGCCAGTGGGAATGAAGGAAACGGCTCCGGCGCATTCGCCACCGATCCGCTCAAGCATGGCGTAATCGTTCCGTGCGCTAATGCCGAGATTGCGAGCGATGATCTCGCGTTTGTTCTCTTCAGGCAGAATGCCTGCGAAGAAGCCGCGGCACTCCTTGCGGCTGAAACGCTTTTTGCGCAAGGGCAAGGATTGCGACAGTGGCGCGGCGCCTGGCGCGTTCAGCCAGCTCTCGGCGTATTCAAAGACCATCTGGCCGCCGGCATCCTGGACGAGGTTGCCGACGAGTGCGTTGTGCAGATAGACATCGAGAGTTCTTGCCATGCGCTACTCCCCTTTCGTCGGCGGGGGAGTCAGTGCCACCTTGATTCCCAGAGTATGCAGGACCGTCATGGCTTTTCCGATCTCGCAGGTCTCCTTACCCTTTTCTAGGTCAATGATGAACCGCAGCCCTGTCCCGGATGTCAGGGCCAGGTCTTTCTGCGTGACGCCCAGGTTCTTCCGCGTCGTCCTGATCAGTGTGCCGATTTGTTGGGGCGTGACTTTCATAGTGGACATCTTTCAGTTAGATTACCGTACGGGAACAGAATAGCGCATTTTAGTCCGAAGACAACAATAAAATACCGTACGGGAATATAAGGATGGAATTGTCTTAAAATTTGACTATTATTCCCGTTCGGTAACACGGCTTGTGGTCTGGCGGCGAGCCCGGAATTGTGCAGACACAGTCCGCAGAAGGTCAATTTCGTTCTAACGTGGAACTATATGGACAATAGCTCGGTCGGAAAGGATCGACAAATACTTGCCGACAATGCAGGATAATCGTCCACGCGATGGTTGATTATCATCCACGCTTCGGTTGATGGCTTTCAAAGAAAATGGCGGAGCCGATAGAGCTGGCTCCGCCAGAATTTTGGATGGATGTTAGGCAGCTTTGGCTTTCTTCACGGCCATTGCCGGGTGTTTGACTGTGGTCTCGTTTGCCGCCTTCGCCTTATCCTTGGCGGCGAACTCCTGCTTGACTTTGGTGGTGATTGCGGCCACGTCCACCTTGTAGGTGTCGGCGGCGTCTCTGAGCACCCTGCCCGCATCATTCGCGGATTGGGTGGAGTAGAGAATGACAGCCTCCACCAAGAGCCGTCCGAGAACGCTTTCCTCCGCCTTGCGGACGAAAGCTGCTAGCAGCTTGGCCGGTGTGTCGGTCGGGCCTTTCGATTTGCCGATGCCGTGTTGACGGAGGACGATGGCCAGGCGGCGCTCGTCCAGCATTGCGGTCATCCGTTCGACCACAAACTGTAGGTCGCGTTTCATCAAGCGGACTGGGACGGCATCGACAACGGCACTCAATACGCGAAGTCCCGTTGCTTGGGCAATTGCTTCCTCACGCCGTTGCTTCTCCTGTGCTGCCTTGAATGCTCCATCGTTGGCAGGTGTCTTCTCCTTCTTTGGGTGATGAATCGGGCAGTCGGCGTTTGAGCAAATCCGTCTGATCTCCCCTTTGTCAGAGCCTTCTGTGACGATGGCCTCGGTGGTGAATTTGCATGTCTTGTACTCCGGCCATTCGGCCTGTTTCGGGTTCGTCGGCTTCTCCGCGCGAATCTCGACATACTGGTTGCGCGGAATTGCTGGACTGTCTTCTTGCGGCTTGCCGTATGCGCGTGTGATCTGTACCAGTTTTGGTTTTGCCACAATCGTCTTTGCAACGAATGCGTCAACCTTGCTCTGGTAGCAATCCGGCGAAGTACAAGCGTCCGCATGGATTTCAGCGAAAAGCAGCGTATTGAAGCCTGTGCGCTTCGGGCATGTGAGGCAAGCTCCGGCCTCGGGTACCAATTCCGGGTCGTCTTTCGGAAAGGGCGCGGAGTCAAGTTCCAAAAGGATGTGGCGCTCAATCCACTCCTGCAATTGGCGGACGGGAAGCAGAATGTGCCGAGGTTTTCCCCCGCTGACGTAGTCTTCACGAAAGCAGGCGGCGAGGGCTTCCTCTTGTTGGGCGGGCTCCAATTTCGCCAGCAATAATGCGTGGCCGGTGCCAATTTCGTCTTTCAGAAATGCTTCGGTCACGGCGGGAGAAAGTTCGGTTAGTTTCAATCTGGCGGCAACGAAAGATGGACTTTTCTGCGCCTGGACCACGTAATTGCGAATGGTCTCGTTCTTCATGAAGAGCCACGCCTCGTCCATCAGGAATGTCTTGAAGGTTCCGAGGTTGGCCGGATGGCAAATCTCGTTCGAGGCCCGGTGGAGCACGTAGAACAGGAGCGGCTCCAGCACCTCCGGAGCGTCGCTCCATCCGTGAAAGTTGAAGGTTTGGAATCGCTTGAACGAAAGGGTGTCCTCGGCGTTATCGAAGAGGAAGCCATATTGACCGGCGCGAGTCCAGCGATGCAGCCGGTCCTTCAGGTCGCCGATGATATTGGCGAAGTTGGAAACGGTACGCTGGCCTGGTTCAAGAAGGTATGTGCGTTCGATTGCCTCCCAGAGCTTGCGCTCCTCTTTGAAGTCGAGCCGGAAGCGTTCATCGTTCCCCTCGATCAGCACTCGGAAGAAGCTGAAGAGAAAATGCAGGTTCTCCTTCTCATAGGGAAGTGAGAAGGGATTGATGGTGAAGTCCCGCGCCTCCTGGCCCACATTCAGGTAGCTGCCACCGAATATTGTCGTGATCGACTCAAAGCTGCCGCCAATGTCGAAGACGAAGGTAAGTGGGTCATATTTCTGCGCGTTCTGAAGCAGGAAGTTACACAGGTACGATTTGCCACTTCCGGTCATGCCCAGAATCAGTGTGTGGGCAACTTCGCCTTCATGTAGGTTGAGGTAGTACGGTGTCTGGTTGTCGGTTTCAAGCACAGCCAGGTACTCCGTGCCGAGATGTGCGTTGGACTTCTCGCCGGGATGGATCGTGAACAGGAATGAGAGATCTGCATAATTCGAGTTCAGCAGGTACATCCTTCGCAGGTTCAGGGCGTAGTTGCCCGGCACAGTCGCGAAGTAGGCGTTGAGCTGGTTGTAGGTTTCGACGAAGAGATTGCCATCCGCATTGGTAAAGACGCCAGTGAACTCGCCGGCGAGTTGGTCAAGTTCATGCCTATCCCGGCCATACAGCACGATCGTCAACGAGAAGTCGCCGAGGTATTGGCCGTCCCCGAGCACACGCAGACAGTCGCCGAGGTTCTCAATGTCTGCCTGTTTCGATTCATCGATAAGAACATCGCGTGGATTGGTCTTCGCAGGGTCGTTGCCCAACTGGGAGATGAAGCCGGTCTTCGAGACATTGAAGTGACGGCGCCGCTTGTTCACTTCCTTGCGCGCTCTTTCTGTTGTGATTGGCGCCCATTCGGTGACAACATAGAAATTCCCCGAAATCTTCAGAAGAGAATCAAGGACAAGGGGCCGGGTCTCCGCGACTGCTTCCTTCATCGTCAGGACGCGGACGAAGTGGTCGCCGACTCTGAGGTGATCACGTTCTCCTTCGAGATCCGAATTGACTACCTGGTAGTCGAGAAACTGCGTGTGCTTCGGCCTCCCGGCCACGCGCCAGTCGTCGTAATTCAGTAGCCGCCGGAAGAAGCGGAACTGGCCTTCCTGATTCAGGACCTCGATCTGCATGAAATCGGCGAGCTGGCGGACGAACGCCTGCACCTGGCTGGTAAGCCGTGCGAGGTCGCTGTCGATCTGCGACCTAAGCAGCGTCTTCATCTTGCTGTTCGTGAATTGAGTCTTTAACTCGGCGAATGCGCCCGCTGGATCGCTGAACAGGCGGGACAGCGCCGCGCCCACGCCGGTCTTCGAGCGCGCGCCTTCGAGCACGATGCAGTAGAAGATCTCGATTTGATAGAGACGGTCGCGCTTGGCCTCGAAGAATTGACGCCGCTGGTCGATGGCTGCCTGCACCACCGGGTCTTGATAGCTGGCGAATGGAATTTCCGGACGGTTCGACTTGAACAAATATTGATAGACGTGGAAGCCGGGTCCGAATGACTTCAAAGCGGCCTCCAACCGCTTCACCGCATACTCCTGGTTGGCGTGGTCCAGGCTCTCGTAATCCACGCCGGGAACGCTTAGGACCATGCCGAGGTCGCCACTCTTTGTCAGGAATGCGGTCTCATTCCAAAAGCCGTACAGGTTGATATGGCTATTCAGCGAGTCGGCGTCTTTCCACGATTTGATGACTTTATCAATGCGCAGCATCAAAGCACCTCCACGTTGGGAACGCACTGCTTGGCAGCGTCGTAGCGCGGCTTGTACCGTTCCGAGCGGGCAAGTATGCGGAGGAATGCCGGATCGCTGTTCGTCACCCAGTGACCGAAAATGTAACCGCCGATGAAGAAGATGGTTCCGGCGATTAAACTGTTGAAAATATTGAAAGCGCCGACCGCTCCAACGCAGACGAAATAGAACAAGGTGCGCTCAACGCCAAGATACGTGAGGGGCTTGTGCAGGCTCTTGTAGACCCGGTTCCGACGCCGGCTATTGGTGTGTGTCTGCATGGTTGCCCCTCACATTTGGAGTTGGTTGTTAGTTGCGGTTACGACCTTGAGAGCAGCGTTCGTGTCAGATGCCCCAAAGCCAGCTCAAAACGTTGGCAGCCATGACCGCAATTCCCGAGCCTGCGGCAACGCCTGCCAGCGTCTTCTTCGCGCCTGGTTCGCCGTGCGCGAACTGGTAGCCGCCAATGACGATGGCGATCAAGCTGGCCACCTTGGCGACAGTGCCTGTAAAGAGTGATTGAAGTGAAGTGAGTCCGGTATCGAAAGGCGAGTTGATGAACTGCGCCTCAGCGAGCGCCGGGAGGACAATGAGCAGGGTGACAAGACAAAGGGTGGAGCGCGTCCGACGCAGGTGTTGCCCGTGAGCAATCCCGCGTCGGAAGACGCGTGTTAGCAGGACGTTCATCGGCACCTCCAGCGGCCACGAAAAGCCGCGATTTGCCGTGAGCGTATGACGATTTCTTCCCGCTGTCTATTCGTTTGTAGTTAACAGGTGTTCACTTTTAGTTAACGACATTCGCAGAAAGTCCCGTACAACTGAAGCTTATTCTGCTCATGCATGGTCGCTCCAATCGAGGAGATTCAACTGTTCCAAATTGCCCTTATCAGACCGTGGCGGTCTCTTGCGGCCGCCATTCTTCAAATTCGGTAAACCGAGCGCTTCAGTAGGATCCTTTCCTTTGAGCGAGATCGCAATATGCCGCCGAAGGTGTCTGACGAGAACCGGAATCGTTGGGGGTATGCGTTCGCGATGGTAGATAAACGCAGTGTCCACGGTCCAGTCAACACCGAAGATTGGCCGAGTGGTCAGATCAGCGTCCAGTTCGGTTCCCTCTCGAATCAATGTCAACCCGAAGCCCTCTTTTACGAAATGTTGCATTTCAGTGGGATGGGAGGCGCTACTGAATTCTCCGACGCGAATCCCGGCTCTCTTGAGCCGCTCCATCATCTGCGCATGCGCTTCTGGATGCCGTTCCGGATGATACAGGACACCAATATTCCCACTTAGTTCCGCTGGTCTAATAAAGGGTTTTCCGGCCAGCGGATGGTCGGCGCGCAGGCAGACGACAAGCCTGTCGCGGCGAAGCTCTTCCACCCGAAGTTCGAATTCGTTAACAGGTAGTGTCACAAGGGCGGCATGAATTTTGCCGCTCACAATCTCATTCGCGAGGTCCGAGCTGTCGGCGTGCTCTGGCTTGATGACGCAGGAGGGAAGGACCTCGCGATGGAATTCGCAGGCTGCGTGGAACAACTCCTTGTCCACGAATGTCCCGCTTCCCAGGCGTAGCGTATTGATCTCGCGACTCTCGATTGCCTGCATGACGGCGATCACTTCGTCGCGATGTTCGAGCAGGTCCCGCACGATTGGGATGCACGCGGTTCCTGATTTCGTCCGCGCAATGCGGTTGTCGCGCAGTCTCCGGTAAAGTCGGAGATGAAAGTGCTCTTGGAACTCCTGCATCTGTTTGCAGATATTTGGTGCGGTAGTGTGAAGAATTTCGGCGGCTAAGCGGAGATTCTCTTGCTCCAGAATCTCCAGAAGATATTTGAAATGACGGAACTCAGCGTAGTCGTTCATACAGGGGCCCTCCGTGAAACGCTCAACCTGAGGGGCACCGACGAGGGGCACGACATCTGCCCTATACTGCTTTTGCATCTATCCCTTGCCCAAGGCAATCAACAAAAAAGCAAAAATAAACGCGTGTAATCGAACGCGAAAAGCCCTCAAGGGAATGCCAGTGTAGCAAGTTTCGAGATGATTTTGCACACCTGTTCAAACTTTTTTCTACGGTACTTTCTAAACTATTGAACGCACACGTCAAAGCGCTCCTATGAAGCGCTCTCTTAACAGTATTCGGCTGCGAATGAACTTGCCTTTCTGCCCAGGTTGAGTTTGGCAAGTAATCTTGGCCCACTTGTGGCAGTTAACTCTGGCCCATCTGTGGCAGCTTGCTGGACAAGGTAGAGGGATGGAGATGCGCTGTGCTCCGGGCTGGAGCGTAGCGAAAGCCCGGAGCACAGCGCGGGCATCGATCAGCCCGTGGACTTGGTCCTGCCTTTCTCGACGGTTCGCCGGAATCGGAAGCTGTCGGCGCCGGTTTCGATGATGTGAGCCCGGTCGGTGATTCGGTCCAACAGCGCCTTGCACAAGCGAGCGTTGGGGATCACCTGGGTCCATTCGGAAAAAGGCAGGTTCGTGGTCAGGATTACGGTGGCCTTCTCGGCCCGTTCCGCGATGACCTGGAAGAGGAACTCCGCTCCCAGGTCGGCCATCGGCACATAACCCACTTCGTCGATGGCGATCAGGTCATAGCGTTCCCATCGGGCCAGCACGCGGCGCAGTTGCAACTGCTGCTTGGCCTCGACCAGTTCGTTGACCAGCGCGGCGGCAGTGGCGAAGCGCACTCGTCGTTTCTGCCGGCAGGCGGCCACGCACAGCCCGGTCAAAAGATGCGTCTTGCCGGTACCGCAATCACCAATCAGAATTATTGGTTCGGCGCGTTCGATATAGCCGCCTTGCGCCAGTTCGTGGATCTTGGTGGCCGCGATCTGCGGAGCCTTGCTGAAGTCGAATTCATCGAGCGTCTTCATGCGCGGCAAGTGAGCATCCTTGATCCGCCGGGCGATGGTGTTGCGCTCGCGTTCTTCCAGTTCCGCGGCCAACAGCGCTTCAAGGTAGCGCAGGTAGGTCAGTCGCTGCTTGATGGCCTCTTCTGCCAGCGACGCGCACTGGTCAGCCACGGCAGGCAGACGCAAGGCGCGGCACTGTTGCGCCACGGCGGCCTGTTCCAGGTTGTCGATGGAGGGCTTCATGCATGCACCTCCATGGCGTTGGAGAGTAACTGGTCATAGCCAGTCATCACCGGCAGTGGCCGTTCATAGCGAGCAAGATCGCCGATCTCGATCGCGGCGATCACAGGCCGGTTCAACTGTTTGGCAGTGAGCAAGTGCCGGATCGCCGCGGCATCATGGCAGCCCATCGATAGCGACTGCTCGACGGCAACGCGCAATCGGTCCCAGCCATGGCCGGCGCCGAGTTCGAGCAGCTCGATCATCTCTCGTGTGCCTTCGGATCGGCCATGACGCAGGTTCAACGCCTGCCACAACTGGTCGAAGGAAGCCGGCCAGCGTCCTGCCTGCCGCCACTGCGCCAACGGCGTCGAGCCCGCCAGAGCGCCGGGCTTCTTGCGCAGCACGTCCAGATAGTGCTCCAGATCGAGGATCTTCTGCTGGCGGCTGTAGCTGCGTTCATGACACGCAACGCGCTTGCCTCCATGACATAGCTCAACTACAGCAGCATGAACTCTGGCTTCTACCTTCGTGCCTGGCGGCAACGGTACCGAGTAGCGGTTGGTCCGCACCCGCACGCACCGCAGACTATCGACTGTTGGGAAGCTGATCTCGGCCAGATCGAACGGCTCTGAAGCCAGCGGCAGCAGATGCGGCTGTTCGTTCAGCATCGCGGCGCCGATGGTCTCCACGCGCCCGCTCAAGATGCGTTGCCGGTCAAGGGTCGAGCATCGTTCCAGATATACGTTCAGCTCATCGAGGCTGCGCGCTGCCGGAACCGGCACCCAGTGGTTGCGCCGGAAGTAGCCACCCTCGCCTTCCACACCGCCCTTCTCGTTGCCGCGGGCCGGGTTGCAGAACTCGCTCTGATAGCGCCAGTGAGAACGGAAGGCGATGAAGCGGCTGGTCTCCTCCCGCCGATGGCCGCGCAGGATCTTCTTCACCGCACTCGACAGGTTATCGTAGCGGAGAAGTTGGAAAACGCCGCCAAAGTAGCGGAATGCCAGTTCGTGGGCTTCAAGAAATGCTTGCTGCGTGGCATGCGTGTAGGCCCGATGAAACGCTCCTCCGCTGGCCATCGAACGCATCTCGAAGACCTGCAGCTTGGTGCGCTCGCCATCGAGATCGGCGTACGCCTCATACCAATCCACCTGCGCTTCCACGCCCCAGTCATAGCTCTGCGGAACAAATACCTCGTGGCCGCCGAGACCCAAATGCCGCCGTTGGTTGTGAACATAGCCGCGGACGGTACGCTCACTTCCAGTGAAGCCTGGCAACTCCGTGCATAACCGCTGCCAGATCCGGCGAGCTGTGTGACGCTGCTTCACCGGTGCCTGCCGGTCTTCAGTCAGGATCTGGTCGATGAACGCAGATGCATCCACCAACTTCCTTAACCGCCTTCGTTGAGGCTTGCTCGCGGCCGGCTCCGCACTGCGCAGCGCCTCTCGCACCATCCGCCGGTGTACTCCCAACTTGCGCGACACTCCGGCGATCGTTCCGACGCCGAACTCCAACTCACGGCGTATCTGCTCAAACAGTTCCACTTTATCCCTCCTGGTCAGCCAGCTACGCTTCTGTCGCTCCATCCTTGAAGCCTAGCCAGTGCCGCCCAAGTGGGCCAAACTTAACTGCCGTTGGTGGGCCAAACCAGAATGCCAGAATCACAGGTCTGGCCTCGCCGTAAGGACACGGCCTCGATTCTAAAGACACAGTCGGTCCATTCGGCGGATTGGCGCCGTCTTGGTGATTCGCAATGGCACTGTTGCGAAGCTGTGAATGAGCGTGGGCGAAATGCAAATGGAAATCCATGTTCTGCGGGACCGACCAACCACGGTTGTAGTTTATGCCGAATAGCCGGAAAGAGGACACTTGCCGACTTCCCGTTAATGATTTGGACCGGTTGAGGAGCGCCGGATCGCTCCTCAATATCCGTCCCGGATCAGCTCAAAGGACGATTCTATTGACTCCTACCACTCTCTTCATTTGGCCAGTTATCTGGTACCAGCGCGGGCGGCTTTGACCAAGGCTCTTCTACGAGCGCGGCTTGAAACCAGTCATCTCGCAGATTCGCGTGCTCTGTTACGATGACTTGGAACCCCGGAGCGAGTTCTTCGGTGAATCTGTGTAGCCAAGCGAAAAGTCGGCGCACAGCTGCGAGATCTGCGTCCTCTTCCGTCTTCAGGACGGAGCCATCGGCTTCCTTGTAGACCTGCAGCGACGGGAAATAGACCTGGGTAGGCTGGTCGATCATCAGAAAACTGGGGAGCGGTCGGTCTGTCTTGATCGCAAACAAGTGCAGAGCGAGGAGTGTTGAGAGGTGATAGGCCAAATGGTTTTGGGCGCCACCGGTTCTCCCCATCGGCACCGACCGCTCGGGACGATCAAAGATGATCGTCAAGTTCACTAGGTCAATTCGCACCGGGAAAGCACTGAATTCTGCGTCCAATTCCCGGATGAACTGTGATGCATAGCCTGCGATGATGTTCAGGACTGATGTGAGCCGTTCACGACTGCTGTCATTTCCAATGCGACGCTCGAGTTCGACGACCCTCTGTCTCAGTCGTTCATGTTTGGATTCGAGCCCGACTAGCTGTGAATTAGGAATGAGATTCTCGAGGAACAAACTGATTCGACCGACCACTCTTGCAGCAGCGCTGTTGCGGTTGCCCATCGCGTTCACGAGTTCATTCGTTGCGATCGCGGCGGCCAATTGCTCTTCTGCGCTTCGGATCTCGTCGGTAGTTTGTCGAATCTGACTATCGAGGTCGGCAAGATATGACTCCAAGCGAGGGCGCTGACCTGCAACGATCGCCAGTTCCGCGTTGAGGCTGGCCACTTCGTTCAGGAGCGCAGTAGCAATAGGGGATTCTAGACCGAGGTTCCTCTCAGCGAAAGGCCACTGCCACTCTCCCGTGGACGGGTCTCTGGGAAGTGCTCCAATTGACTGAAGTCGATCTCGTTGTTCGCCGGCTTCGCTCTGGAAGCCGCCCGCCTGCTTTGCAAACTGTCGTGTGCTATCGACTCTTGCTTGAAGGGCTCGTCGATCTTCGCGGAGATCAGTGATTCTTTCCTCCAGCCGTGATATATCGTCAGAAGCATCTTGCGGAACTGACTGTGGTTTCCAGCTCAATGTTCGACGAAGCAATTCAAGAACCTCAGCGTTGCCCTCGGTTCCGGTTATAGCGGGTACGATTCCGACTGTGCGTGCCTCCGAATGGAGGCTCAACCCCTTTTCCTCCGAGGTATCGATTGCCTGACGTGCTTCTTCCAGAAGTTTGGCGCTAATTCGCAGATCTCGATGGGCCGACCGCAGTTTAGCTTCAAGTTCGTACCTGTCGTTCGAAGAGATTCCAAGGAGTATCGGCAACGTGTCGCGTATTGCTTGGGGTTGAAACGGTTCGTTCTGCCGATAAAACAGCTGGTCCTTGTTCGTGACCAACCCTTGCTTTTGGAAAAGGTAATAGTAGGAGTGCTGAATCGTTGCCTCGAAGCTGGCACGGCTGCTGTCGAGCGGCACTGTTGTGCGATTCTCGGGAATTCCGAGCAATCTCGAAAGGAGTGTCGTCACGCCGTCATCGTCTGTGTTGACTGCCAACTCCTCAAATGTCGGCACAGCTACGGTGCTTCCGCGACGTTGCATTGCGAGGCTGCAACTTCCAGCACCTGCGTCGGGTGCTGGTTTCGCGATCAGGACCTGCTCGTTTGGGAACTATGAGCGCCAGAGCAAAAATAGACCACAGAACACCGCGGAAGCGGTGTTTTGCGGCGGAGTAAAAGTAGGCCACCGCCGGATCTTTGTTTCACGAACATTTGCCATTGCGGCAGGGTTTGTGGAACACCGGAGGGATGTACTTCGTGGATATTTATGGGCGCGTACGGCGTGCGGTATTGGTGGATGGGCGAAGTCAACGAGCAGTTGCTCGCGAGTTTGGGATTTCGCGTGATTCGGTTCGTAAGATGCTGCGGTTTTCGGTGCCGCCTGGCTATCAGCGCCAGC
>Ga0302319_10004969_pt1 | contig 27035 bp, 15 predicted proteins | sample Bog_T0_2_FD_203319 | JGI IMG/M metagenome (GOLD analysis project Ga0302319, IMG submission 203319) | Peat permafrost microbial communities from Stordalen Mire near Abisko, Sweden - Bog_T0_2 | ecosystem: Environmental > Terrestrial > Soil > Wetlands > Peat | place: Sweden: Abisko, Stordalen Mire... | reverse complement strand
GCTGTCAAAGGCTTTATCTTTGATGGCGGTTTGCCAGCGATCTTGGGTCTGGTCTTTTTTCAGCTTTACCAGTTCGTCCATGACTAACTGCCAGTCGCGGGTGGCAATCAGCGGGTCGCTCGCCACCAAATACGCGCGGGCAATTTGCAGGTTCACGGCAGGTTGTTGCTCAGCTTCCTGGCGGGAGTGGAACAATCGAACTGCGTTGGCTCGGTCACTTGTGCCGAGGCTTTCCTGTTTGCCCGTCACGTCGTCGTGAATGTAGTAGCGACCGCCTTTTTTTCTTTTATAGAGTCTGTATCGTTGTCTCATGACTGTGTTCACAGTGATGAGGTTACGACGGTTGATCTCGACTCCGGTACGGAGCAGGTGGGAGTTACGCAGGGCAGGCCAGAGTTAAATCATGCTGGCATTTCCGCTGGCACTCGTCTGTGGAAGTTAACCAAACCTTACAGTTCCAACTGGTTAGGTTTGGAGGCGGAGGTCGGAATCGGACTTGCATTTCGAAGCAGGTGGGCCCCGGTAACCTGGCGATTGTCTTGACGCTTCTTCACGACGAAGAACTGCGTTCCGCCCGTAGAGTATGGATTAATTTTTTTGGGGGGGGATTTTTCCCGGCTCTTTGCCTGCCAACAAGACAAGCAGGCATTTGCTGTTACTGGAAGGTTCCCAAGCGGTTTCACATGAAACATTCGAGCTGACTTGAACCAGAATGTTTTATCTGGTTACACTCGCTGGCTGACATGAGCAAGTCATCCAAGCAGCGAAATTGTCCGGCATTAGGACGTGACATTACACCGGCGGACTGCGGCGAGCAGCGCCAGAGCCAACTGGTTTGTCCGGAGGATTGCCCGCACAATCCTTTCGCGCCCGCCAATTATTCCCGGTTGCTCGAAATTGAAAACCGGCTGGACACCAAGAGCATGGAGCGGCTAGCCACCCTGGAGCCAGACCGGGCGACGATGCAAAACGACCTCTATTCGGCGAACCGCAAGGGGCTCCACGGAATCCACGCATTTTTTGTCTGGAAATTGTTTTTTGCGGCCAATGCGGACAAAACCACGTTTGCCCAGCGCTGGGAACAAACCGGTCTGGCTGAACTTAAGAATGACGAGCGCGTTTTGCTGCGTGGAAAAATGCAGATGCGAGTCGTCCTGCTGGAAGCGCAGCGGATAATGCCGGGCGGGCGAATTGAGGCGGTGGATTTGCTGTCGGCCAATCCGGCGCCGATGATTTTGCTGGATCGCAGCCTGGCGGGGATGGCTTCGCGGTTCTCCACTTTTCTCACCTGGGTGTTTCCGCTGCCCCATTACTGGCGTCTAAGCGGCACGGCCATAACCATCCCGGACCTGGCGCAGTTTTCCCCGCCGGAAATTGTCCGCGAAATCACGTCGCATCTGGGCGGCCCGTTGACGGAAGCAGATATGCGCCGGTGGCTGGCGGAGCATTTCTCCCGTTTCGACGACGCTTTGCAAGCCGTCTCACGGGTGCGCCGTCATCAAATGTTGACGGGGATCGACGCCAAGTGGGGCAAAGCCGTGTACGAACTGCGGGCCACCTTCGCCCGATGCCGCGAACGGCTGGACGGGCTGGCTGACGTGGAGCCGGACGATTTATCGTCCGAAGAACAAAACGAAGGCTTTGCAGAAGCACGCGCATGGTTCTACCCACTGCCGCAGCCCCAACAATTGACCGCGCCGGGTGGCCAGATGTTACTGGGCCGGATATTGCTCGGGCAATCACTGTGGCGACTGGAAAGTTTCGGCGCGGAAAAATTCAACCGGCTGCGGACGCAATTTGAAAAGCAACTGGGCGACCTGGTCCGGTTTACCGGCGAACGCGTGGATGACTTGGGGGCACAGCTGGCCGCCAAGGAACCAACGGTGGATCAGGCTCTTGTTCCGCCACGGCTACTTGAGAATCCCGACCGATTTGCCATGGCCACCTCCCGTGTGCCAGCGCTGCCGCCGGATGCCTCACCAAAAGAGACCGAGCGGGAACTGGTGCTCGCCGCCGAGCGGCTATTCCTGGAAGAACCCATCCCGGCGCTCGATAATCGTACGCCGAGAGAGGCCGCGCGGGATCCGGTCTTGCGGACAAAGCTGGTTCAACTAATGAAACAACGGGTGCGGCGTCACGACGAACGCAATTTAGAAACCGGACGCACCGATGATGTCAACTGGCTGTTGCACGAACTGCAATTGACAGAAATTATTTTTGACGCGCCACCGTGGCGTCCACCACCGGAACCCATGCCGGATAATGAGGACGATTTGCCGGCACTGCCGGAAACTGATGAAATCTTTGAAATCGAGGTCAATCGCCCAGCGGCGCCGCGATTACCTGACACACCCTTGGAGGCCGATGAGGCAGCCGGGCGTCTGCAAAACGCGCTGGATTTATTTGATACCGCTGAAAATGCCCAGCGAGAACTGGCCGCCAGCGGAGCAACGATTTTGGAGGATGCCGAGGAACTCACCCGGGACCATCTGACGGAAAACGATTTTTGTTTTGCCATCCCATTCATAATACAAGCCTGGTTTGCGCTGGTGCCGTGTGGTTGTCGCGCCCCGGAAATCAATTTTGCCGGGCTCGAAACCGCTTTCATATCCACCATGCGCCAACTGCAGGCCTGCGCCGAAGCTAAGAACTCGAAACAATTGGAAGCGTATTTACAGAGCGGCCCGCAGCCTGGATTGAATCTGGTGCTGCTGGGTGGCTTCCTTGAGGCCGTCAAAACCGCACCCAAAAAGCTACGGCCCGCCCTGACTGCCCAGCCCGCCATGTTAGCACTGCTAAAAGCCATCGTGGAGAAACTGGATGAAGCTTTGCGCAGGAAATAATTTGCGACAACAGACCGGCAACGCGTCGGCACGGTTAGTCGACTAACATGGCTGCATACCAGGGCATGCCTGTATCCCTCCACGCGGCCGCGTTGTTTTTTCAATCCACCTCAACCAACCGAGACTGGCTTCCCCGCTTCCAATGGCACATAAATATCAGTGATTCCAAAGGCCGGCGGCATCCCCGCCGGTGAGTTCGCCGCCACCAAAAATGACGGCGCTTTCCGGGCTTTGCGACCGCTGGCAGGCAGCCAGGAGCGGAACACCTTCTCATAGCCCTTGGCGATCGCCCCGATGGGACAATTCCTCGCCACCGCGTAGTCGCCGCCCGCGATCGTTCGCACCCGAACCGGCTTCGTGGGCACATACTTCTCATCCACCGTCACACAGGCGTCATAGCGTAATTTCTCTGGCGGCGTGTCCTTCGGATTATCCATGGGCACCCCGATGAACAAGGAGTCCTTGCGAGGCAACCCGTCCTTCATCAGCCTCGTCGCAAATTCCTGCCACACCCGATACGCCCCGTTGTACGGTCCCACATGCCGCAGATAGGCAACCCGCTGTGGCTCCAGCGTCCTCGCTTCGATGTTCATTTCTTCCGCTATATTTCGCGGCCGTTTCGGCTGCAAAGGCACATAAATATCCACCCGGGGTTTGGTGGCTGCGACCGAATTCGGGGCGTCGACCAGCACCAAAAAACTCGGCGCCGGCCGCAACCTCCGCGAACTACGCGCGAGCCATTTGCCAAACAAGTAGTGGTAGGCGTCCTTGATTTCACCGACCGGACAATTCTTCACCACGGCGTAATCGCCGCCAAGGATTGTCTGCAGCCCAACCGGCTTCTTCGGCTCATATTGTTCATCCACCGTAATGCACGCGTCGTAACGAAGCTCCGTCGCCGGTGTCGCCGTTGGATCGTCGTGCCCAATGCCGATGAACCGCGCCCCTTTGCGAACCTGATTTTCCGCGGATAGCCGTGCCGTAATGTCGATCCACGTTCGGCCGACCTCTTCGTAGGGCCCGACATGCCGCAAATAAGCCACGCGCAGGGGTTTGATTTTCGTGGTAATAACTTTCATAGCCTTGGTTGTGATGTGATTGGCGTTGAATGTTTTCAAGGGAACTCCCGGCCGAAAATGAACGCCGGACGGCGCGGCGAGAATGGCGATGCGCTCCGTCCCGCGGCGGAATTCAGCCGGCGAAAAACCGTAGGTCGCCTTGAACACCCGCGTGAAGGCCTCATGCGCCTCATAACCCGCGTCCAGCGCCACTTGAATCACCTGTTTCGCGCCCGACCTCAATTCCATTGCCGCCCGCTCCAACCGCAGCCGCCGCACATGATCCGCAATCGTCTCACCCGTCATGGCCGCGAAGACGCGATGAAAATGAAAACTCGAAAAACACGCCACCCGCGCCAACTCTTCCAAATCCAACGCGTCATCCAGATGCTCCTGGATATGCGTCAACACCCGCAGAATGCGCTGCTTATAATCATTCCACGTTGTCTGATGCTTTGGCCGTGTGCCGCTCATTTCCAAACCAAACTAGCAAACGCCATTGCGGGCCGCTTGACTAATTTTGCGGTTTTAAAGCTCCAAAACCTCACCGCTTGGCAAACATGAAAGTGAAAAAGTCCTATCCCTTTGAGTCGCGGATGGACTTGCGCGGTTTTCGCCGGCGGCTCACCATGCGACCGTGCAACCGTCTCCACAGCCGCAATCGACACCGCCCGAGGTCCGGCAGATACTCGCACATACCCGTCGTCAGGCGACGGATTGGAGCCTCGTCCTTGCCAGTCAGGGAATCAAACACACTGTGAATCGGGATGAGGCCACCGGCTGGACCCTATCCGTCTCCGCGGAAGACCAGCAGCAGGCGCTCGCTCAAATCCGCCAATACCGTTTGGAAAACCGCCATTGGCGCTGGCGACATCTTGTCTTCCAGCCGGACTTTTATTTCGAATGGAGCAGCCTCGCCTGGGTTGGGCTGAACATCTTCTTCTATTGGTTGAGCGAAACCCGTGTGGATCTGAGATCAACGGGCATGGTGGATGGAGCCGCGCTGGCGCACGGGGCATGGTGGCGATTGTTCACCGCCACGTGGTTGCACGCCGACCTTTCGCATCTGGCGACGAACATGGTGTTCGGATTCCTTTTTCTAGGTTTGGCCATGGGCCGTTACGGTCCGGGGCTGGGTTTGCTCGCCGCCTACCTCGCGGGCGCGGGCGGCAACCTCGTTACGTGGCTCGTGCATGATGAAAACTACCGCGGCCTTGGAGCATCTGGCGTGGTGACAGGTGCGCTGGGTTTGCTAGCCATCCCCTCGGTGGCACTTTTGAAACGACGAAACGCCAATCTCTTCAGGCTGTTTACTGGCGGCATACTGGCCGGCGTGCTTTTGTTTGTGCTTTTGGGCCTGAGCCCGGGAGCCGATGTCGTCGCTCACCTCGGCGGATTCATCACCGGCTTGCTGCTCGGTTTGCTTTTGAGTGCCACCCCTCGTTTCGTCCACCAGCCTCGGATCAATCTTGCCGCCGGAGTCCTCTTCGCAACCCTCGTGATTCTGCCCTGGTGGCGAGCCCTCAGTTTGCCAAATCCTGCGCGTTAATCCCAAGGGTCATAAAGGGGTCACCCATCAACGACCCCTTAAAATAAACGGCGTTTTACATTGCCATATGGTCGCCGTGCACTGAAGCTCCAATATGAGCAATAGCCTTCAACACCACGGTTTCAGGGAAATTAACAAACAACTCCGCTTCCGGATGATCGCCAGCGGGCTTGACACCATCAAAGTCCTGGTCACCCGCCGGTCGGGAAAATTCAAATTCAACTTTGCCGGTTCACCGGAACAAGTCGTGAAAGCGGAAGCGATTCTCGCGGCTTGGGGCTGAACCTGCATCCTCCGCTGCTTGACTTTTTCGCGGTAATTGAAAGAGCCGCGCGCCCATGCCAGCATGGCCGCGTGAAACGCACTTTCCGGGAGATCGCGAGACCCTCCGCAATATTCAGGCCTCCGAAACAAATTATGTGGAACTGGACTTTCGCCAGCGCGAGACGAATAAAGAATTTCTTGGGCCTCTCCTAATCTTCCGCAAACAGATATTCCAGATCCGTCGCCGTCAGGCTGCGGGCAAATCCTTCTTCACCGAGGACATCGGCAATGGTCTGCGCCTTGCTCTGCTGCAGTTCCCAGATTTTTTCCTCGACGGTGCCGGGCGCGATCAAGCGGTAGGCATTCACGGTTTGCGTCTGGCCAATACGATGTGAGCGATCAATCGCCTGCGCCTCGACCGCCGGATTCCACCACGGGTCGTACAACACCACGTAGCTGGCATTGGTGAGATTCAGTCCGGTTCCTGCCGCGCGCAAGCTCAGCAGGAAAACGCCCGCGCCAGTGTCCTTCTGGAAATCGCTGACGACCTGTTGCCGGTCTTTGGTCTGACCGGTGAGCACGTGGGTGTGGATATTCCGCACTTTGCATTCCTTTTCCAACAATTCAAGCATTTGCACGAATTGAGAGAAAACCAGGACTTTTTGGCCGTCGGCGATGAGCGGATCGAGCAATTCGAACAAGGTCTCGGTTTTGCCGGAGGCTGTATTGCTGCCTACTAGGGCCGGGTGACAGCAAACCTGGCGCAGGCGCGTGAGGGCGGCCAGCACGTGCATTTTGCTCTTGTTCAAGCCCTGCGTTTCGACAGCTTTCATCACCTGGTCGCGGCTGCGACGCAACTCGGCCAGATACAATTTCCGCTGTTCGTCCCCAAGCGGGCAATCGCGGCGCTCCTCGATGCGGTCAGGCAAATCCTTGGCCACATGCTTCTTGAGGCGGCGCAAAAGCAGCGGACGCAGTTTGGCGGACAACCGCCGGCGCGCGATGCGTTGGGCGGATTCGGCATTTCCCCCGCCCTTGGGTTCGTAGGTCTCTAAAAACTGTTCCTGCGTGCCAAGATAGCTCGGTTGGATAAAGTCCACGATACTCCACAGATCGAGCAGGCGGTTTTCCAGAGGGGTACCAGTCAGGGCGATTTTGTTTTCACATTTCAGCTGTTTCACCGACTGGGTCACCTGCGCTCCGGGGTTCTTGATGAACTGGGCCTCATCCAGAATGACGGCGCGGAACGAGAATTTATGGAATTCTTCGAGATCGCGACGCAGCAGTGCGTAATTGGTCACGATCAGGTCATGTTGCGGAATCTGTTTGCGCAGATTGTGCCGGGCCGCCCCGCTTTCGAGCACCAGCACTCTCAGGCTGGGCGTGAATTTTTCGGCTTCGCGGCGCCAGTTATGCAAAACGGAAGCGGGACAAATAACCAGCGACGGCCGGTGATTCTTGCGATTTTGCTCCTGCAGCCACGCCAGCCAGGTCAGGGTTTGCAGCGTTTTGCCTAGGCCCATGTCGTCGGCCAGAATGCCGCCCAGCCGGACATGCACCAAGTGAGCTAGAAAATCGAAACCATCCTTTTGATACGGCCGCAATTCGGCCTGCAAGGATTTCGGCAGTTCCGCCGGGGCAACCCCCTTGAAATTCCGGACGCGTTCGCGCAAAGCCTGCGCTTCAGGTGAATCCACAAAACGCGTGAATTCATCATCGCCCAAGTGGGCGACGTGTTCCATGCCGACCCGTTGCGGAACCGCAATCAAGCCTTCGACTCCCATGTCCGCCATGGTCTCCTGCGCTCCCTGAACCGCGCGTGTGTCCAATTCCACCCAGCCGGCATTAGGCAATTTGACAAAACGGCCGGTCGCCGCTGCCAGACGATCAAGGTCGGCCTTGGAAAGCTTTAATCCTTCAGCCTCCCAATCAGCGGAGACAGCCAACCAATCGATGCCGCTACCCTTGACGACCAGCCGGGGCTTGAGCTGACGGGGCGAAAGAAACAGGCGGTGGAATGCCGCGTTGCCAAGGAATTCAGCCTCCGCAGGCCGCGTGGCCCAGGCTTCGGCAAGGGCGCCGAGGAAATTCTCATTGGCGTCACCAATCCACAGGCCGGGTTCCTGCATGAACCAATCCAGTTTGCGCAGCCAATGGATCGTCGGTTCAAGGCGCGCATCATCGAGCACTTCGGGCTTTTCGCCATTGGGAACCGCGTGGTGATTCGGCATGCCCACCCGATCGCGCACCCACTCGTGACCGTTCCAGAACCAGGTACTTTTGTCACGTCCACTCTTGGCCAGCAAACGCAGACGCACCGTGTCATCCAGCAATTCAAAGACGAATTGCGGCGAGGCGGGATGGGCGACACAAAGCTGCTCCCAGTTAACGCCGTGACTTGCCTGCGTCTTCCGCAAATGCAGCAGGAGGCGATGGCTTAACTTGCGCACCGGCACCGAAGGCTTCTGTGCAAGATGCTTCAGAACCCCGTTGGGAGGTGCATTACGCAGCAGGAAGAATTCATTGCCGACCAGCGCCAGCGGCGACTGGCGGTTAAAGAATTTGACGTCCGCCACGGAGTGAGTCTGGCCATCCGGCAACGTGATGCGATGCGTGAAGCACAGGTCCCCTGCTCCATTTTCCAGGTGCGGATTGAGCGCCACGACGTGACCGTAAAAATGCAGAGGCTTCCGGTTCACGGACGATTCCAGCCGGTTGGTGTGTCCCCAGCGGGCCAGCCATTGAAGCAAATCCGCATCGGCCAGCACCAAGGTATCCGCCTCGGTGGCCCGCTCGCGATGGGTATCGTAAATCCATTGGACAAACTCCCAATCCTGGGGCGTGAAAAGCTCCTGCTCGTGCGCGGCGCGAACCACTAAATCCACCAGATCGCGAAGCGACCGGGCCTTTTCGCCCGTACGCGGCCTTAGCAACAAAAATTGCACCGCCAGATGATTGCGAGAGGGCTCAACCGCGTCCGGGCGGGGTTGGCAGACAACGCGCAGCGTGGCCCGGGGCGTATCGAGATGGAGTGGAGCCGGGGGCGAAAGCCAGTGTTCCAGTTCCTTGACCAGTTGCAATTCCTGCTCCGCTTCTTCGGCCTGGGCGAAGCGGGCCGGACTGGCATGGGGCAACAATTCCGGCGGCACCGAGCGCTTGGCCCTCAAGAATAGAAAAGCGAGTTCCTCCAGGCGGGATTTGCCCTGGGCGGCCAGCATTTTCGGCCACCATTCCGTCGCGGGAAAATCACGGCGGGAAAGCGAGAGTTTTTCGAAATAATCCTCCAGCGCCAGCCAAGCGCGCTGCGAGTCGGGGCAGGCCGCAAAGGTCCGCAAAATGTCCTCGCGCTCGTTGACTGTGGTCTTGGAGTCGGACAATTCGCGTCGCAAGTCCGCGAATGCCCCGTAGGTTTGCGACAGCACTTTGTGATGTGCGTCGTACTTACTCGCGCCAACGCCGGGCCGGGACGCGCCGTTACCGTTTCTAGGTGAAAATTTCGGCATCTGAAAACATTAGTTTGTGCATTTCGACATATCTGGCGGGGCTGGTCAATGCGAAAGAATTATTATTTTGATCGGGGTAGCCGCCCCCCGGGGACGGTCCCGGCGCCCGGTGGGGCGCGCGGTTAAAATTGCAATCGGCCGGAGGACGGTTATTTTCCTGTTCATGCCGATTAATGTGGAAAAGAGGCGCCTGGCGGAGAACAACGCCGGACTCAAGCCTTGGAAACTTTTCGGCCCGTACCTGGCGGAGCGACAGTGGGGCACGGTGCGGGAGGATTATTCACCGGGCGGGACCGCTTGGGAGTATTTCCCCCACGAGCACGCCCGCAGCCGGGCTTACCGTTGGGGTGAGGACGGCATCGCCGGCCTCTGCGACGGCCTGCAGCGGTTGTGCCTGGGCCTGGCACTTTGGAATGGCAAGGACCCGATTTTAAAAGAGCGGTTGTTCGGCCTCACCAACGCCCAGGGCAACCATGGCGAAGACGTCAAGGAGCTTTACTATTACCTCGACGCCACCCCGACCCATTCCTACCTGAAAATGCTGTATAAATATCCGCAGACGGAGTTTCCCTACGACCAGCTGGTGGCGGAAAACGCCAAGCGCGGGCGGGACGATGCGGAATTTGAAATACTCGACACGGGAATCTTCGATCAGGACCGGTATTCCGACGTTTTCGTGGAATATGCCAAAGACGGACCGGAGGATATTTTGATGCGGGTAACGGTCCATAATCGAGGACCGGAGAGCGCCGTCATCCATCTGGTGCCTCAACTCTGGTTTCGAAACATTTGGGCGTGGGAGGGCAATCACCTCAAACCGACCCTGCGGGCAGTTCGCGGAAGTTCGGCCGTGGTAGTTCAGCACGAAGAGCTGGGAATGTTCGAGTTTTATCCTGGGCCGGCCGGCAATGACCAGATTCTGCCGGAGGTGCTGTTTTGTGATAACGAGACCAATCACCAGAAGACATTCGGAGTTGAAAACGGCCCCGGCTTCTTCAAGGACGCCTTTCATGAGTGCATCGTCGGGGGCAACACTGCCGCCGTAAATCCCAAACGCACAGGCACCAAAATGGGCGCTCACTACAAGCTGGACGTTCCCGCCGGGGGCTCCGCACAAATCCGGCTGCGCCTCGCGCGCAAGACCAGCGTGAAACCGTTTGAAGATTTTGACGACATTTTTACCGCTCGCATTGCCGAGGCTGATCTGTTTTATGCGGAATTGCAAACCGGGGTTACCGATCCGGATTTACGATCCATCCAGCGCCAGTCCTTTGCCGGCATGATCTGGTCCAAACAATTCTATCATTTTAACGTCCGCAAATGGCTTCACGGCGATCCTCTGCAACCCGCGCCGCCCCCGGAACGCAAAAAGGCCCGCAATTCAGAATGGGTCCATTTGAACAATTCCGACATCATTTCAATGCCGGACAAATGGGAATACCCCTGGTACGCGTCCTGGGATCTGGCCTTTCATTGCATCCCGTTTGCCCTGCTGGACCCGGAATTTGCCAAGCGCCAGCTCGACCTTTTGACCCGGGAATGGTTCATGCACCCCAACGGACAACTGCCGGCCTATGAGTGGGCCTTTGGCGATGTCAATCCGCCCGTGCATGCCTGGTCCACCTGGCGAGTTTTTCAAATTGACCGGCGTTGGCGGCGCGAAACCGAGCCGGAGGACAAGGGCGACCTGGAATTCCTCGAGCGCGTTTTCCATAAATTACTGTTGAATTTCACTTGGTGGGTGAACCGCAAGGACGCCCAGGGACGCAATATTTTTCAAGGCGGATTTCTCGGTCTGGACAATATCGGGGTGTTCGACCGCAGTTCGCCGCTCCCCACCGGCGGATTCATCAACCAGGCGGACGGCACCAGTTGGATGGCCATGTACTGCTTGAACCTGCTGCGCATTTCGCTAGAACTGGCGCAGCACAACAAGGTTTACGAGGATATCGCAACGAAATTCCTGGAGCACTTTTTGAGCATCGCCGGCGCCATTAACGGGGTCAGTGACGGCCACGGACCGATGCCGCAGGAGGGCCTTGCCTTGTGGGATGAGACCGATGAGTTTTATTACGACGAACTCTGCCTGCCCGACGGTAAAAAAATTCCGCTCAAGGTCCGCTCGATGGTGGGACTGATTCCCCTGTTCGCGGTTGAAAGTCTGGAACCGGACATGTTACGCGGCGTGCCGAATTTCACCGCCCGGCTGGAATGGTTCCTGGAACACCGACCTGATCTGGCCAAGCTGGTTTCGCGCTGGCAGGAAGTCGGCAGCGGGGAGCGCCATTTGCTCTCGCTGCTGCGCGGCCACCGAATGAAATGCCTGCTGCGCCGGATGCTGGACGAGACAGAGTTTTTGAGCGATTACGGTGTGCGGGCGCTTTCCAAAATCCACGAGCAGCATCCTTATCAGCTCGATTGCGGCGGCGCAGTCCATGAAGTGCGCTATTGGCCGGCGGAATCCCAGGGCGGTCTCTTCGGCGGCAATTCCAACTGGCGCGGGCCGGTCTGGTTGCCGATGAATTATCTGATCATCGAGTCGCTTCAGAAATTTCATCATTATTATGGCGATGACTTCAAGATTGAATGCCCCACCGGTTCCGGCAAATATCTGACCATCGGGCAGGTTGCGGATGAAATTTCGCTGAGGCTCGTGAAGCTGTTTCAGCCTGGCGCCGACGGGCAGCGCCCGGTTTTAAAATATCATCCCAAGCTGGCCACGGATCCTTATTTCAAGGATTACATTTTATTTCATGAATACTTCCACGGCGACAACGGACGCGGAGTTGGCGCTTCCCATCAAACGGGATGGACCGGGCTGGTGGCGAAATTGATACTGGCCCAGGGCTGCCACTCATGAGTTAGGGCACTTCAAGAAAAAGTGTAGCCAAAGGAGGTGTTGGGGCTAAATGGGTTTGATGGCACCACGACTGCCGTTAAAGCATCTTTTCGACGGTGGGGCGAGACTCTGTCAAGCCCTAAATTACTCATGGTTATTGAGTTGCTTCAGCCAGGGCTCGACGGGGTCTCGCCCCACCGACTTAACGGGGCTTCGCTGTAAGTGGCTACAGTATTTGTGTAAACGCTATAAAACGGAAAGTGCGGAGTCGCCTGAGGGCACCTCCGCACTCCGTGTTGACCGCCGGATATTTCCGGCCGGCAAAATGTTCTGCTCCGTTTATTCTTGAACGTACCGGATCACCCGCGATTTTTCCGAACGCTTGCGCTTGTTTTCATCCAATTCCTTTTTGCGGAGCCGGAGATTCTTGGGGGTCGCCTCCACATATTCGTCCACGTCGATGTATTCCAGCGCACGTTCGAGACTCAATTTCAACGGGGGCGCGAGTTGAATGCCCTTGCCATCGCCCTGCGAACGCATGTTCGTGAGGCGCTTTTCCTTTACCGGATTCACCGGGATGTCGTTCTCCCGGGAGTTTTCGCCCACGATCATGCCAATATAGACATTCTCGCCGGGCTCGATCATCAGTCGACCGCGCTCCTGTACCATGTTAAGGGCGTAGCTGGTGGCCTCGCCCGAGTCCATGGAGACGAGTGACCCGTTTTTGCGGGCCGCAATCTCACCGCAATCCGGTCCATATTCATGAAACAAATGGCTCATCACACCCATGCCCTTGGTGGAGTTGACGAGGTCGGTTTCAAAGCCAATGAGACCGCGCATGGGCACCAGGGCTTCGACAGATACCTGATTGCCAACGTGGTTCATGTTGGTGATCTGCGCCTTGCGGCCGGACAGATTCTCCATGATGGCACCCAGATTTTCGCTCGGCACCTCGACATATAGTTTTTCGATCGGTTCCATGGGATTACCGTCCTTGTCCTTCTTCCATAGCACTTCGGGACGCGAGACCAGCACCTCATGCCCCTCGCGACGCATCTGCTCGACCAGAATTGCAATTTGCATTTCCCCGCGGCCGCTAACCGCAAAAATTTTGGGATCACTCGTCTGCGCGATGCGCAGGGCCACGTTAGTCCGGATTTCCTTGACGAGCCGGTCCCAGATATGACGGGCGGTTACCAGTTTGCCGTCCTGGCCGGCGAGTGGCCCATCGTTGACAGCGAACTCCATTTGAATCGTCGGCGGATCAATCGGAATATACGGCAATGCCGGCCGCGCGTCAGAATCACAAATCGTTTCACCGATGAATACGTCCTCGAATCCCGCGAGACCAACAATGTCTCCGGCGTGCGCCTCCTGGATCTCGATCCGTTTCATGCCTTCAAAATGGTAGATGGCGGTGATTTTGTTTTTGGTTACTTTTCCATCGCCATGGCGACAAATCGCAGAGTCCGCGACCTTGACTTTGCCTTCGACAATTTTGCCAAACGCGATACGACCGACATAATCGTTATAGTCCAGATTGGCAACCAGCACCTGAAAACCGTCGCCCGCCTTGGCACGTGGGGGCGGGATGTGCTTCACGATGGCATCAAACAGCGGCTCCATGTTGTCGCTGGCCTGATTCAAATCAAGTTTGGCATAACCCGCTTTGGCTGAACAATAAATGAAAGGGAAGTCAAGCTGCTCATCCGTCGCATTCAGGGACATGAACAATTCAAAGACCTCATCCAACACTTTTTTCGGATTGGCGTTTTCCCGGTCGATTTTGTTGATGACAACAATCGGTTTTGCGCCGGCTTCGAGTGCCTTGCGCAACACGAAGCGGGTCTGGGCCTGGGGCCCCTCGGAAGAGTCCACCACCAGGAGCACACCATCAATCATGTTCATGATGCGTTCCACCTCGCCGCCGAAGTCTGCATGGCCCGGAGTATCCACAATGTTGATGTGGTAATCCTTGTATTTGAAGGCCGCGAATGGTGATGCCCTTTTCCTTCTCCAAATCCATCGAGTCCATCAGGCGTTCGTCCTGGGATTCGTGCTGGTTGGCACGGAACGTCCCGGATTGCTTCAGGAGACAATCCACCAGCGTGGTCTTGCCATGATCGACGTGCGCGATGATCGCGATATTACGGATATGCTGCATAGTATAAAAAATAGTCGATCATTCTGCCTTTTTGTGGGAAAAGGTCAAGCCACGCTTTGACAAAAACCCGCTTGTCATCGTTTTGTCACAGAAACCCCCGCATATCTTGAGGATTTCCGAAACATTGAGGCTAAGGAGGTTCTAGACGAGTTTTTTGAACTTGGGATCGGCGGCCAGTTTTTTGACAAGATCCTTGATTTTCTGGGCCTGCGATTTATGCGCCAGCAGAACCGCGTCATCGGTCTGCACCAAGATGGCATCGCGCAAGCCGACCACGGCGATGGGGGTGCGATTTTTTGTCCGCGCGTCGAAAATGATATTTCGTGCTGCGTCCACGTGAATGAATTCACCCACGGCGGTATTGCCCTCGGCATCCGGTTTGAGATGCCTGGCCAGCGCCGGCCAAGCGCCCAGATCGTCCCATTCGAAGGCGCCGTCAGCCACAATGACGTTTTGCGCTTTTTCCAGCAGCGCGTAATCGATGGAAATCTTTTTGACCTCCGGATATTCCTCGGCGAGAACTTTGGCCAGTTTGGCCGGCTGGGCAGCCACCTTGAACCAGCGCTGGCAGGCGGCATGCATTTCGGGCTGATGTTTCTCGAGGCCGTTGGTAACCGTGACAAAACTCCAGACAAACATCCCGGCGTTCCAACGATACGCCCCGCTGTTAAGGTATTCCAGCGCCCGTTCGAAGTCCGGCTTTTCGACAAATCTTTCCGCCTTGAAAAAAGTTGTTTTGGTCTTTTTCGCCCCTTCTGGCGCCGGTAACGCCACCCCGGTATGAATATAACCGTAACCGGTGGCCGGCTCCGTCGGTTTTATTCCGATAGTCACGATAACCTGTCCGCGACTGGCCACATCAAAGGCATCACCCAAGACCTGCTGGAATTTTTTGGGATCAGGAATCACGTGGTCCGCGGGCAAAACCGCCATGACCCCGGTGATGGAACGCGCACCGACCAGCGCCGCGCCCAAGGTGACCGCGGCGCAGGTGTCTCGTCCCACGGGTTCCGCGATCAGGTTGTCCTTGGGGATTTTAGGGAGTTGTTCGCGCACTTCCGGTAATTGCGCCGCATTTGTGATGACGAAGATGTTTTTTGCCGGCACCAGCGGCAACACCCGGTCGACCGCCTCTTGCAAGAACGATTTTTTGCCCAGGATCGTCAGCAATTGCTTGGGGGTCTTTTCACGGCTCAGCGGCCAAAAACGTTCGCCACGACCGCCCGCCATGATCACGACAAATCGATCTTTGATTTCGGATTTGGTTTTTGCAGCCATAAAATGTTCTGAGGGTTAGACGGATTTCACCGCATCGCTGAGCGTCTGAACAAATGCTCCCACCCTGGCGACCAGATCGGGAGATTTGCCGTTTTCCGCGATCTGATTAACGATTGCGCTGCCCACGACCACGGCGTCCCCGTGTTGCGCCACCAGCCGGGCCTGCTCCGGATTGGAAACACCAAAACCCACGGCGATAGGCAGTTCCGTATGGGAGCGAAGTTTGGCCACTTGCGAGGCCAGATTGGCCGCGACCTGCGATTGCATGCCCGTGACGCCCTCGCGGGAAATATAATAGATGAAGCCGCTGCCGCGTTTGACGATCAATTCCATCCGGTCTTCCGGAGTCGTGGGCGCAACCAGATAGATGTGGCAGAGACCGGCCCGCTTCATGAGGTTCTCGTAATTCTCGGATTCCTCGGGTGGCAGATCCAGAATCAGCAGCCCATCAACGCCCGCCTTGGCAGCATCGGCGATGAATTTTTCCAGGCCGACTTTATGAATCAAATTGAAATAAATATATAGAACGAGCGGAATCTGGGATTGCTCGCGAATCCCGGCAACCGTTTGCAGGACACGGGGGGGAGTGGTGCCCGACTCCAAACCACGCTGCGCGGCCAGCTGGTTTACCAGCCCGTCGGCCAGCGGATCACTGAAGGGCACGCCAAGTTCAAGCACCGCCACGCCGGCGCGCGTAAACGCCAGCGCCAGCTCCCGGGTGGCGGCCAGATTGGGGTCTCCTGCGCCGATGTAAACCACCAGGCCTTTCTTTCCGGCCTTCCGGAGATTGGCGAACGTTTCGACAATGCGGTTCATGTTCGCGCAAGTTTCCCGTTTCAAACCTGAAGATTCAAGCGGCAAGTTGGCGGTGACGGGCGGAAAGAAAGTGTTCCGGTTTGATTTTAGACAGGCTCTCACAGGCTTGTTGGAGAATCTCGGTCCGGCCCAACGCTCGCGCGGCAACCCCCTTGCATAGATAAGCCTCGACCAGGCCTGGATCCAGCGCCAAAGCACGGTCGGCGTACTCCAATGCCTTCTCGGGCATCCGCATGTTGACCACCATCGCGGCAAGATTCAGCCAGCCCAGCTTATTATCAGGATTGAGCTTCAGGGTCTGTTCCAGACAGCGAATGCCATCGCTCGGCCGACGCAAGTATTCAAACAGGATTCCGCCAAGATTATTCCAAACTTTGGTGTCCGTCGGATCAATCTCCAGGGCTTGACGGTACATCACTTCGGCCTGCGTATAATTTCCCAAACCCGTAAAGCCGAGGCCGGCATAAAAGAGCGCCTTGTGATCCAGAGGGTCATTGGCATGCCAGGTCAGGGCGTATGACAGAACTTGGTCCCATCGCCCTTTTTCGCATAATGCGTGGGCGTGGATGGCTTTTTCCGCAGTCGTGGTCACCATAAAAACGTGACGCATTCTCCGAACACAAGTTCCCGCTGGCAAGTGAGATTTGTGTTTAAAATACCGGCACTGCGATTCAGCCATTTCCTCCCGAGTGAACTCAGGTCATCGCGCGCAGAAAAAGTCGGGTGAAAATTCAGTTCCAAGGGGATTGGCTGCAGTCAAACGCCGCCAAACCGGTATGACCGGCCTGCAATTTCCAAATCCAAATAGCCTCCGCTCGGTCCCTTCCCAATCACACGGAAAATAAAATCGTAAAAGGCTGGTTTCGCCGTGGGCTGGCTGCCGAAATTTGAGAAATTGACGCCCATCCTTTGGCGTTGCTTATGCCGGAGCCGAAAACTTTTATTTCTTCCAAATGGAACCAAGCCGCCACACATCCAGTTTGGCGAGGCGAGCTGAGCCTCCAACGGAGTATAAGCTCAATCCGTCACTGGATGGATCAGGGAAAATTTCATCGGAGATCACGGTCCTGCCGTCATTGCCAAAAACCTCGACGGAACATTCATCCACAAACACATGCAGCCGGATGATATTTTGCACCGGCATGAGTGGTGCGAGGTTTCTCGCCGGGAAGCTTGGGTTAAAATCAACCCGGCCGGAGCGTGTGCGATCGACAAACATCTTTTGGTTGCGAACATCGTATCCAATGACAGTCTCTTCTTTGGTTCCCTGCCGGACTTTAAAACCAAATTCGCTGGCATCCCCGCATTCAAAGTCAGCCACGATTTCAAGGGCATTCCCGCGGATTCCATCGCGAGAAAGATTCTGATTTGCAGGTCCGACCAAGCCTGCCGGTCGCTCCCAGTGCCGCGTTCGCAGGCTTTTCAGTTCCCGCACCGGCTGCTGCGTCAGGTAGATCCGCCCAAGGGAATCTTTGCTCAGACCCAACTCGCGGGGAATTGACTGCATTCCCTTCCAAGGCACCGTGGGAATGTCGGTGGCATACCTCCAGTTTCCCATCCATGCCAGCCAGACCCGACGCAGGTCAGGGTCAGGCAAACCGTGCCAGGATCGCGTGGCGTAAAAGTCGTCACCGTAGTCAATCCAATGAGCTTTTTCCCTCTCGTCAAGCTTCACCGGCCGGTCCGAGAACGTAATCTGATCCACATTGATATGACCCCATCCGCCGGTGGCATGGTCCACGATTTGGATCCGGGCCGGGCGCCCCATGAACTCGCGAACATCCCAGTTGGCCCAGCGCAACGCCTCCATATCCCTGCCCGTCTCGGTTCGGACTACCTGACCGTCAACCAATAAGTTGATACAGGCTTTTTGGGGCTTGTACCCGCCACCAATCAGAAAGCGAATATAAGGATTGGCGAGCGTAAACTCGGGCGAAGTCAGTGTCCCCTGAGAGTCATCGCCACCGTGAAAACTGTTTACGAAACCGCTTCCGCGAAAACCGAGGACCGCATTCTGGCCTGCCAACATGCCGTGGGCTGGGCCCTTGCCAAACGCATGGCCGGTGGTTATCCACGCCCCGTAGTCGTCGCCCTCAAAATCAGCAAAAACGACATTGCCCGCATCGTCCGGTGATGATTCCAGTTGGTCTAGCAAGGTGTGATCACAGCTAAAGTTTGTGCCGTCAAAATCACCGACGAAATATTGACCGCCCGTCGGCTGAACATCCACCTTGAGCACCCATTTCATGTTTTTGGGATTCCCCTCAACCGGAAGCATGAATAAATCCGGGCACTCCCAAACCCCGCCCGTGGCACCTGCCGGGCCAAATTCGCTGAGATGGCCCCAATGCTTCAGGTCGTTGGAAGCGTAAAACGACACTTTGGTCTCGGCGGCAAGGGACACCACCATGATCCAGTGCCGGGCGGGTTCGTACCAGAAAACCTGCGGATCACGAAATTCAGTCAAACCGAGGTCGATCACCGGGTTACCAGCGTATTTGGTCCAAGTCCGGCCACCATCATTGCTATAAGCGATATCCTGCGTTTGCCGGCGAGTTGTTTTGTGCAAACCTGAGTAGATGGCCACCATGGGAGGCTTTCCATCCTTGCCAAAACCGCTGGTGTTGTTCCAGTCAACGACTGCGCTGCCGGACATCACCCCGACGCTTCGACCGCTCCTTAAGGCTCTAGGCCAACGTTCCCAGCGCACCAGATCATGACTTACCGCGTGCCCCCAATAAAAAAGGTGGTACCATCCATTCTCATAGACCAGACCGCTGGGATCCCCCATCCAGCCGGTTGAAGGGGTGAAATGAAATTGCGGACGGTTAAATTGTAAGTACGCACTGTTTACCTTCTGGGGACGGTCCGCCAGGGCAAGCGAAGCAAATAAAAAAGTGATCGTACAAAAATATGCCTTTTTCATTTGGACGCTATTGTGATAGCACACGGTAAAAACCGGACGCCTCGTTCAATCGAGCAGGATTAGTATCCACGAAGCTGTTCGCGCTGCTGCCGCTGGACAGCGTGGCGATGGTTTGCCATGGATTGCCCAGCTGCGCCGCCCATTTAACCACAAATTGGTTTACCGCCGCCCCCGACCACTGAAAACTCACCCCATTGGTTCCTGCCGTGACATTGTTGATTTGAGGATGGCTGTCGATCGTCGGAATCAATCCCATTCGCCAACCATCTGGTTCCACTCCAGAAATGACCTGCACCTCATCGATCTCCCCTACAAACGTTCGGGGAACACCACCGTCCGCGGCATCATGGTAGTTGTAACGTCCCACAAAAGCATTTCCGTCGTTTTCGACCGGCAGCGGTAAAAAACCCGGCGGCAAATTGTTCGTGCCCTGAGCCTCCGTACCGTCCGTGTTCACGGTGGTCAAACGCAGTTGACCGGCATTCCCACCCGTCGGATCGCAAATTGCCTGCAAATAATGCCACCGACCGTCGGCATAATTCAGCCCCGTCAAATCAACGACATTCGTCTGAGTCAGGGCGGCGTTTGCCACCGCAAACCGTAGCGCCCCCGCTCCAGCCTCATTCAAATCAATGCCGTACCTGAACCTTGCCCCGGGATACGCCGCCCCATCGGTTCCCTCACAAAACAATTCCATCGCGCCCGCACCGCTCTGGCTGCCTTCCGTCCTGAAAAATAACTCGATCGTGAATGGTCCGGCAAAATCCAGTTCGTCCCCATACTGGTCCTGCGGAAAACACAGGCAGCCATCCACATTGGTAATTGCCCCGGCATTGTATGAATAGTTCCCTCCACTGTGGCCATTCACGAACATTGAGACCGGCGGAACTTTTGCGCTGAGCACCACCGGGTCGCCGCTTAAGCCATTGAAAGCCACCAAATCATCAATCGCTGCCGGCAGCGAGCCCGTGGTATAAATTCCTTCGCCCGCGTTGGTGTCGGAATCAGCGACACCGTTATAAGTCGGAATTCCGGCATTGTTGGGTGCCGTTATCTGCGCCTCCATCCGCCAATAGGCGACAGGATAGGGACCAAGTACGATTAGCGGGAACGCATTGGTGGTGATTGATCCGCCTGAATTGCCGACAGCTACGCTGCAGTTCGTATTCGAACCGTTTACTGGAAAAAGTGTAAAGCTACTGTTGGTGGCGCCGGCCACCAACTGGCCATTAACAAACCATCGATATGTAAACGGCCCCACGCCGGCAGCCGATACACTAAACAAAGCCGCCCCCCCAAGACCCGCGCTCACGGGTGAATTCAAGGCCGTAATGATCGGCAGAGGAGGGGGTAAAGCGAATTGCCAGCCCGAGGCTGAATTGGTTTGCAAGCTGTAAACCAGATTTGCCCCAGGATTTCCGGCCAGGGTTACCGTCCATTCATCCCCACTCGCCACCGGCAGGTTGGTCACGGGCGTCCAAATCAGCGGCGAAGTCCCATTCGTCCCCTCACAAAGGGTATAATATGTCGCGTCGGGTGTCGCGTTCAGGGTAATGCTGCCATCATCATTGGTTGTAGCCGCGAGGATTGGCCAAGAATTCACGCCGGCGCCCCAGGACAAACCGCCAAATTCGTAAGCGCCTAGGTCGGGCGCCGAGCCCAAATAGCCGTCGGTAAATCCTGGGATAACCACCCCGGCATCGATCGCCGGCGCTCCCGTCTGCAGGTTAAAATTGTCAGCGGTCCAGTCAACTAACTGGCTTGCTGGCGAGTTGGCCAGAAAGAGATTGTTGGAAGCCTGATACCCATCAACGTCGTTGGTCCAAAAGGTAGGGGTTGGATTACCGTTGGGCCAGGAATCGTAAGTGTAGGTGTCGACATCGCCACAATTGAACAGGGTATTGTTATAAACCAAATCGCCAATTGTCGGTGTGTTAAGGCGAACGCCCGAGTCGCCCCCGCTATTCCAAATCACGTTGTGGTCAATGGTATAATCGGCATCCCAGGAATCGATGTAGACCAAAGGAGCAGGAATGGGATGGTCATTGTCATGAATATAATTATAACCAACCCGGGTGGGTGCACCACCACCGGTCTGGCCAATGATGCCCCAGGAATAAACCAGCCCCAGATCGATGCAGAGCAGCCCGGGATAAGAAAGTTCGTTGAAGCGAATATCGGACCCGGTCCCTTCGGGCCGGAGCACATCGCGACCGGAAAAGAAAGCGCTATTGAAGGTGACCACATCCCCGCTGCCGTGCAAGTCAATGCAGCAAGCATAGGTCCCGGAATAATCGGTGTTGTAAATGACATTCCGGCTGATCCGGTTATTGCTGCCATAAGTAATGATGCCGGAACCAGCGGTATTGCCAATGGTGCAACCGCGCACAATGTTGTTGTTGCCGTTGACCAAAACCCCGCTGCCCTGATCAGTATTCCCGTTTTCCGAGTATCCATTGGTGATGATGAGATAGTGACTCAGGAATTGAGCCTGACAATTTTGCAAGACATTGTCATTGCCTTGCAATCTCACCGCGCCGCCCCACAAATTAAGACCGCTCACAAGGTTGTTGTTTACGTTATTCATGTCCACGCACCAATTTCGGTGCTTCATTTCAATCACATGATTGGCCGGATTTTCGCCGTTAGTTAACCGCAAATAAAGCCGGTTGCCGGATCCGGCCGTTTGCAAAAACCATTCGTTATCGCCCTGCAGAAAATTTGAATTTCCCCAAAGCATCCCCCGACCACCGCCGGTAAACCACCACCCAGCCGTTTCGGTCGCCGGATCAACCGTGATAGTGTTCCCGGTGGAACTCAGCACGCGCGCGCTTTGCCAGGCGTTTTCCACGCCCGCGGCCCCAAAAAACCAGGAACCGGCCCAATAATTGTCCGGTTCGCCGCTCCAAGCCGCGCTCGTAATCAATGCCGGATTCGTGACGTTAACGGAAACGCCAACCGTACCTCCGTGGAACAAATCGCCACTTCCATAGGCTGGGTATTGCGCCTGATGAACCATCGCGCCATCAACGAACACCTCGTCCAGGCCGCTGCCCAAAGTCCAGCCAACTGTGGCTTGGTAGATCCCATTGGAGACCGAAGTCCAGTTGGTTATGGCATCCGCCGCGTCCACCGTAACCACCTCATTGGAATAGGCTACAAAGCTGATGATCGCCCGGGTGCTGCCGGAACTTGGGGGCGTGATCGTCTCGTGATAAACACCGGCGCGCAGGTAACACGTGTCGCCAAGCAACAATACCGAGGCCGCATGCTGAATCGTTTGAAACGGCAAGGCCAGGTTTGTGCCAGGATTGCCATCGGAACCAGAGGGTGAAACATAAAAGTTTCGTGCATTTGCCCAAAGCGAGCTGGCCAGAATGATCGAAATCCCGATGGCAAAAGTTTGCAAAAGCCTGTCAACAAACGGCAAACGTGTGCGCCCTTTATTTTGAGTTCGAGGCCGTCGATTCAGGCTGCTTTGGACGGGGTTTAAATACATATTTGTTTTTAATTTGCAAGAATCCGATAAAAGCCGGCGGCATTGGCAAGATGACTGGGATTGGTATCAATAAAACTGTTGGCACTCGGTAGTGTGGCAATCGTTTGCCAGGGGTCGCCCAGTTGCGATACCCATTGCACCGTAAAATAGTTCGCCGCTGCCCCCGTCCACTGGAAAGCGACCCCGTTGCTGCCCGCCGCGATACCGCTGATTTGAGGGTGATTATCAAGTGTGGGTATTTTTCCCACGCGCCAGCCGTCAGGTTCAACCCCGGAAATCACTTGCACTTCATCAATTTCCCCCACAAACGTCCGCGGATCGCCCCCATCTGCCGCATCTGGATAATTATAACGGCCGACAAAAGCATTCCCTTCATCCCCCGCTGGTAAAGGCAGAAAACCTGCCGGCAGATTATTCGTCGTCTGGGCCTCGGACCCATCTGTGTTCACAATCGTCAGCCGCAATTGTCCTGCGTTCGCACACAGCGGATCGCATACCGCCTGCAAGTAATGCCACCTCCCATCCGCATAATTGGACCCCGCCAAATCCACCACATTCGTCTGGCCCAGCGCACTTTTAGCCACCGCAAAACGCACCGCCCCTGCTCCCGCCTCATTCAAATTGATCCCATAGCGAAAGAGCGCCCCCACATACCCGGACCCATCAGTACCCTGACAAAACAACTCCATCGGTCCCGCTCCGTTCTGGATACCTTCCGTCCGAAAAAACATCTCAATTGTAAACGGACCGGTGAAATCCAGTTCGTCACCGTACTGGTCCTGCGGAAAGAACAGCGCCCCGTCCGCGTTCGTAATCGCTCCCGCATTGTATGAATCATTCCCCGCCGTGTGCCCGTTCACAAACATCGACGCCGGCGCCACGCTCGAACTCAAGCTTACCGGACCGCCCGGCAACCCGTTGAACGTGATCAGATCATCAATCGCCGCCGGCAACGTCCCCGTCGTGTAAATCCCCTCGCCGTTATTGGTGTCCGAATCCGCCACCCCGTTGAACGTCGGGGCGCCGGCATTGTTGGGCGCTGTGATTTGTGATTCCATCCGCCAATATGAAACGCGATAGGGCCCGCGCACCGTTAACGGCGCCACGCTGCTGGTCACCGAGCCAGCGGCGTTGCTCACCACCACGGTATAACTCACGTTGGTCGACGGAACTGCCGTTACCGACAGCGAGCTATTGGTCGCACCGGCAATCGCCTGACCGTTATTATACCATTGATAGGAAATGGGGACCGTCGTACCTGTGGCTGTGACACTGAAGCTGGCCGGTCCGCCAACATTAACGCTTGCCGCCGGACCGGGTTGCGCCGCGATGTAAGGCAACGCAGCCGGCCACGCAGAACTCAAATTGAACAGATTTAAAGACAGCAATTGAGCATTACGGCCGCCAGCCACCAGACTGATCGGTTGGGCCCCTGCCGTCGGCGTCACACTCATCGGCATGTACAGCAGTCCGTTATTCGCATAGATTTCCAGCGTCCCCCGGTCCACCAGGATTTGCAGCGTGATCACGCCATTGATAGGACTCAAGGCATTGGTTAAGCCCTCACAAGATAATTGCTGGTTGACGCAGTCGTAGGTCACCGGAGTCCCGCGTAAATTGAACGTCACGTTTGTCGCGCTGCCTGGCTTAAACTGGGCATCTACTTCGCAGGCTTCGCCGGTGGAACCTGCCATCGTATTAGTTCCATTGCCCAAAATTTGTGCCGGCCAGGAGTTGGTGCTGTAGCGCAATAGCGACAACTCGTTTACCGGGTTGACGTAAATCAATGGAGTGGTCCCGGTGGTTTTCAGAGTTAGTTGCACCGGAAAATCCATGCCGTCATTGAAAGGCATTCCGGGATAGTTGGCTGTATTATTCGCAAACAAGATGCGCCGTCCGTCCGTTGCCGGGATATTGTTGAAGGTCTGCCCTGCGGCAAAACTATTTCCTCCGCGAATGCTGAAGGGACCGTAATTCGCCGTAAACGCATTGCCGTCAAATTGCCCCACATAGTAATGTCCTGCTCCGGCATAAAATATCCACTGCAGGTTGTTCGTATTGCCGTCCAGCGGCAGCAAAAACAGCTCCGGAACTTCAATCACGCCCGGAAAGGTGAATGTCGAGGTTTGCGTCCAGTTAATCAGATTGGTGGAGGAGAAAAATCCGAAATCGTTATTTTGCAACCAAAAGACCATGACCCACTTATTACCCGGCGCATACCAAATGGCCCGGGGATCACGGTTGTCGCCTGCCACGTTGGGAATGACCGGATTATTGGTGTATTTGATCCAAGTTTGCCCCTGGTCCAGACTGCATGCCATGCTCTGGCTGAAGAGCTGTCCCTCAGACATCAGGTTATTATTCGAGTGCCCCCCGGCGCTTGTGTAGAAACTCACGATGGTGTTTGACCCCATCCCCGCACTGTTGTTCCAATCAATTACCGACGATCCGGACCAAATCTGTCCCAGCGGATCGCCGTAAATTGCCTCAGGCATTTCCTGCCAATGCACCAGGTCCGAGCTCACCGCATGCCCCCAGGTTTGATTGCCCACAACCACATCGTAGGCGTTATGTTGATAACAAAGATGGTATTGTCCGTTCAAATAAACCATCCCATTCGGGTCATTGTTAAAACCCCTTTGAACGGTGAAATGATAAATCGGACGCAAAGATTCCTGGTAAAAAGGGATCGGGGTAACCGGCGCATTGGCCAGGATAAAATCGGATAGTTGAACGCCATTGGTTGAGTCCACCCGAACCACCATTTGGGTGTTTTGATACGAGGACAAATCCAAAAAAGCGTAAAAGTCGTAGTTCGAGGAAGAACCCAGTGAAATATTAAACTCCTGCACCTCCAAACCATTAATCAGCAACGAAACCACATGATAAGGATTGCCCACTTTAACTGGGAAATTGATGAAGCGATTGGTCGGAATGATGACCCCGGTCTTCAGCGACGCGTCTGACTCTACGATCTGATCCACGTTCACATGCCCCCATCCTCCGGTGGCCGTATCGACAATTTGAATCTGCGCGGTTTGCCCCACGAAATTGCTGATATTCCATTGTTCCCAATCCAAATTTTCCCATTCACCCGGACCCGCCGAGTGTTGCACAATCTGCCCTCCCACCAGGAGATTAATGCGGGTCTCCCCGCCGTACCCCCCTTGCGCCAGATAGCAGCCGCCGCCAATGAGGAACTTGAGGTAATTTCTCTGGATGACAAAAAGTGGCGAAGTCAAAGTGCCGGTGCCGGCGTCACCATTCAGGTAAGTATTCACCAGCCCGTTGCCGAGATAACCTGTCACCGGGTTTTGTCCGGCGAGCGTCCCCTGGGCCGGCGCGGTCCCAAAACAAGTCCCAGTCGCCGTCCAAGCGCCCCCCGGCAACCAGACAAAACTCGACTCCTCAAAGTCTGAGAGCAGGATATCCTGACCGACAACGACGGAACAGATGGAAACTAAAATCAAAATGGTAGCGATTGAAAATGCAGTGCGCCTCCTTTTAGATTGATAAATAGACTCGTTTTTCATGAAAGGTTGGCGTTAATAAAAAATTATCGCCTTTGTGACCAGGCTACTGCGAAAGCACGCGGTAGAAACCGGCTGACGCGCCAAACCTCGCCATGCTGGTGTCGACGTAACTTGAAATACCGTCGGTGCTCGGCAAAGTTGCAATCGTCTGCCACGCTTCGCCCAATTGCGGCACCCATTGCACTGCGAAATAATTCACCGCCGCCCCCGTCCATTGGAAACTCACTCCGCTGGCCCCTGCTGTGACGTTGTTGATTTGCGGATGATTGTCAATTGTCGTGATCCTTCCCACCCGCCACGCGTCCGGTTCCACCCCAGCCACCACCCGCACCTCGTCGATCTCCCCCACAAAGGTGCGCGGATCACCCCCATCCGCCGCATCCGGATAATTGTAGCGCCCAACCAAGGTATTTCCGTCGTCCTCAGCCGGCAGCGGCAGAAAACCAGACGGCAGATTGTTAGTGCCCTGTGCCTCCGTCCCGTCCGAGTTTACGGTTGTCAGGCGCAGTTGCCCGGCGTTTCCAGCCAGCGAATCGCAGACGGCCTGCAGGTAATGCCACCGGCCATCCGCGTAATCTAATCCGGTTAAATCCACCGCGTTCGTCTGACCCAGCGCACTGTTGGCCACCGCAAACCGCAACGCCCCCGGGCCCGCCTCATTCAAATCGATTCCATAACGGAATTTTGCCCCAGCATACCCGCTGCCATCCGTTCCCTGGCAAAACAGCTCCATCTTACCCCCTCCGCTTTGGATCCCCTCCGT
>Ga0302319_10004968_pt1 | contig 27037 bp, 23 predicted proteins | sample Bog_T0_2_FD_203319 | JGI IMG/M metagenome (GOLD analysis project Ga0302319, IMG submission 203319) | Peat permafrost microbial communities from Stordalen Mire near Abisko, Sweden - Bog_T0_2 | ecosystem: Environmental > Terrestrial > Soil > Wetlands > Peat | place: Sweden: Abisko, Stordalen Mire... | reverse complement strand
CATCCGACCTTGCGGGAAAACCGCATCGTCTTCCAACCGCCGGATGCGGAAAACCGCACGTCCGGTGGTGTGGGAGCCCTGACGGGTGTAATCCTGTCAGGGCGACCCGATCCCGGAATGTTGTTGCGACGACTCCGGGGTTTGCCGGCTTTTCCGCTGTCCAGTTTACTCCACGTAGCGTTCCAACACCGTCAAAAGTTCGCGCAGTTTCTTTTTCGCCTCGGCGTGGTTGCGGGCGTGGGTGATGCAGTGGTGCGTGTGATTGTGGATCAACTTCTCCGAGAGTGATTTGATACTGCGGCGGGCGGAGATGAGTTGGTTGAGGATTTCGGCGCAATCGCGGTCCTCGGCGAGCATGCGGTCGATCCCGTTCAACTGGCCGGTGATTTTGCGGAGGCGCAGGCGCAAAGCCTCCCTCTCGTCCTCGGGATGATGATGATCGCCCTTTTTCATTGCAGGGCATCCTACGGGGGAAACGGGAAAAATACAAACAGAGTTAATTGGATTGCAGGATATGGGGGGTGGGGGTATCCTCCTTGGACGTGAACGATCTTCTCCATACATTGCAAAACGGCTCCGCAAACCTGTGGCTTTTCATCCCCACGTGCATTCTGCTGGGGGCGTTGCACGGCCTTGAACCCGGGCACTCGAAGACGATGATGGCGGCGTTCATTGTCGCCATCCGGGGAACGATTGCGCAGGCGGTCCTGCTCGGGCTTTCGGCTGCGATTTCCCACTCATTCATCATCTGGGTCCTCGCAGCGCTTGCGATTCATTTCGGGAATCAATGGAACGCGGAAAGCGTCGAGCCCTATCTGCAAATCGGCTCGGCATTTTTCATCTATGCGCTGGCGGTGTGGATGTATCTCCGGACGAGGCGGGAAGTGGGTGAGGCGCATGGGCACAGTCATTACCACGGGCATGGCAACGATCACGGTCATGGACATCACGACCATGAACATGAGCATGATGGGGTGTTCATCCTTGATACAGGGCACGGCAAGGTGGCGTTGAGTATTTTTGAGGATGGGGTTCCGCCGGTCTTCCGCCTGCATGTTGCTCCCGGAGCAGCCCTTCCCCAGGCGGGTGATGTGATGATCGAGACGATCAGAGCTGATGGAACCCGGCAGTCGTTCGAATTTGTACCGAAAACGGGCTTCCTTGAGACCTTGGAATCCATACCGGAGCCCCATGAATTTGAGACACTGCTGACACTCGCGCACGGCGGGCACGGCCAACCCTGCCGCGCTGATTTTCGGGAAGGCGCGCACCACAGTCACGACATGGAGAGCAAGGAATACCAGGACGCACACGAACGCGCGCATGCCCACGACATCGAGCAAAGGTTTGCGGGGCAGGTGGTCACAACCTCACAAATCGTGCTGTTTGGCATCACGGGTGGACTGATGCCCTGTCCCGCGGCATTCACGGTGCTGCTTGTCTGCCTGCAGCTCAAGCGCGCCGTGCTAGGCTTCTCGATGGTGGCCGCGTTCAGCTTCGGCCTCGCGATCACGATGGTGATGACGGGTGCGATTGCCGCGTGGAGCGTCCAGCATGCGGAGAAGAAATTCCGCGGCTTCGGAGAGGTGATGCGACGCGCTCCTTACGTCTCATGCGTGCTGCTGGTCACCCTTGCCACTTACATGGCATGGCATGGATGGGCGACGTTGCCGCGGTGAAACGGGTTACGCGCAGCGGGCGCTGACGAAGCTGGAGCTTCGAAGACAATTGCGTTACAAGGCTGGAGCCTCGTAACGAGGAAAAGGCTCGGCTCCCACGGCAATGTCGCTTTTTTGGGCGTGTTCCCAGGGCGTTGCACCGGGCTGACTTTAATGCGCCCCCTTGGGGTAGGGAATCACGCCTCTTTAACGTGCATGACAGGCACTAAAGTCACTTTCGCGCTTGTCATTCCCCCTTATTTTCGGATGATCGCCCGCATTCATGGGCCGTCTCTTGACACTTGTGGGCAGGTGGTTGCTGGTCATTACGATGATCACCGCCATCGGCGGCCATTTCATGGTACTCCAATCCGTCGCATGGACCGCGATGGTTCTCTCCAACATCCGGCACGAGAAAATCGCGACCGCCCTTGAGCAGACCTTCGACGGGCAGCATCCGTGCCCCCTCTGCAAACGCATCGAGAAGGCCCGCGAATCAGAAAGCAAACAGCAGACCCCCCAGCAAGTCGCCGCTTCCAAATTGAATTTGTTTTACCAGGCCCGTATTATTATCCTGACCCCTGCCGGCAAATGCCAGGAACTCCGTCCCTGCGACACATTCGCGCAGGTTCGTCCACACCGGCCTCTCCTCCAACCGCCGCGCGAAGCGCTCGCCTAAATTCCTTCCTGCTTTTCCAGTGCCCGCGCTCCGCAAGCGTGCGGCGGTGGATTCCTTTCAAGCATTGGGTGTCGCAGGATCGCGTGATGTACGCAGCTTCGAACCCAGCGTTTCCATTATAACCTTGAGCCAGTGCGGATGCGGCGCGCGCTCTATTTTGAATAACCAATATGACCGATACGAAAAATAAATTTAGAATATTTAACAATGAGCTCCGGGCATTAATCCGGCGTTTTTCCAAGCGCAATACTTCACTCACATCCACCTTGTGTGCAGCATTGTTGCTAGCCATGGTTCTGACGTCAAGCCTTGCCCGGGCCTGTGCGTGTGGATGCGGTGTTTTTGAAGTGGGCACAAGCGACATGCTTCCAAAGGGTCCAGGCGGCATGGTGTATGAAGAGTTCGATTACCAGAGCCAGAGCATCAATTGGAGCGGAAGCTCCCGGGCTCCGAAGGCGGATAATGGGGACAATCTCATCAGGACGTACTTTGTTACCACAGGCTTCCAATATATGTTCAACCGCAGTTGGGGTGTTCAAGTTGAAATACCCTATGATTATCGACGCTTCACCACGACTGGTGGTCCCACCGGTAGTGATACGGTATCGAATAACTGGGGGACTCTCGGCGACATCCGCATCGAGGGAATCTACACGGGCTTTCAACCCGACATGTCCGTCGGAGTCACCGGAGGACTCAAGCTTCCCACGGGAAGTTATTCCCACCAGGATGCTTACGGGGACATTGACCGGGACAGCGAACTTGGAACCGGCAGCACGGATATTTTGCTGGGTGGCTTTTATCGTCACAATTTCGGAAACGGTTTTACCGGGTTTGCCCAGACACAACTGGACATTCCCGTGCTTGTACAGGAGGGATACCGTCCGGGCTTTGAAATCGACACGTCTGCGGGACTCTACTACGGCTTCCGGCTTGGCCGGGTAAGAGTCTCGCCGGTCGCGCAGATTATCTTCTCCGAACGGACTAAAGATGATGGTGTCAACGCATCGGGCGGTGCAAATGCAAACCCCGCCGGCGGAGTGAATTCCGGTTACCAGCGTGTGCTTCTCTCTCCTGGAATTGAGTTCGATATGCATCCCTGGAGTTTGTACATCGATGTCGAATTGCCCGTTTACGAACACACCACCGGCAATCAGTTGATAGCACCTGAACTGGTGAAGCTCATCATGAGTTATCACTTCTAGACAGGCTCGTTTGCCGAACGTGACGCCATGACTAAAAAAACTACCGTTGCATTCCCGCTCATTTTTGCAGTGTCGGGGTTCCTGATTTTCACTCCGTTTCTGTGCGGGCAGGAACAAAAAGGTGCTTTTCAACAAGGAATTGATGCCGCCTACAAGGGGGATTACGACAGTGCGCTCGCCCGCTTCGCCGAAGCCATCCGCCTCGATCCAAAATACGTGCCGGCCTACGTCAACCGTGGCGACATCTACAAGAACAAAGGGGAGTATGACAGGGCCATTGCAGACTATGGCGAGTCCATCCGGCTCGATCCCGGTCACGTTCCGGCGTATATCAACCGGGGCCTCGCCTATGCGGCCATGCACAATAATGACAAAGCGATGGCGGACTACAACCAAGCCATCCAGCTTGATCCGAAATCCCGCCTTGGCTACATCAACCGCGGTCTCCTCCACGAAGCCGGCGGCGACTACCAGGGGGCATTTGATGACTTTGAAAAGGCCATCCAGTTGGATTCCGGCGATGCATACGCATGCAATAACCTCGCGTGGCTGCTGGCCACGTGTCCGAAAGCAGCTTTTCGCGATGGAAGGAAAGCCGTGGAGTTTGCTAACAAGGCGTGTGAATTGACCCGGTGGAAGAACCCGGCCTGGGTGGACACGCTCGCCGCCGCATGTGCCGAGGCGGGGGATTTCGCACAGGCCATCAAGTGGGAAACAAGCTATCTCGAAGCGCCCAGCCTCCCCAAAAGCAACGCTGCCGAAGCCACTTCCCGGCTGAAGCTCTATCAGGCCCGCCAGCCCTTTCGTGTGCCCCAGTGAGTGCCTACGCAGGAAATATTCTCGCATTCACGAAGTGGGCACCGGATATTTCCGGGGATGAAGACCCTCCTGCTTTGCGGCATGCTTCTTGCCGGATTTTCCATTGTTGCACGTGCCGATGATCCGGTGTTCGACGTGCCTTATCTCAAGGGGGTGACGATTGACGGGAAGGCGGGCGACTGGGGCGAGAAGGGGTTTCGCGTGGAGACGCTTGCGGGGCCGGAAGGTGAAGTGCGGGAGCCGCAAAATTTTGACGCGAAATTCCGGCTCGGGTGGGATGAGCAGGGATTGCTGGTGCTGGTGACGGTGCGCGCAGGCAATATCGTGGAGGCAGAGAAGCCGCATGATCTCTACGAGAAGGAGAGCGTGGAAATGTTCCTCGGTGTGAAACGCGGGGAGCCCCAGTATTTTCAAGTGCTTGCCGGTACGGGGGCCGATCCGAAGTTTCCCGGGGTGAGAACTTTCATCAACGATCTCCGCAAACCTCCCGCGACGGAGAAGCCGGTGGCGGAAGTCGCCGGCGGCGCAACCGCGGATGGCTACATGCTGGAGGCACGACTGCCGTGGAAAGATCTAGGCATACAGGCGAAGGCGGGCGAGGAGGTGGCGTTCCAGCTTATCGTGAACGATGTGGATGGAGACGGATCGCGGCTCACGGTGTCATGGCATCCGGGCATCAAGACCACCAGCGATCCCAAAGCCATGATGAGAGTGCGGCTGTCGGAAAAGACGAGCCCGGCCGAGCGACTCGCGGCACGTGTGTCGCTGGACCATGGCAAACCCCGGGTGGATGTGATCGCCCCGGCGGATGTCGCCGGAAAAAGCGCCGCGGTGAGAATTGGCGGGAAAAATTTCGCCGCGAGTACATTTGAAATGGATGCGGGCCGGGCGCATGCGAGCTTTCTTGTTCCCACCGCCAACGCTGAAATTATCTGTCCCGGCATCGGAAACGCGCTGGTGGATGACAGCGGCCTTGAGACGCAGATCACCGATGCGATTGAAAACGCGCATATCGTATTCAAGCCATGCGTATTCTCCGGGGAAAAGTTTCCGGTCTGTGATTTCAGCCAGCCGGCCGAGGTGGAAAAGGTGCTCGGGAAGTGCGCGCTGACGCCGGTTTTTTACGATGCCGACTATCATCAGGTAAAAAACGCGGGCAAACCGGGGCGCTATGGCGCGATCGTGCAGGTGAAGACAGGCACGGGCCAGACTTTCAAGCGATTTGTCACGCTTTACCGGATGGAGAAGGATTTCAACTGGCGTCTCGCGGAATTCAAGTTGCAGGCAGAATCATTTCCGCCAGAGGCGGGACTCGACCCGGCGGTGGTGCGCGAACATGGCAAGGATATAGGAGAGTTTTTTCGCAACCTTTTCCGCTGGAACCTGAGCCTCTCCAATGATCCCGCGATATTGCTTGCAGGGTTGAGTGAGATGAAAACCGGAGGGGAACCACCAGTGCAACGCAACAGCACCTACGCGCGTGATCAGGAATGGTGGTACGGATTGAAGAAGCAAACCGGGGATTTGCGCACGGATTACTATGTGCATCTCCCAGCGGGATACGACGCCGACCTGCAGAAAAAGTGGCCGTTGATCCTATTCCTCCACGGGAGCGGCGAGCGCGGTTACGATATCAACAAGGTGAAGGATAACGGGTTGCCTAAGAATGTCGATACCGAGCCGGATTTTCCGTTTATCGTGATCGCGCCGCAATGCTCGCCGGATGAGTGGTGGTCGCCGCCGGAACTCAACGGACTGCTCGATCGCATGGAGCAGAAATACCGGGTGGACCTTGATCGTGTCTATCTCACCGGGTTGAGTATGGGGGGATATGGCTCGTGGGCGCTGGCGACAGAATCGCCGGAGCGGTTTGCGGCGGTGGTGCCGATTTGCGGCGGCGGCGATCCCGATGATGCCGCGCGGATCAAGGACCTGCCGATCTGGGTTTTTCACGGCGGGAAGGACCCGACGGTGCCGATCCAGCAAAGCCAGAAAATGGTGGATGCGCTGAAGAAGCTGGGGAGCAGCGTGAAGTTCACGATTTTTCCCGAGGCAAAGCATGACTCGTGGACGCAGGCTTATGCGATGCCGGAGTTGTACGAATGGCTGTTGCAGCAGAAGCGAGGGTCGGTTCAGAAGGGGCAATGAGCCAAGAAATAAGTCTTGTAGGGCCTATACGACTTATATGGCTACGCGTAATAGGGGCGAAGTTCCGACTTCATTTTTCCTACGCGGAGGGCGCGGTCGATTGCGGGGTCGGATTCTTCCAGATCACGGTCCAAGGTGGTGACCTGGCCGGCTTTGAGGGTGGCGACAGGGGTGCCGTCACGGAGGAGAATGCGGTTTGCGGTGATCGCGGGGGTGCGTCCGCCGTGGGTGAGAATGCCGGCGAGATTCAAGGGGTCTGCGCCGCTGATGGTGATCATGGCATTGTCCGCGGCCGTTTTGCGGATGGATCGGAGGGTGCCGATGGCTTCGGGGAGGGCGAATTGCTCACCGCTTACGCCGCTGATGAAGTAGCCGCCGCGGATTTCGCCTCGGGCCTCGAGGCGTCGGTAGATGCGGATGAGCTCGAACCAAGAGACATCCAGGGATTCGCGTTCCAGCATTTTCCGGAACACCACGCCGTAGCGGCGCAGGAGCGTACGGGCGAAGGTCTCAATGGCTTTGTCGCGATCCTGTCCAATATTTAAGAAGGATGTTCTCAATAATGACCAGCGACCGGCGAATTCCACGCTTGTGACGGCTTTGTGGTGGCAGCGATGGCCGTTGACGGCGAACGGGGCGCGCTTGTCTTCCGGGAGGAGCAGGGCGCGGAGGCCTTCGAAGCTATCGGCGGTGACGCAGCCTTGCGCGGCCAGCTCGGCGAGGGAGTGCTCGACGCGCGTGGGCAGGAGGCCCGTCCTTGCCACGATTTCGCCGAAGAACTGGGCGCCGCCCACGACGAGGGTTTCCAGGACCGTTGTCGCGTCGGGGGAGAATTCCGCGGGTTCCGATGTTGCGGAGAGGGCAAGCCAATGGGGTAGATTTTCGCGGGCGAAAAGGGACAGCGGACTGGAACGCAACGGCGTGAGGAGGCGCTGCGCGGGATTTTTTGACAAGGTGAGCCGTCCCCAGCCGATGCGCCCGGTGAAGCAGAGCTGGTCGAGCCATGCGGGTGTGTAATCCTTCACGCGGAGGGCGAGAACCTGCGGCTCCCATGCAGCGGCCGGGAGCTGGTATCCGTCGAGAATATCCAGCACGGCACGGACGCCTTCGACGCCCCCGGCGCGGTGCTCCTCATCCACGCGCTGCCATGTGAGGAGGAAGCGCTGGAATTCCGCGATGGTCACGGGCTGGATCTCCGCGCGCAGGCGGTTGATCGTGAGGCGATGGATGCGGGCAAGCAGACGGCGGTCACACCATTCGAGTTCCGTGGCGTCGTGATGGAATTTGCCGCGCAGGACAAAACCCTCCGCCTCCAGCGCGAGCAGAGCGCCCTCGATCTCCGTGGAGCGCAGGTGGAAAAGAGCTGCGAGCGCATTCATGGTGACGGGGCCGGTGACTTCGATGCGGCCACGGATCAATTCCCGTGTCGCTTCTTCGCGCTCCCAATGGCGCTGGCGGGAGGGATCCAGTTGCGCGGGCGGCAATTCCACGGGGCAATCGGTGTAAATGGCCTGGAGCATTGGCATTCTTTCCGCGGCGACCCAGAAGCTTTCCGGCGTGGCGAGTTTGCCGACGCGTTTTTCGCTGATGAGCAGATCGAGCATGGCCGGGGAATCTCCCGTGACATGCCGGATTTCGTCGCCGGTCATTGCGCCCATGAGCAGCAGGGCTTCGTGGAGTTCGTCGGCATTCACGGCGCGCGGCCACGCTTCCTGGCAAACTTTCTCAATGGCTGAGGCGTCGAGAATGCCGAGGCCGGCATCCGCCCCAGAGTCGTTTGCGCGCCGGGTATAGACGGCCTGGGTGCGGCGCTCCTCCAGTGGCGCGTTATCGAGGAAGGCGTAGGGTTTTGCGTTGAGGATTTCGTGCGCCATGGGCGATGGCTCCGGCAAATCGCATGCGATGCATTCCACCTTGCCTGTCTCAATTTTTTGAATGAGCGCGATGAGGCCGTCGATGTCCATGGCTTCGTTCAGGCAATCGTCAATGGTCTGCTGGACGAGAGGATGATCGGGAACCACGCGGTCGCCGGCAATATTTTCCAGGCAGGCGAGCTGGTCGGGAAAGACGGCGGCGAGCAGGTTTTCCGATTCCATACGCTGCAGCGGAGCTGGCACTTTGCGGCCTCCGCGCTGGCGCGGGAGGGCGAGCGAGCGTGTCGCATTCCACCGCCAGCGGATGGGGAACATAGGGGCATCGAGCAGCGCCTGGACGAGGACTTCGCGCACGCTGTTGCTGTTCAAGTAGCGGAAGACTTCCGCGAGAGGGAACGAGTGCTGTGTGCCGAGGGAAAGTACGATGGCATCGTCCGTCGCGGCGGCCTGCAACTCGAAGTTGAAGGAGCGGCAGAAGCGTTTGCGCAGGGCGAGGCCCCACGCCCTGTTGATGCGGATGCCGAAAGGGGAATGGATGACCAGTTGCATGCCGCCGGATTCATCGAAGAAACGCTCCAGGACGAGTTTCTGCTGGGAAGGAATGACGCCGAGGGCCTTGTAGATCGCAGCAAAGTAAGTGGCGAGTTGGAGTGCGCCGGAGTGGGGGAGGCCGTGGTCGTTTTTGAACCATTCCACGAGGCCTTGCTCCAGAGATGCGGGGGCGGAATTTCCGTTGTCGCTTGAAAGTTCGGCGATCTTTTTTTCGACCGAGATACGGAACCGGGATACGGAATCGGACAGCTCGGCGGTGCGTCCCGGGGCTTCGCCCAGCCAGAAGGGGATGCCGGGAGGCTGTCCGTGGGCATCTTCAACGCGGACGGCTCCCGAATTGATGCCGATGATGCGCCATGAGGCGTTGCCAAGCTGAAAGATGTCGCCGGCAAGGCTCTCGACGGCGAAGTCTTCGTTGACCGTGCCGATAAATGTTTCGCCGGGCTCGACGATTACGCGGTAATCGGCGTTGTCGGGAATCGCGCCCCCGGAGGTCAAAGCCACAAGCCGCGAGCCGCGGCGGGCGCGGATGCGGTGGTTGATGGCGTCGTGATGAATAAGGGCGGACCGATGGCCGCGCTTTGTGCTGAAGCCCCCGGCGAGCATTTGCAAAACGTCGTTGAACTCTTTTCGCGTAAGGTCACGGTAGGGCCAGGCCGAGCGCATGAGCTCGAAAAGTTGTTCCTCCTGCATGTCCTCGCACGCGACGCAGGCGACCATCTGCTGCGCCAGAACGTCGAGCGGTTTTTGTGGCATGATGAGGAGATCGAGTTCGCCGTCACGGATGCTGCGGAGCATGGCAACGCCTTCCGCCAGTTCGTCGCGGCTGAGAGGGAAGATGCGGCCTTTTGGAAGGCCTCCGCGTCGATGTTCCGCGCGGCCCACGCGTTGCAGGAGCGTTGCGATGGAGCGGGTGGGGCCGAGCTGGCAGACGAGATCCACGGAACCGATATCGATGCCCAGTTCCAGCGAGGCGGTAGCAACGAGGGCTTTCAATTCACCGCGTTTCAGGCTGTTTTCGGCGTCGAGGCGGAGTTTTGCCGAGAGGCTGCCATGGTGGGCCATGACTTTATCCTCGCCGAGACGCTCGCAAAGATGATGGGTGACCCGCTCGGCGAGGCGGCGTGTGTTTACGAAAACGAGCGTGGTCTTTTGGTTTTCTATGAGATCCGCAAGGCGGCCATAGACCTCGGCCCAGATTTCATTCGACATCACGGCTTCCAATGGAGAGCCGGGCAACTCGATGGCCAGATCCATTTCGCGTCTGTAACCGCAGTCGATGATTTCGCAATGGGCGTTCCGATTTTTATCGAGATGATGGGTGCCGACGAGAAATCGCGCCACTTCCTCAATGGGCTTCTGAGTCGCGGAGAGGCCGATGCGTTGCAACGGGCCGATGGTGAGCGCGGCGAGGCGTTCCATGCTCAAGGCAAGATGGGAGCCGCGTCGGTTCCCGACCAGGGCGTGAATTTCATCCACGATCAATGTGCGGGCGGTGGATAAAAGCTTCCGACCCGATAATGAAGTGAGCAGGAGATAAAGCGACTCGGGGGTGGTGACGAGGATATGGGGCGGTTTGCGCACGATGGCCTGGCGCTTTGCTGGCGGGGTGTCGCCGGTGCGGACTTCGGCGCGGATATTCACGTCCACGCCTTCGCTCGCTAATATTGCCGCGCGGATGCCGGCGAGGGGCTCCACGAGGTTTTTATGGATGTCGTTGCTGAGGGCCTTGAGCGGCGAGACGTAGATGACGCGTGTTTCATCCGGAAGATTTCCGGCGAGGCCATCCCGGAACAACTGATCCAGCGAAGCGAGAAATGCCGACAGCGTCTTGCCGGACCCGGTGGGTGCCGCGATGAGGGTATGCGCCCCGGACTGGATGGCCGGCCAGCCGCGTTGCTGCGGGATGGTAGGGGTAGCGAACTTCTGTTCGAACCATCGCGTTACTGCAGGATGGAACTGAAATGACTGCATTTTCTCTGTAATAGTAGTTTATTTTGCAAAGGAATCCACTCGTCTGCAATTGGCAGCCGTGTCGTGTGTTTGTAGTGTTTTTCGCTACCAAATTAGACTGGCTTGGTTAGATGCTTATGATGAACGGAGGCATGAATTTAGCTTATAGAAGGGCCGTAGTTTACATACATATTTATACATAACCTAATACCATGAAATATAAAACAGCCTCCATTCGCGGCTTTACGCTCGTGGAAATCATGATAGTCGTAGCAATCATCGCATTGCTGGCAGCAATTGCAGTTCCGAATTTCCTAAGGGCGCGCAAACGCTCGCAGGCGACCAGGATACTTGAAGATTTGCGCCTGCTGGATTCCGCCAGTGACCAGTATGCCATCGAAACCAGCAAGATCACCGGCATGCACCCTGCGATGGGGGATCTCAAGAACTATATTAAAACCGGCACCACCCTGTATAACACAGGCAATGATATCTTTGGTGATTCCTATGGTCCGTTCACGGTCGATTCGATCCCCGGTGTCCCCAATAGCGCATTCAACTCGCTATCGGATGTGGCTCCTGCGGCATTCTGGTCGCCATTTATCACTTCTCCAAACTGATTCGCATTGCGGATCAGTCGCGCTTTATCGGGTTCCGGCAAGGTTACGCAACTTCATGGCTTGCCGGGACCTGTAGCGCGATCTACAGTAAGGAACGCATGAGACTTCAACCGCGCGTTTTTTTTTTGATACTCCTGATCGGGCAGTTTGCTGCCGCGTCGTCGTTGCGGGCTGGCAGTCTCAATGATGTCGTGCTGGAGCAAATCCGGCAGATGCCCACGGGAGGGCAGTATTCAGCATCGCACTTTGCTACCATCCGGCTGGAATCAGCGGCGCATTTTGAATCAGGCAAATTTTTCATTCTGCCAGACTCGGCTTCACCCAGCTACTGCTCCGGCGCCACGTATCTGGTCTTCCTGAAAACGCTTGAGAGATTGAGGGACGCGGGTTTGTTGAATCTCGATTACGCCACCCTTACGGCCCTCATGATCCACGGCCAGCGGGATGGAGAGGGGATCTGGGGCCGTTGGAATGCGAACGGTCCCGGAACGGCACGGCTTTTCTACGAACTGGGGCTTGGGCGGAATTTCACCGATTTCCAGGAGGCGCAGCCCGGGGATTTTATGAAGATTTTCTGGAACAGCGAAGTCGGCAAGCTGGAGCATGGGCATTCTGTGGTCTACCTCGGTACCGAGAAGCGCGACGGCGTGGATTATGTGCGATTCTGGTCGAGCAACATTCCAGGCGGTTACGGGGAGAAAAGCGTGCCGCGGAGCAGGATTGTGCGCGCTATTTTTTCACGGCTGGAGACTCCTGCCAACCTGCCGCGCATCGAACAGATGCCGGAGATGGACACGTACCTGAACAGCCTGCAGACGCATAGTTCGAGCTTCGAGGAGGTACAGCAGAAATGCGGTTTTTGACGGACGAGGGGCTAGTATTTTGCGATTGATTCGACCCACATGATCTCGCAGGCGCCATTGCCTGTATCGGTGCGGCTGAGGGAGCTTCGCCAAGGGGGCGCTTCGGGATGTGCGGGATCGGTGGCTTCGATGAGGAGACCGCGCATGCGCACAATATCGCCGGGACGCAGCCAGGCGATGGCATGCAGGACGGTGGAAGAGGAAGGGATGAGGTGCATATTTGCGCTATGGCAGATGATCTGGTCCACGGGGATGGGCGGTGAGTCCTTCCATTCATAGAAATAGAAGCGGTTGCCCTGGCTGATGGTGAGTTTATCGAGCACTTTCTGATCCGACATGGGCCCCCAGCCGACAGCTACATCGTAAGGGGCAAGCTGGGAGGGGTAGCCTCCCCAGTAATGCTTTGTGTGGAGGACGCGGGCTTCTATGGTGTAGCGCGCCAGGGGTTTCAAGCTGAAGCCCTCTTTTTGGAGCGCTTCCATGGGTGTATCAATCATGACCTGGACGGGATCACTTTTCACCAGGATGCCCGGAGGATAAGTCCGTGCGCCAAGGAATTGGGTGTAAATCAAAACCAAGGTGGCGACGACAGCAAGGAAGAGTAATTTTTTCATCCTTGCCGTTTATGTTGCAGGGTTCGTGCCTGAAGAGACGCGAACAAATGGCTGGAGTGCGGGACTTTAGCCCAAGGCGTCTATGAGGGGTTGAACGAACGCGATCACCTGCGCGACCAGATCGGGATTTTTGCCATGCGTGGCGATGCGTTTTACGATCGCGCTGCCGACGACGACGGCATCGGCGGACTGCGCGATTTCCTTTACGTGACCGGGGTTTGAAATGCCAAAGCCCACGGCGATGGGGAGCGCAGTTGTCTTGCGAATCTCCGCGACCTGGGCAGGGAGCGATGCGGCGACGGAAGTCTGCTCGCCGGTGACGCCTTCACGGGAGACGTAGTAGATGAAGCCATCGGCTTTCGCTGTGATTTCGCGGATGCGAGCGGGCGGGGTGGTGGGGGCGATGAGGCGGATGCGCTTCAGGCCGGCTGAATTTGCAAATTCGTCACGATCTTCCTCTGGCGGCAGATCGAGGATCAGCAGCCCGTCCACGCCTGCATCCGCCGCATCGTGGTTGAATTTTGAGAAACCGTATTTGTAAACAGGATTCACGTAGGTGTAGAGGACGATGGGGATCTGCGACTCCTTGCGGATGGCGCGGATGGCGTCGAGCACGCCGTGAACGGTGGCACCGGCCTCGAGGGCGCGTTGGGCGGCGAGCTGGTTCACGATGCCATCGGCGAGCGGATCGGAGAAGGGGACACCGAGTTCCAGGACATCGACGCCGGCTTTTTCAAAAGCGATTGCGAGGGATACCGTGGCCTCGAGAGTGGGGTCGCCTGCCGAGATGTAGGCGATGAAGCCCTTGCGGCCGCGGGCTTTAAGGTCGGCGAATTTCTGGTCGATACGGTTAGGCATAAATGGAGCGGCTATTTTTTACAGGATCGGGCGGATGAACAGGATTATTTTGCCTTTTGCTTAAAACGCAAGGCGTCAGGAACGGTTTGCGACTGAAATCTCCCTTTGACCGGGTTTCGGTTCATGCTCTAAGTTGCCGCCGTGCCAGAAAAACCGCAGCGACTGACAGTCAACGAAATTTACACCTCGATCCAGGGCGAAAGCTCGTGGGCCGGGGCACGGTGCGTGTTCGTGCGGCTCACGGCGTGCGATCTGCGCTGCACGTATTGCGACACGGAATATGCTTTTTATGAGGGAAAGAAGCGGCTGCTCCAGGAAGTGATCGACGAAGTGCTGGCGATCGAATGTCCGCTAGTGGAGCTCACGGGGGGCGAACCGCTGTTGCAAAAAAATGCGCTGCCGCTGATGACTGCGCTCTGCGATGCCGGCAGGACGGTGCTGATCGAGACGAGCGGAGCGCATGATATTTCAAAAATCGACGCACGCGTACACCGGATCATGGATTTAAAAACGCCGGGAAGCGGCGAGTGCGCGCGGAATCTTTACAGCAATATCGAACATCTTACGCAAAGAGATGAAGTGAAATTTGTGATCGGATCGCGCGAGGATTACGAGTGGTCGTGTGAGCAGGTGGAGAAATTCTCGCTTTGCACACGGTGCCGTGATGTTCTATTTTCGCCAGTCTTCGGCAGAATCCAGCCGGTGGAAATCGTGGACTGGATCCTCGAGGACAAGCTTGATGTGCGGTTTCAATTGCAGATGCACAAGTTCATCTGGGAGCCGATGGAGCGTGGTGTTTGAAAGAAATAAATTATGCAAGTTCGTTTGACCAAGGATTTTAGTTTTGAAGCGGCTCACACATTGCCGAATGTCCCACCCGACCACAAATGCGCGCGGATGCACGGGCACAGCTTTCGCGTGGAAATTTCCGTGGAAGGGGAGGTCGATCCAAAAATGGGATGGCTCTACGACCATGCGCAGATTGGCGAGGCTACGCGGGAGATCGTGGAACGGCTCGATCACCGGTATCTGAATGAAATCGAGGGTCTGCAGAATCCGACTTTTGAAAATCTCTCCATGTGGCTCTGGAAACAGCTCGCGCCGAAATGCCCCGGGCTGTGCGAAATCACCGTGCATGAGACGGCTGCGGTGAGATGTTCCTACAGGGGGAAGTGAGTTTTTGTTGCATTCCGTCCCCATGCCTGCGTAGTTTTTCCAGAGTCTATGAAATGCTTTAATCTTCTTTTGATCGGTGTTGCCATCCTGCCTTTCACCGCTTGTGAAAAACATCCGGTATCCGATCTGACATTGATCGGGGTCTCGACAGAGCAGGCTGCGGAGAAGTTGCAGGGCAAACAGAGCGGCGAACCCGGCAAGGCATCGGTTGAATCAGGGACTGGCAAGCAATTTTTTCCGGATTCGAAGTAATATAGAGATTTTCTTCACGCCTTGAACGATCTCCAAAATAAACAAGGGATTGGAGATCGTTATCGAGCGCGGGTTCGGGCCTTCGGGTATGCCGCCCAAGGGGTGAAAACCCTGTTTTCGTCTCAGTGTCACGCGCGTTTTCATGCGCTGGCTGCCGTTGTTGTTATTTCCTTGGGGTTTTCCTTGAGGATTTCCGTGATCGAATGGTGTCTTGTGATTCTTGCCATTGCTTTGGTCATTGCATGCGAGGCCATCAATACGGCTATCGAATTTTTAACGGACAGAGTTTCAACGGAGCCTCATCCGTTGGCCGGCAAAGCAAAGGATGTCGCTGCAGGAGCCGTATTGATTTCGTCCGCTGGCTCGGCCGTGATTGGTGTAATAATCTTTGGCCCGAAAATCTGGCGGTTAATTTTTTGATTACAAATTTGCGTTTGAGAGCAAAGCTGGGCCGACTACTTTCGAGGTAAGAAATTGGAGAGAACGGGGGTAAAAGCGCATGACATCCAGGGCAAGACTGGCGATGCGCGGGTGCAATACAGCGGTTTTTGAAATGCGGTTCACCCAGAGGCGGCCAGCGTAGAGGCGGGCATGCTCGCGCCGGTAGTTTTCCAAGGGCAGCTTTTCGCAGAGATACCTGGCGGCGAGTTCGCCGGAAGCGATTGCGTAATAAATTCCTTCGCCTGTGTAGGGCTCGACCACACGGGCGGCATCTCCTGCCAGAAGGAGGTTTTCCCCCGAGGCAGGGACTGCGTCGCGGGCGAGGGGGGTAATCGTGTGCCAGGCTTGATGCGGCGCAATTTCAAAACGGGCTTCCGCCCATTTTTTCAATGCGGGGATTCCGGCAGGTTTGCTCACGAGGCAGAGATTTACATGACCACCTCCGATAGTGGTATAGCCTGCGTAGCCTTCCTTTAAAAAGTGGAGTACAACGCGCTCACCGAAATCCGGAGGGGTGGGGATATGCGTCTGAATCGCTACTCGTTCCCTCGCAGCTGCGGGCAGCAAGCCAAGCAGCCGCATAATGGTGGAGTTACGGCCATCGGCGGCGACGAGGCTGTGCGATGTGAAAATTTCACCGCCGGCATGGACTTTCCAGCCGCGCTCTACAGCCGTGACAGTTGTATTCTGGCGGACTTCAGCGCCGCATTCGATGGAGCGCTGCAAGAGCAACTCGTCGAATACGCTGCGCTTTACCGCAATTTCACCGCGTTCGGAAGAATGCAGGGGATATTTGATGGAACGCCCGTCAATGCCGATGAATTCAACAGCAGCGAGCTTCGAATGAGGGAGAGAGAGAACGCGCCCTGCTACTTCCAATCTTTCAAGCACAGGCCAGCAGGAGGGATTAATGCAATCCCCGCATACCTTGTCGCGGGGAAAAACGGCTTTTTCGAGGACAAGCGTCTTCAAGCCCCCAACGGCGCAAAAAGCGGCGCACACGGACCCGGCGGGACCGCCACCGCAGATAATCACGTCGTAATTCAAACAAAAATCTCCGCCACTGAATCGGCCATCAGCTTTCCTCTGCGTGTGAGTATGACGCGGGAGCCGTCGTATTGCAGGAAACCGAGATCGTGGAATTCATTCACTTCATTCCGCCATGGGGCGAGTATGGCATCCGGCACGCCGAGATTCGTGCGCAGGGAAAAAGCGATCATTTCGCCGGTGCGGGTGGTGGAATTCACAGCCTCCTCAAACGTTGCTGGCGAAGCACCGGCGAGCACGCGGTCAGTATAAGTGGCGGTGTCCGCGATATTCTGCCAGCGCCGTTCGCCAATGGTGGAAAAGGCGCCCGGTCCGAAGCCAAGGTAATCCGCAGCCTGCCAGTAGGAGAAATTGTGAGCCGATTCACGGTCCGGAAGGGCGTAGTTTGATATTTCGTATTGCGTGTAGCCCGACGCCTCCAAGGTATCCATCGCGGCCTCAAATAAATCGGCATCCCAATTTTGATCCTGCGAGTATTCCTTGGTCTGCAACTTCCTGAAAAATTCCGTGTCTTCCTCGTAGGTGAGACAGTAGGCGGAAATGTGCTCGGGATGAAGAGCGACGGTTTTTTCGAGCGTATGCCTCCATTGCCCGCGCGTCTGGCCCGGGACGGCAAACATGAGGTCGATGCTGATGTTGTCGAATCCGGCTTCACGCAAAATGTTGTATGTCTGCTCCGCCTGCTCGGCATTGTGAATGCGACCGAGGGTTTTTAAAATTGCATCGTCCCAGGATTGCACGCCCATGCTGATGCGATTCACGCCGAGGGCGCGCAGGGCACGTGCTTTTTCAGGCGAGACAGTCGCGGGGTTGATTTCAAAAGTCCATTCCGAGAGATCCGAGAGATCGAGGCGATCGCGAAGCCCGGTAAGCAGAATCTCAAGCTGGGAAATGGAGAGGGAGCTTGGTGTTCCTCCTCCGAAGTAGATTGTCCGCGGAGCGACGTTATAGTGTGCAACACTTTCCTCCACCTCGCGCAGCAGGGCATCGAGGAATCGTGCGGATTTATTTTTGAAATGCGTATCCACGTAGAAGCTGCAGTAAGGGCAAAGCTTCGCGCAAAACGGGATGTGGAAATATAGATGACGTACGTTTATGGTCTTACCATTCGCATTTCTTTCGTCATGCGCCATGCTGATTTTTTGCGACAGCGGGATCAGTGGCTTGTGGCCTTTTCCGACCCGAGGCCGGTATTGGCGCGGACAGTGAGCTCGATAAACCTGGTTTCGGCGCCTGGCTCACGGGTGAGGAGCGTTCCGAGGATCGCCGCCAGAAAACCGAGTGGGATTGAAATAATGCCGGGATTCTTCAACGGGAAAATCGTAGCATGTTGGATGATGCGGCGCGCGCTCACGGCTGTGGTTGCCGGATCAATGCCCATCACACTCGGGCTGATGATAATGAGCGCGATACTGGCGAACAGACCCACTGCAAGGCCGGCGACTGCGCCAGTGGTGTTGAAACGCTTCCAGAAAATCGAAAGCACGATCACCGGCAGGTTGGCGCTCGCAGCCACTGCGAAAGCAAGGCCCACGAGGAATGCGACGTTCACCGTTTGAAGTTTGATGGCAAGGAAGATGGAGATTCCGCCGACTACAAAAGCCGTGATGCGCGCCACAAATACTTCCTGGCCCGGGCGGGGTTCTTTGCCATGGTGGATGACATTCGTGTAAAAATCATGCGCGAAGCTTGTGCTGGCGCTGATGGTAAGCCCTGCCACCACCGCAAGGATCGTCGCGAATGCGACCGCCGAGATGAATGCAAAAAAGACATTTCCGCCCAAATTAAGCGCGAGCAAAGGCGCTGCCATGTTATCGCTCGGTTTGCCGTCCACCAGGATGTGTCCCGGCGTGAGGATTGCAGCCGCGCCAAAGCCAAGACATGTGGTCATGATATAAAACACGCCGATCAAGACCATGGCCCACACGACCGAGGAGCGGGCGGTTTTTGCATCGGGAACAGTGTAAAAACGGATGAGGATATGGGGCAGTCCGGCGGTTCCGAAGACAAGTGCAAGGCCGAGGGAGACGAGATCAACCGGCCCCCATGGATTCGCAGCCGTACGCCCGAAGGCAAGACCGGGCTGGAGGAAATCCTTGGTGACCATCTGGCCATCGGCGCCTTTCACGGGTACATGCGCAATGGCTTCGAAAAATTTAGCGAGGCTGAAATCGTAATGCTTGAGCACAAGAGTGCTGAGAAGAATCGTGCCTCCCATGAGCAGTACCGCCTTCGTGATCTGCACCCAGGTCGTGGCAAGCATGCCTCCGAAAACCACATAGACAATCATCAGGATGCCGACACCCGTAACCGCCCACTCGTAACTTACCACGCCGGAGAGCAGAAGCTTGATGAGTTGCCCTGCGCCGATCATCTGGGCGATCATGTAAAATGTGGAAACCGTGATTGTGCTGAGCGATGCCATCGCGCGCACCGGACGCGGGCTGAGACGGTAGGCCAGGACATCCGCCATGGTGTATTTGCCTGCATTGCGCAAAGGCTCGGCAACGATGAGCAGCACGGTGAGATACGCAACGAGAAACCCAACGGAATACATGAAACCATCGTACCCCTTGAAGGCGATCATTCCGGCGATGCCGAGAAAACTCGCTGCGCTCATATAATCGCCTGCGACGGCAAGACCGTTCTGCCAGCCGGTGATGCGACGCCCCGCTGCGAAATAGGCGCTGGTGCCCGTGGTTTTGCGGGCGCTGAAAAATGTGATAACCAGTGTGGCCGCCACGAATCCGACGAACATTAAAATTGCCGTGTGATTCACGGGAGCGGCGGCGGTTGCTGTAGCGGCGAGAAAAGGAAGTGGTGTTGCAAACATGAAAAAGTGGGGGTTGACTTAACTCTTGTTGAATTTTGCCAGAACTGCAGCTGCTGCCTTGTCCCAGCCGGCTGCCTTGACGACATAAAAACCTGCGACGATCCACGCCATGAAAAACTGCGAAAGCGCGAAAACATAGGCCAGGTTCAGGCTTCCGATTTTTGTTTTCATCAAGTCCGGATACCAACCGACCAGCACTGGCAACGCCAGGTAGTAAACGAGGAAAAATATCGTGACAGGTGCGATGAAACGCATTTTCGCGGCGAGGAGCTTTTTGAAATCCTCATCGGCAGCGATGGCTTCCCACGGCATGTTTCCCCGTTCTTCGTCGGCGGTCAATTCATGGGCAGGTTTGGCACCGCTGCGACCAAGCGGGGCAATATCAGTTTGCGATCCAACGATGGGAGTCGAATCGCCGGGTTCTGGGGTGATCATGTGGGAGACGCTAGCGGGGGGATCGAATGACAACAAGCCGAAAGAAGCGTGGAAAACTGATGGGCATTTTGCAAAGTTTTCATTAAGTTAATCCCCCACTTATGAAAGCAGCCACCCAATCCCAAAAAAAATCACCCCGGAATAACAGCAAAAATCCAACTTCATCCGCCCGTGCATATTCCTCCATCGTAGTCGATGGAGCCGAGCGTGCGCCGAGTCGCGCGATGCTGCATGCCGTGGGATTCAAGAGGGAGGATTTCAAGAAGTCGCAGATCGGGGTGGCCTCGACATGGAGCATGGTAACGCCGTGCAACATGCACATCGACAAGCTCGCGCTCGAGGCTGAGAAAGGTGTCAATGCAGCGGGTGGCAAGGCGGTGGTTTTCGGAACGATCACGGTTTCCGACGGAATTTCGATGGGCACGGAGGGGATGAAGTATTCCCTGGTTTCGCGCGAGGTGATCGCAGATTCCATCGAGACAGTGGCAGGTTGTGAAGGGTTTGACGGGTTGGTGACCATTGGCGGTTGTGACAAAAATATGCCTGGGTGCCTGATGGCGATCGCACGGTTGAACAGGCCTTCGGTATTTGTATATGGCGGAACGATCCTGCCCGGTTGCCTGACGGGAACGATGATCGGCAACCGGCTGAACAAGGAACGCGCCGAGCAGTTGAAGGGCAAAAAACTGGATGTGGTGTCCGTGTTCGAAGCAGTCGGCGCGCACGCGAACAACAAGATCAATGACCGGGAACTGGAATTGATTGAGCAGCATGCAATCCCAGGTGCCGGATCATGCGGCGGGATGTACACGGCGAATACGATGGCGTCGGCAATCGAAGCACTCGGCATGAGCCTGCCCAACAGCTCGGCCCAGAATGCCATATCACATGAAAAGATGGATGATTGCAGGCGGGCGGGAGCGGCGGTGTTGCACCTGATAAAGCGTGGCATCCGTCCCCTGGACATTCTTACTCGCGAGGCTTTCGAGAACGCGATCACGGTGGTGATAGCGCTCGGTGGTTCAACGAATGCTATTTTGCACTTGCTGGCGATCGCGCATGCCGCGGGCGTAAAGCTTGAACTTGATGATTTTACACGCATCGGCAAACACGTGCCTGTGCTTGCGGATTTGAAGCCCAGCGGCCGCTTTGTGATGTCGGAGCTTGTGGCGATCGGTGGACAGACGCCGCTGATGAAAATGCTGCTCGAAGCAGACCTTCTGCACGGTGATGCGCTTACCGTGACCGGCAAGACGCTAAAGGAAAACCTAAAACTGGTGAAACCGTACCCAAAAGGGCAGCAGATCGTGCGGCCTGTGTCGGACCCGATCAAGAAAGACAGTCACCTTGTAATCCTGCGTGGAAATCTCGCGCATGAAGGCGCAGTGGCTAAAATTTCCGGCAAGGAGGGGATGAAATTCACCGGCACTGCACGGGTGTTCGAGGCGGAGGAATTTGCAATGACCGCAATTCTCGACGGCACTGTGAAAAAAGGAGACGTGATCGTGATCCGGTACGAAGGGCCGGAGGGCGGACCCGGGATGCGCGAGATGCTTTCGCCGACTTCCGCCGTGATGGGCAAGGGACTCGGCAAGGATGTTGCATTGATCACGGATGGGCGTTTTTCCGGTGGCAGTCATGGATTTGTGGTGGGGCATATCACCCCCGAGGCTTATCGCGGAGGTGCAATAGCAATCATCCGTAATGGAGACAAAATCACGATCGACGCTGAAAAACGGGTCATCAACCTTGAGATTCCGAAAACGGAAATTGAGGCCCGCCTGAAAAAATGGAAAGCGCCGAAGCGCCGTTACACACGCGGAGTGCTTGCGAAATATGCAAAGTTGGTAAGCAGCGCTTCCGAGGGCGCGGTAACGGACAAGGGGCTGTAGCCGGACTTTTTTTTGAGGGCAGATAATGATAGACCAACGCGATCAAGCGCTGTTGGAATGAGCGTTTTCGCGTCGTCAATTTTCGGGCTGGAAAAATTTAGACGCATTCTCCTCGGTGCGAGGCGTTGACAATATGCCCGTCGATCTTTAGGTTTCCGTGCTCTAGAAATTTCCACTCCCAGTGACAACAAACGAAGATTACGTCATCGAGATACTGATTGATACAGGTCTCGTCACAAAGTCCCAGGTCGAACGCGCAAAAGCGGAGGCTGCCAAGTCAGGGCATACCGTCGTCCAGGCGCTCATCGACCAGGGGGCGCTCACGCAGGAAGATGTGACGAGGGCGCTTGCAGCGCACTCCAGCATGGACTTTGTCGATCTCTCGCAGATGACGGTGAGTCCCGAGGTGATTGCCACCATTTCCGGCGAAATGGCCCGGCGGTTCCGCGTGATCCCGATCGCGCAGGTGGACACGGGATTGATGGTGGCGATCGGGGACCCGCTGAATTACGAGACCTTTGACACGCTCAGCTTTCTTTTGAAACGGCCCGTGGAATTTGTGTGCGCAACGCCGCAGCAGATCAAGTCCGCGCTAATTAAATACTATGGCAGTGCGGATGAGGCGGCCGATGTGTTGAGCCAGCAGCTTGGTGAAGGCATTATCATCGGCGATATCGCATTGGGCGAGACAGGAGCTGAGGCAGAGACAGGCGACGCTCCCATCATTAAGATGGTGACGATGATGTTGCTGGAAGCGTATAAAGCACGGGCGAGCGACATTCATCTCGAGCCGCTGGAAAAGCGTTTCCGCGTCCGATTCCGGATCGATGGTGAGATGCACGAGATGCAGAATCCCCCGAAGAAATTGCAGTCCGCGATCACCAGCCGCTTGAAGATCATGACCGGCTCGATGAGCATCGCCGAAAAACGCCTCCCGCAGGACGGGCGCATCCAGGTGAAGATCGGCAAAAAATCCATCGATTTGCGCGTCTCGACGATCCCGACGAATCACGGGGAATCGATCGTGATGCGTATCCTGGACAAGTCGAGCCTCACGCTTGGCCTGCCGGAGCTGGGATTCCTTTCGGATGACCAGGAGATTTTCGAACGCTTGATCATGCTTCCGGACGGTATCATACTGGTCACCGGCCCGACCGGCTCGGGAAAGTCCACGACGCTTTACGCGTGCTTGAATTACATCAACAAGCCCGACCGGAAAATCATCACGGTGGAAGACCCCGTGGAATATCAGATGAACGGGATCAACCAGGTGCAGGTAAATGCGGATATCGGTATGACTTTTCCCGCCGCGTTGCGCTCGATGCTGCGCCAGGCGCCAAACATCATCATGATCGGTGAAATTCGCGATCTCGAGACGGCGAATATCGCAATCAATGCCTCCCTGACCGGGCACCTTGTGTTTTCCACGCTTCATACAAATGACGCCCCGAGCGCTGTGGCCCGTCTCGTGGACATCGGTACCGCGCCGTTCCTGGTATCGAGTTCCGTGCGCGCGATCGTCGCACAACGACTGGTGCGCAGGCTTTGTCCGAAGTGCAAGGTGCCGCATGAGCTGTCTGATGCGGAAATCCGCGGGTTGCGACTCGATCCGACGCAGATGCACGGTGCGAGCGTGATGAAGCCCAAGGGATGCGACCAGTGCAGGCACATTGGCTACAAGGGCCGAATGGGAATTTTTGAGATGTTCGTGATTAATGACGAAGTGCGGTTCATGATCAATGACAAGGCCTCGACAATCCAGTTGCGCAAAAAGGCACGTGAACTCGGCATGCGGACATTGCGCGAGGACGGTGTGCGAAAAGTGCTCGCCGGTGTCACGACCGCAGAGGAAGTAATCGCTGCGACAATGGCCGATGCGGACTAGGCAAGGGAATGTCGCAATGAGAACATTCAAGAATTTCACCTCATGGCCAATGATAAGTCATTCCCGTCATTCGTCATTCGTCATTCGTCATTAACACCCTATGGCTACGATCCCCATGGAAGACCTTCTTCGCCTCGTGGTGGAGGAGCGTGCTTCCGATCTGCATCTCTCGGTCGGGGCGCCGCCGGTATTAAGGATTCGCGGGCAGCTTGTGAAGCTGGAAGTGCCTCCCCTCACGCCTGAGGACACGGAAACACTGGTGCGCTCGATCACCAGCGAGGCGAATCTGCAACGGCTGAACGAGGATTTGAGCGTGGATTTTGCAATTGCGTTCAGCGCAAACAAAGACCGGTTCCGCGTAAGCGCATACCGCCAGCGTGGTTTTCTTACAATGGCGCTGCGCCTGATTCCGCGCGATCTGCTGACGCTCGAACAGATCGGTCTCCCGCCGGCGGTGCGGCAGTTGCTCGATTTACCGCGGGGTTTGATTCTGGTGACAGGTCCGACCGGTTCCGGCAAAACAACATCGCTCGCGAGCATGTTGAATGTCATCAACGAAAAGAATCGCAGCCACATCATTACCATCGAGGACCCGATCGAGTATTACCACAATCACAAGCGCGGTATCGTGAACCAGCGTGAGATTGGAGCGGACGTTCCAAGTTTTTCCGAGGGATTGCGGCGCGCATTGCGTCAGGATCCCGACGTGATTCTCGTTGGGGAAATGCGCGATCTGGAGACGATGGAGACGGCGATCACCGCGGCTGAGACGGGGCATCTCGTGTTCTCGACCCTGCACACCACCGGGGCGGCGCGCACCGTGGACCGCATCATCGACGCATTCCCGACAAACAACCAGGAGCAGGTGCGCGTGCAGCTTTCCACTAATTTAAAGGCGGTGATCTCCCAGCTTCTGATTCCTCGCAAGGATGGCACGGGACGCATCGCTGCATTTGAAGTGATGATCAACACCCCCTCGATCGGGGCATTGATCCGCGATAACAAGACATTCCGCATCAGCAGCGACATCCAGACCGGGTCAAAATTCGGCATGGTGTCGCTGGAGGCTTCCCTCGTAAATTTGTATAACCAGGGATTGATCGCTTATGATGAAGTGATGTCCAAGGCACAGGATCCTGCGGGAGCAATACAACTCATGCAAAGCCATGAAAACCCGCAATAACCGGAGCAGAGAACTATGAACTCAAAGCAAGTGATAGATATTTTTGTGGAGCGCGGAATTGTCCAGTCTGACCAGGTCGAGGATTTGTTGCAGGAGCTTTCCGTCTCCGGCAAGAGCGTAATGCAGGCGCTGGTCGATTTTGATTTTGTCAGCGAAGAGCAGTTTTACCAGATCATTGCCGAATCGATCGGAACGGACTTCATGGATTTGAAGGATTTCGAGCCGCCGCAGGAGATCCTGCGATTGATTCCGGCGGGGCTTGCGCGTTTGCATGGCGCGCTGCCCATCGGCTCGACGGGCGACACCATTTCCGTATGTCTCACGGATCCGCTCAACCAGCAGATCAGCGAGGATCTGCGCTTCGCGCTCGGCAAGGATATCCACGTGGTCGTGGCCCCGGTTTATCAAATCGAAGACATCATCAGGAAGAACTACGGCACCGATGCCGCGAGCATGGATGAAATTCTTGCCCAGCTCGGTCATGCTGGCGGCATTGAATTCGGGGAGGAAGGTGGGGCCGACCTGCAAAATGTGGAGGCGGAGGCGAATGCCACGCCTATCATCCGCTACGTCGATCTCGTCCTCTACCAGGCGATTCAGGACCGGGCGAGCGACATTCATTTCGAGCCGTTCGAAAACGAATTCAAAATCCGCTACCGCGTGGATGGCGCTTTGTATGAAATGGCGCCCCCGCCGCGCCACCTGGCTTTGCCGGTCATTTCGCGTGTAAAAGTGATGGCGAACCTGAACATCGCGGAGCGCCGCCTCCCGCAGGATGGGCGAATCCAGAAATCCATCGCCGGCCGCCAGGTGGATATGCGTGTTTCCACGCTGCCTACACAGTTCGGCGAAAGCGTCGTGTTGCGCGTGCTGGACCGCACCACGGTGAACCTGAACATCGAGGCCCTGGGGATGCCGGATTACATTCATCAGTACATCCTGAAGACGATTGAAAAACCGAACGGCATTTTCATTGTGACCGGGCCGACCGGCTCCGGAAAAACCACAACCCTTTATGCTTGTTTAAATAAAATCAATACCGTTGATTCCAAGCTGCTCACGGCCGAGGACCCGGTGGAGTACGACATCGAGGGCATCATCCAGGTGCCGGTGAACGAATCGATTGGCCTTACATTTGCCCGCGTGTTGCGCGCCTTTTTGCGGCAGGACCCCGATCGCATCATGGTGGGGGAGACGCGCGATCTGGAAACCGCGCAAATCTCGATCCAGGCATCACTCACCGGGCACCTTGTGTTTTCCACCTTGCACACCAACGACGCGCCCGGGGCCGTGACGAGGTTGATCGATATGGGGGTCGAGCCGTTCATGATCTCCTCGTCGCTGGAAGCGGTGCTGGCCCAGCGTTTGATCCGCAAGATTTGCACAAATTGTCGTACCGCCTACGAGCCAAGCGAAGCCGTGCTCGCGCAGCTGGGGCTGGCGCCGCACGAAATCGGCGACAAGAATTTTTATTACGGCAAAGGATGCGACGCCTGCAACAACACGGGATACAAAGGCCGCAAGGGAATTTACGAGCTCCTCGATATCACGGATCCGGTGCGGGAATTGATCAACCAGCGCGCCCCCACCGTGGTACTCAGGCAGAAAGCCATCGAGATGGGCATGGTGACTCTCCGGGCCGACGGATTGCGCTCCATTTTTGATGGGGAAACCACCATCGAGGAAGTCATTAAATACACCTGATGTATATTCAAACCGGAGGATAGATGGATTTTTTATCGACATAAGAGGCAAACGGACTTACTATCTGTCGCAACAGTCAATTCTCCCCATCCCTTAAAATCATATGCCCAAGTTCAACTACGTTGCTCTAGATGCGCGTGGACAGGAGTCCACAGGAGTTCTCGAAGCAGGCACCTCCAATGAAGTTGTAGCCCATCTTCGCCAGTCAGGATTCTTTCCGACCAGCGTGGTGGAGGAAGGCAAGGGAAGCGCGCCCAAGGCGGCAAAGGCCAAGGGCAAGGCTGTCCAGACCAGTTCCAGCTCGCCGGCGACCAAGGGGAAAAACGATGGCTACAAGAAGGGGAAG
>Ga0302319_10004965_pt1 | contig 27049 bp, 26 predicted proteins | sample Bog_T0_2_FD_203319 | JGI IMG/M metagenome (GOLD analysis project Ga0302319, IMG submission 203319) | Peat permafrost microbial communities from Stordalen Mire near Abisko, Sweden - Bog_T0_2 | ecosystem: Environmental > Terrestrial > Soil > Wetlands > Peat | place: Sweden: Abisko, Stordalen Mire... | reverse complement strand
TGAATGGTTTCCCTGCTTGATTTTCGTAGTGAATGCGCCCGCCGTGATAGCGGTCACACAGGTTGTGTACAAAAAATGTTCTTGGGCGAAACTCACCCGAGAGGTGGAGAACCCCGCAAAAACAATATAGCAGCCGCAGACCGTTCCGTAACCGGCTGCAATCACAATATTTCAAAAAAAGCTTGCTCGCGTCCCACCTTGTAATCCACTGAAAAGAAAACAGCTTGTGATAATCGTGGCGATTGGCCAAACAACCCCCTGCTTCTGCCTGCTTGCGTACCAGAAACTGGGATTCCGCCCTCAAAAATACCACGCGGCGATCACCCGCCGCCACTCCACGAACGAACTAAATTCGTTCTTTCTGGGCGAATCCGCCTGTAAAAGCAAAAGCGCCGCCCGCCTGAACCTGCACGTCGCCGCTCCGTTCAGGGCTGCCCATCCTCGGCGTTAGCCGCATACGTCTCGGCAAAAGATTCGTCGGGCGATGTGGCCGGCCAGCCGATGATGACCAGAAAAACATCCAGTACAAAAAGCCCGATGGCAATGTCGTTGAAAAGAGTCGCCTGGGGCAGATTGGGCCAGAGCTGGTTGGCTGCCCAAAAAAGAAACGCCACCGCCAGCATGGCTGCCTTGGCAAACTCCATCCGCGCGGGCCGATGCGCAATCTGGTAAGAGAGGTATGCCAAAGCAATGGCAACCAATGGAAATGCCGCAAGTACGTCGTGGCTTCCGGCCGGAAACAGCCGCGGAAATGCGTCCCAGGCGAAGAGCACCGCAACCCCTGCAAGAGTAGCTGCGCCAAGAAGGACGGGAACGGCCCGGTGGGCTCGGTCGAGACGGCGATACATAGGCCATTATGGCCCGCTCCGCAAAAGGAACCCGTAAAGGATTCTCAGGAGCCTCAAGAAAAGCAGCCAGGTCAAGAGCGGCCATTGCGCCCATGGAGTTCTCCCCTTACAACCGGATGCATTAGAATTCATACGGACACAATAAAAGGCTGTTCTCTGGCTCAAAAAAGCGATTGCGGATTCCCAAGATGCGAATTGGGTTCCGGGGCGCATCCCTCTATCGAAAGGATGCCTGAAAAGGAAAGGCCATGAAATACGCCGGATTGCTGGTGATGCCAGCCGGATTCTTTCTCTCGATCGCCGCGCTTGTGCTCTTTCCGGCTCCGGCTTCGCGGGCGGCTTTCGTCTTCTGCGGGTTGGCCGTTGAAGCGCTCGGCCTGGTTGTCGCGGTACGGGGCCACATGCAACCCCGCGGAGAAAGCCGCCCATGACGCCCATCGCCCCCGCCATGACCGACGCTGCCTTCGCCCTTGCTCTTGCGCTGCTCCTGCTGGCTCCTTTGGCCATCGCCGGCGTGGCCCTTATCAATACTGGGCTGGGCCGCTCCCGTTCCGCCGCACAGGCGCTGCTCGGCAACCTGGCGATTGTGGCTGTAACCGCCATCGTCTTTGCTTTGATCGGAGCTTCCGTTGCTGGCAACCTGCCCGGAACCCCCGGCAGCGAAGGCCACATTCTGCACCTGGCCGGCAAGCCCTGGAATTGGCTCGGCGCGGGTCCGTTCCTCCTTTCCGGCATGGCGGCTGCCCCCGCGCAGGCTCAGCTCGCGCTTCTCTTTGAATTCCTGGCCGTTGCCATGGCTGCAATTATCCCCTGGGGCTCGGGCGCCGACCGCTTTCGCCTTACTGCTGGCTGTGCAGCCGCCGCGGTGATGGCCGGCATCGTTTTTCCCCTGCTCGCCCATTGGGTGTGGGCCGGCGGATGGCTCTCGCAGTTGGGCGTCAACTTCTCACTCGGCGCTGGCTTTCTCGATCCCGGCGGCGCGGCCACCGTACACCTGTTCGGCGGCCTCAGCGCTCTCGCCGTCATCTGGATCGCCGGTCCCCGCAAGGGCAAATTCCCCAAGGAAGGCCTGGCCACCGCGCTGCCCGGCCATAACGCCGTCTATATCCTCTTTGGCTGCATGGTCGCTCTGGTTGGCTGGCTGGGCTGGAACTTGGCCGGTGCGCTGATCTGGCTCCATGCGCCCCTGTCCGCCTTGCCGGTCACCGCCATCAATACGGTACTCTCCGCGTCTGCGGCGCTGGCGGCCACCTTCGTGGTAACCCGCGTCCGCTTCGGCAAGCCCGACGCCAGCCTCTGCGCCAACGCATGGCTCGCCGGGCTCGTCGCCTCCAGCGCCTGCGCCGCCCTGATTACGCCCGGCGCAGCGCTCGCTGTCGGCCTCATCGCCGGCATCGTCACGCCGCTGCTGGTGGAACTGCTGGAACTCGCCGTCTCCATCGACGATCCCTCCGGCGCAATCACCGTCCATGCCGCCGGAGGCCTGCTTGGCCTGCTTGCCGCAGGCATCTTCGCCCCGCAGCAAGGCCAGTTGGTCGCCCAGCTGGTGGGCATCGCCACGCTGCTGGGCCTGGTGCTGCCCCTTGTCTATCTGCTCTTCTGGATTCTCAACCGCGTGCATCCCTTCCGCGCAGACCCCGATGGCGAGCGCATTGGCATGGACTTGCACGAGCTGGGCGGCGGCGCTTATCCAGAATTTGTCATCCACCGCGACGAATCTTACCGGTAGAGACATTCTGAGCAAGTGTCATTGGCCAACTTGCCCAACTTGGCTAACTTGCCAACTTGCTAACCCCGCGCAGCGGGGGCTAACTCGCTAAATGGTTCGACCGTTCTACGGCCTTTATGTTGGGATGTTCAATTTGCGTAATAAACGGAATCTCGATTCCTTTTTTCGCCGCGAAGGAACTCGTACCCGGATACAAGGCCAGGCTCGATTTCGAGCCTGGCCTGCCTTCCACAAATGCGTGATTTCGCTTTCGCCCAAAAGCGTGTACTCTGGCGCTAGGATTAAAGAGCACATGGAATTTCTGAGCTTTCTCATCTACCCGCTGGGGTTGGTGCTTGAGGTGGTGGCCATCATCCACTTCATCAAGCACCGGCCGCAGATGTATTGGATCTACGTCATTGTCTTTCTCGGTCCCCTGGGCGCAACCATCTATCTGGTGATGGAAGCCCTGCCCGACATCGCCATGTTCAGCCAGACCCTCAGCGGCATTCCGCGCAAGAAGCGCATTGCCGCCCTCGAAGCCATGGTGCGCGACAATCCGTCGGCGGCAAACTACGAAGAGCTGGGCGATCTGTATATGGATGGCGGCGGCCTGGAACTGGCGCGCGACGCGTTTAACAAAGCCATCGCCGCCCGCTCCGATACGCAGGATACGTTTTACCGGCGCGGCCTGTGCGCCCTGCAATTGGGCGACGCCGCGGCGGCGATACCCGACCTGGAGCGAGTCGTCCGCCAGGACCCCGATCACGATTTCCATCGCGCCGCCGGATTGCTGGCCCAAGCCTGCGCGTTGGCCGGAGACAAGGAAAAGGCCGAGGCGCTCTTCCGCAAGGCCATCAACTCCTCTACCTTGTCTGAGACCTACCTGAATTACGCGGAGTTGCTGGCTTCCCAGGGCCGCACAGCCGAAGCCCGCCAATGGGCGCAGAAGGTGCTCGACAAGGAGCCGACCATGCCCAGCTACCTCCGCCGCCGGGAGCGCGTCTGGTTCCAGCGTGCAAGCGAGACGCTCAAGCGGCTGCCAGCGTAGGCATTTCGCAGGTACGGCCGTCCGCGATTCGCAGTAATCTTCGCCTCAACCCTGGCATTCGACGGAGCGCCACCCCTTGCTAAAACCTTTATTTAAGCGGATGATTGGCTGTCTTCCTCTTTGACGCTTTCCCGGTTAGGAAAGGTAAGGAAAAGTAGAATGCGCAAATGTTTTTTCACACTCGTATTTCTGGCGCTTTGTCCTCTGCTCATTGCTCAGCAAACGCTGAACAACGAAGCCGTCATCAAGCTGACAAAGGCCGGCCTGTCGGACGATCTGATCGTGTCTACCATCAATGCGCAGGCAGGAACCTACGACACTTCCACGGATGGGCTGATTGCCCTCAAGGCCGCTGGCGTTAGCGACAAGGTGGTTGCGGCTGTCGTGGCGAAGACCATTGCGTCACCGCCCAAGGCATCACAGCCCACTGCCAAGACCGAGGACCTCGCATACGATCACAAAAAGTATCATGGTCAAATGCAACCTGGAGCCCGTGTCGTCATCGCGCCGATGGGCGGATTTGAGACCTACTTTGCTGCAGCTATTCGTGAAAAGGGAGTCCCAATAACGCTTACTCTGGACAGAGATTCAGCGCAGTATTTTGTTGTGTCTACAGAAACGGAATGGCGGGGTTTTGTCGCCGGCTCAAGCGCAAACGCAGAATGGAGTTCGGGCAGTGGCCATTTTGGGAGCGCCTCTGCGGCTAGCTCCACTCGAGGTCTAGAGTCGAGCATCATGTTAATCGGTGCAAAATCAAAGGATGTCGTGTGGGCTTATGAAGTGCATAAGAGCAGCCACGGCTCTTTGTTCTTCGGTACCCTTGGCGCACGCGGCCAACAGTCTTTGGCGGAAGCGTGTGCAAAGCACCTAAAAGAATTTATGGAGACGGGCAAGTAGCTACAATCTCCCCACCGCTCCCGGTAGCCATCACATCGCTGTCAAAAAGAAGGGCTTCGCCGACTGGACCAAGACCCTCAATGTCACCGGCGGCACGATTCATTTGAACGCGGAGTTGGTGCAGGCTCCGGCGCAGTAACAACCGCCTGAACCATCCCGACTGGCGGAAAAGTTGATGCGGGCTATTCAGTGTGCGGAAAGATGCGAGATGAATATCAACGTAGCTCCGGCATTCTCTCAAACGGCGGCGAGGTCGTGGCCTTGTGTCAGGGCACGACTTCAGTCGTGCCGCAACGCCTGCAAAAATGTGAGGGCTTTAGCCCCTGAGTGGGATTGTTTTCAATTGCTTACCTTGCGCGGCTCGACGAAGTGCGCCGGATGATTGAGGCGCACACCCTCTACAGCCGGGGCATCGGCCTGATCGACGCGCACCTGATCGCCTCATGCCTCATCGATCCGCCCACGCTGCTATGGACCAAGGACAAACGGCTCTCGGAGATAGCCGAAGCTCTTGGCATTGCCGCGGATATTCCCTGAAAGAGTCGAATTCGCAAAGAACGTCGCGCCAGATGATAGGGTATTTCTGACGGCCCCCGATGCGCAGACGCACACGCAAAACGCTCTGGATCGTGGCCGCGGTTCTGGTTCTCCTGGCCGTGGCTGTCTTTCTGCGCTCCAAAGCTCCGCCGGAGGCAGCACGCCTGCTGCCCGAGTCCGACGGCATCGTCTATCTGAACTTCAAGCCCTTCCGCGCCTTCCTGCGCAAGGATTTGAAGCCGCCCCAGCGCGTGCCTGAATACCAGCAGTTTGTGGACGCGACCGGCATCGATTGGGAGCAGGATCTCGATCAGGTTGCCGTTGCCCTGCACAGTATGCCCGATCCCAACGGCCCCAACGGGCCCGTTGCCTATTCCATGGTGCTGGTGGGCAAGCTGACCGGCCAGCGCCTGAACGCATGGCTTGAGGCGCGCGCCACATCCAGCGAGTCCTACGCGGGGCATACCATCTACTCGATTCCCTCCGAGGGCCGGACGGTGCGCGTTGCGCAAATCGGCTATGACATGATCGCCGTCTCCAACATGCCCACACCCGAGCAGATTCACTCCATGCTCGATCGCCATCGCGCCGCTGCCCTGCCTTTTGCGGGCTCCACGCTGCTCTCCCAGCACTACAACGAAGTGCCGCTGCTCTCGTTTGCCTGGGGCGTTGGGCAGATCGGCCTTCCCTTCAGCGAGAGTGGCGCCATTCATATCTTCGGGCTGGCGCTGCCCCTTGAGGCCGACTCGACCATCGTGGCCAGCGCCACGCCGGCCTTGTCTCTGGGGGGCGCGCTCAACGTGAAGGTAGAAGAGATTGCGCCCAGCGAAGAGGTGGCTGCGCGCCAGACAGCCTCCTTGAATACTCTGGTGGCCCTGGCCCGCGGATTCACCGCGCCGCTAGCCGGCAACCCCGCCAACAACGGCCTAAAGCAACTGCTGAAGACCGCCCAGGTTACGCAGCGCCACGAGCGTGTTGAGATCACCGCCGCGCTGTCGCCGGCCCTGCTCACCAGCCTTGCGCAAAGCGAGGATGCAACGCCGGAACCGGCACAGGGAAGCGCGTCCGCTCCATCCAACTAGGGCAGGTTCGAAGGGCGAGCCCTGAGCCCAGCTATTTGCAGTCCTTATCGCAATAGGCATTGGCAATCATCGACAGCATTGCCATATAGCTCGACGGCGAGACCGCAGCCCGCGAATTCCTGTCGATATCCACCTGATGAACAACAACCATATCTTTGGATGGCAACACCGTGATGAACTGCCCGCCCGAACCCATGGCGCTGTATGCCCCCTGCATGAAGCCGATATACGTGTTGCCAGGGTAAGTCGGCTCGTCCCAGACCCACCATAGCAGCCCATAACCCCATCGCTCAGGCTCGCCGCCATTGCGCAGCCCTGTCGGGTTGATATCTTTGAACGGAGTAATCAGCGTCGTCATATACCGCGCCCAGTCGCCAGGGAAGATGATCTTTCCGTTCCACACGCCCCAGTCGAGCATCAGCAACCCAAGCCGCGCCATATCTCGCGTGGAGAGGTACATCGCATACTCCGGATGCACGCTGTACGGCGCATCGATCTTCTTCTGTTTTGAGACGAGGTAGTCCTGCAAGCCCAGCGGCGCGGCCAAATCGGTCTGGAGCGCCTGGTAAATATCCTTATGCGTCAGCTTTTCAAAGGCTGTCCCCGCGGCATTGAAATCCCAGTTGTTATATACATAGTGAGTGCCGGGATACTCCGACCCGCGCGGCGGCATGTAACGCCCCTGATCCCAGGAGGGAAGCGTCTCCGGCGCACCCTTGGGAACCGGCAGATAGATGCCCGAGCGCGAAGCCAGCAACTGCACCAGGGTCGCGTTGGCCTCCATCGGCAGAAATGGATCTTTGTCGTCCAACCCGAGCTGCTTCACGGTCTTGTCCAGGTCGATAGTGTCATCGGCCAGATATTTTCCATACAACATGGCCAGTACGCTCTTGCGCACCGAGGCCACCTTGCTGGTGTGCGAAACGTCTCCATACGAGAAGATCACCCTCCCTTGCACCACCACCATCATGGAGGTTGTGTCCTGGGTCTTCACCCATCCGCGCAGCGCCTCCAGCTTGGCGCTGGAGTAGCCCACCGATTCGGGCGACGTCTGTGCCCACTCCGCGCCCGGAACCACATCGCCCACGATGCGCGGCGCAGGCTGAGACGCGTTCTGGCCGATGAGGGTTGATGCAGCAGCCACCAGCAGCAGCACCGGCGTTCCCCGGTAAGTCCGTAGATTGGAAATCGAAAGCATCGACAGCTCCCTGAGATGAAATCGGCCGCCTATCGCCATGCGCGTGGGCGCCAGAACTTGCGAAGGCTCCACAAGTCGAAGCGGAAGGTGTAATAGAAGAGAACTGGGCCAAGAATGAGGCCGATGGGCAAGAGCCACCAGCCCAGAAGCTCATGGACGCCCGGCGCTGGCGGGCCGCCCGAATTGAAGCTCAGGCTCGAGGAAGCTTCAGAGAACTGCCCGTATATCCCGGTGGTGTGGGGACTGATAAGCTTGAGCACGCCGAGGATGGAAAGCCCTCCGCCGATGATGTAGCCAAAGACAGAGATCGCGAAGACGAGGATTCCCACAAGGCTGAGTGCGCCCCAGCGGAGAACACTGCGCAGCAGGAACGCGGAGGAACGCGACATCTGCGCGCGCTTGAGCAGCTCCTCGGTTCGGTAGCGGCTAGCGAGTTCCTCAGGCGTGCCGAGCGCGGCCAAAGTGGAGGCAACGGTATCTGTTGCGGCCTCGCCGGAGGTCTTGTCGAGGATGTGAGCGCGGATCTCTGCAACGATGTCGTTGACATCCTCCTCCAACAGGTCGCGTAGTTGCTTGCGCAGAGACGCCAGGTAGGCATCCACGGTCTTTTCGGATTCGGCAGAAAGGGTCATGGCTTTTCCTCCCCTGTTTGCTTGCTCTTTTCCCGGTTCAGCGGTTCAAGAAGGCTGTTCATGCTGTCTGAAAATCGCGCCCAGATGCCGCTCATCTCCATGGCTCGCTGACGCCCTGCGGCGGTGAGCTGGTAGTACTTGCGCGGGTGACCGGAGTCGGACTCAACCCATTCGGTCTCGACCAGGCCGAGGGCACGCAGCCGGTTGAGCAGGGGGTAGGCCGTGCCCTCGACGACGATTAGGTCCGAACTGGTCTCCAAATGCCGGAGGATCTCCAGGCCATAAAGCCGGCCATCCCAAAGTGAGGCAAGAATCGCCAGCTCAAGCGACCCCTTGCGAAGCTGGACCTCCCACTTCTCTGAATTCTCTGGAAACTGGGGAAGGGTTTCTTTCACAGCAATATACTATGTAATGCATTGTATGATGTCAACAATTATTTAGGCTCGTGGATTCGGGCGGCTTGCCGTGACCTCGATGTGCCGCGTTCGCATCGGATTTCGCCGCTGTTGCATCCAACTACTCGTTGGCGCGCTTCCCCGCTGCCCGACCCCTCGAAGACCTGCCGGAGTTTAGCGGCTCGCCCAAGATCGAATCGGTTTTCGAGAATCAAAACTGAGAGGTCCCATGAATACGTTGATTTCTTTGTCTCGTGTGCGGAACTATTTGGGGATTTTTGCAGCGAGCTGCACGCTGGTGCTGTCGCCGCTCACGGCGCGCGCTACCGATACCCCGGCGAAGTCTGCGCCAAAGCACCCAGTCCTAACCGGCCAGGCCGCTTTCACCGATGCTGCTCACGAGGCTCCCGGCATCCGGCGTCATCTCACCGTCGCCGACCTGCCCGCACCAGCTCCCGAAGAATCCGTGGATAACGGACCCAAGCTGGTTCCACGTCCAGGCAATGCCTGGCCCATTGCTCCCAAAGGCTTCAAGGTGGAGCTTTACGCGACCGGCCTGGACAATCCTCGCCTGATTCGCACCGCCCCCAATGGCGATCTTTTCCTTGCCGAGAGTGAAACCGGCAAGATCAAAGTTTTACGCGGTGCCGGTCCCGACGGCAAGGCAACGCAGGTTTCGGTCTTTGCGGCAGATCTGCACCAACCTTTCGGCATCGCGTTCTATCCCGCCGGGCCTAATCCCAAATGGCTGTACATCGGCAACACCGACGGCATCGTCCGCTTCCCCTATAAGAACGGAGACCTGACGGCAAGCGGACCTTCGGAGCACCTCGCCGATCTGCCCGGCGGCGGACGCCTGCGCGGCGGCGGCCACTGGACTCGCGATCTGGCTTTCTCAAAGGACGGCACAAAGCTGTTTGCGTCGGTCGGATCGCATTCCAATGTGGATGACGCGGATACCCACCCCGAGGAGTTCCACCGCGCCGATGTGCTGGAGTTTACCCCCGAAGGCAAGTTCATCAAGGTCTATGCCAGCGGCCTTCGCAACTGCGTGGGCGAAGCCATCAATCCAATTACCGGCGAACTCTGGTGCTCAACCAATGAAAGAGATGCTCTGGGCAACAACCTGGTTCCCGACTATGTAACTCACGTTCAGGAGGATGGATTCTACGGCTGGCCGTGGTTCTATTACGGCGGCCCCAGCGGCGGGCTTCAGGATCCGCGCCATCCCGGCAAGCATCCCGAGCTGCAATCCAAGGTCATCACGCCGGATATCCTGGTCAATCCCCACTTTGCCTCGCTGGAAATGATGTTCTATGAGGGTTCCCAGTTCCCGGCTGAATTCAAAGGCGACGGGTTCGCAGCCGAACACGGCTCCTGGAACCGCGCCCAGCGGGGAGGCTATGAAGTCATCCGCCTGCCCATGCACAACGGCCATGCCACGGGCGAGTACGAGGACTTCCTGACTGGCTTCGTGACCTCCGACGGCCAGGTCTGGGGCCGGCCAGTAGGCGCGGCGCAAGCAAAAGACGGGTCGCTCTTCGTCTCCGACGACGGCTCAAGATCCATCTGGCACGTGAGTTATGTGGGCGGTAAGTGATGTGAAGCCAGCAAAGCCGACGCATGACCAAAGGAGGGTCGGCGGCAACTCGGGTCCTCCTACTTCTTGAGCCCCAGCGCCTCGGCCACCTTCTCGTCCACTTTTGCCGGCTGGCCGTCGTCCTTCCACACCACACCGAAGTTGCCGCGGTAGTCCCACATCGTCCAGCCGATCCCGTCGGCCTCGAGCGCCGTCCGCACATCCTTGATCCAGTTCATCCTTGATTGCACATCCGTGTGCTCCCGGTAAGCGCCAAATTCATTGCAGATCAGCGGCACGTTGTTCGAGTGTCCCCATGCCGCCGCCTCGTCGATCAGCAGCCGGATGCGATGCCCGTCCCAATGCTCAAGCCAATACTCTTCCAGCGAAAACCGGTTGGCTGCATCCGGAACCTCCTTCACCAACTCTTTCATCGAACTCTCGTCCGCCGGATACGGAAGGTCATGGGTATCACTCCACCAGGGCACGCCCCAACCAGCGCCCTGATGGGTAAAGGTGTGCGGATCGTAGAAATGGAAGTTGTAAATTACATTGCCGTCGCTCAGCGGATGCTGGGTGAGTAAATCCTGGATGTCGGAGTAATTGGGTCCCGTGGCAATAATCGTATTCTTCGGCGCGGCCTCGCGTATGGCCGCCGCCAAGCGCGCCTGAATTCCCGCCCACCGGTAGGAATCGTTGACCTCCGGCTCGTTGAGAATCTCAAAGAAGACCCGCTCCGGGTCGCGCGTGGCATAGTGCGCGGCCAGCCGCCGCCAGAGGGCGGTCAGCCGGTCCACTTGATCGTTGCCGGTCCGCAACTGCTGCTTCCAGCTATCCTCCGGGTGCAGATCGATCTGAACGGCGAGTCCATCGGCCAGCATCGTATCGACAGCCTTGTCCAGCCGGGCCAGAAACTCGGCGTTCAAGCCATCCTGCCCGCGCGGCCAAGCTTCCAGCGGGGCCGCGTCAATGCTCAATCGGACGTTGTCGAAGCCCAGCTTGGCCATCAGCGCAATGTCGTCCGCGTCGGTGTACCGATCAGTACGCGCGGCCGAGTAGTCTCGTGACGACTGGGCGAACCACTGCGATGCGTTGACACCCCGCTTGAGGTGTTGAGCGCGGGCAAAGGCAGTCTGCAAACCCGTTGCATGATCCTGCGCGGCAGCGGGAAGGGACAAAACCAGGACGGCGGTCAGCCAGCGAAAATGAATAGGCACGAGTTGCTTTCCTCCAAATTGACGATGAAAACCCCAGCCAACCATCTTACGCTCACACTGCGGGGGAATTCCTTGCAGTGCAGCTGGCGCAACAGGCACAATAGCCGCATCCTTCCGAAAGCAGGCCTGATCCATGCACAAACTTTCGTTCGCTTTCTCGGGCGGCCTTCTGGCTGCTCTGTTGCCCGTCTGCATGGCTGCCGCCGGAGCTGCCCAGAGCCCACCCGCCAGCAACCCCGAGCCAAGCAAGACCGCGGCCACGCCAATCCCCGCCAAACCGAATGCAAACGACGAGTTCCTGGCCAAGGCCGGCAAGCTCTACTACTCCACCTCAAAGACCGGGCTCAATGGCTTCGATTGTGCCGTTCATCCGGATTGGCGTGCCCTCCTTCTGAGCGCGGCTCACGGTTCCGCGGTAGCCGCGGACGATCCCCGGATCGTCCTGCTCAAAACCGTCCACATCAAGCTCCATGCCCGCCTCAAGGGTGGGTCCGCATTGGACTGGAACCCGCCTTCAACCTCTGAAACGCCACTGGATTCAGACTCGATCGATCTGCTCGATCACATGCACCAGGGAATCGAAAGAACCATGCAAGGCTTCATGCAGTTTTGGACCCCCTTTGTAAGCGGCTCCTTCATGCCGGCCAGTTCCGACGGGCCGGAGATTCTTGAGACGGAGAAAGGACACAGGATTCAACTCGAATCGAAGGGCATCTCGCTGACCGAGGAATTTGACAGCAGCCTGATCTTGAAGCACTTCGATGTGGTTACAGGCAGCATGACTGTGCATGTCGCTCCGGCCTACCAGCCAACGGAGCAAGGCCTGCTGGTAAGCGGCTTCCTGGCCTATATTCAGCCCCCCGGAGTCCCTCTCGACCAGGCGAAGGAGATGCACGTCGAGGTCGAGTACCAGACTGTTGCAGGTTCCCCCATTCCCGCCAGGATCAACATCGACATACCCAGCAGCATAACACTCAACTCAGTGCTCGACGGTTGCACTGTCAACCCATAGACTCTGCAATGCCTACCAAACAAAAGCGGCTCCCATTCTGCCGGGAGCCGCCTGTTGAATCTTGTAAAGTTGCTTATTTGCCGTGTGTGGTCATTGGGTCGGTATCGAGTGTGGCAACCTGCTCGTAGGTGGTGCGCAGATACTTGTGGGGATTGACCGGAACATTATGGACGCGGACTTCATAGTGAAGATGCGGTCCGGTGGCGCGGCCCGACTGGCCCACGTAGCCGATGACCTGACCCCGCATCACGTGCTGGCCGGGGATCGCCGCAATGGCCGAAAGATGCCCGTAGACGGTCAGCACATCGTGTCCGTGATCGAGAACCACTTCGCGCCCATAGCCCGCGCCCATGGAGGCTCCGGTGACTTCGCCGTCGGCGGTAGCGCGCACAGGTGTTCCATAGGGCGCCTCAATGTCGATGCCGGAATGGAATTTTCCTTCCCCGTTGAAGGGATCTTCCCGCTCACCAAAGCTGGAGCCAACGCGGCCTTCCACCGGCCAAATGGAGGGGGCATCGGCCAATTGGGTCCAATCGCCGGCAAAACTGGCTGTCAACCCGCCCTCAAGTGCCTTGGAAACTTCACCTGAGAGCGCCTGGGTGCGCAGCGCATAAAACTGGTCGATGGAAAGTTTCACCTGCTGCTGGTTCACATCGTCTGTGAATGCCAAGGTGGCCGGTGTATGCGCCGCGGCCGCGCTCGCGGCGGCTGACTTGGCCAAGCTTAACCGGTTCTGCCGCAACCCATAGAGAGCCGTCACTTCGCTGGCCAGTGCGCCAAGCGAGGCCACCTGCACGCCGCGATCATGGGCAATCTGCGCCATCTGCTTGTAGTCTTTGCGCAGGTTCTCCCGGTCTTGCCGCACCTGATTGAAGCTCTCGGTTTTCAGCAGCATCCGCGTATACGAACCGGCCAGTCCGACGATGGTGAATGCACCCACCAGCGCCGCGGCAACAAATCCATATGCGTAACTGAGAGGGAGCGGAATCTTGCGTACACGCCCGTCCTCATCCCTGGCTACAAAAAGAATGTAATAGCGCTTGCGTAGCATGTTCGCCTTTCGTCCCGGCAATCTACAGGACCGCAATTCGCCGTGTACTCAAAAAAAGCGCATGGCATACAGGGCTTTTCAGCCTGAAATCGTAACCTCGTACCCCGAAAGGGTCAGTTAACTAGCGTTCGTCAAGACTAACAAATCGGGCAGGCAGGGTCAACGAAAACCGCCCGAAAAATCATTTTAGGCCGGGTATTCGCCGGGCGTTCTCCCAGCCCGTCAAAAGCCTCAATCACCTCTTTGTCCCTTCTTTGTTCCTCGCGAATCAACCCATAACCAAAGCAGAATCAGCGCGTTACTTGTTTTACCCCTAGTCCATAACCCCTAACCCCTGACCCCTAACCCCTTTCGTTTGCCCTATCCTCAAAGAATGCGATCGAAGCGGACCGATTCCTTGCCCAGCGCCAGCCAAAGCGGAGAGCTTGCCCTGATCCGCCAAATCCGCGCCCGCGCAGGCCAGACCTCCAGCGCCGGCCTCCGGCTCGGCATCGGCGACGACTGCGCCCTGCTCCGTCCCCGTCCCGGCGAAGAACTGGCCGTCACCACCGACCTCTCCATCGCCGGCCGCCACTTCCGCCTCGACTGGCATCCGCCAGAATCCATAGGCCATCGGGTTGTGGCCCGTGGCCTTAGTGACCTGGCCGCCATGGGCGCGCGGCCCGTCGCTGCCTTTCTTTCGCTCGGCGTACCCCGCGAACAGACCACAGCCGTTGGCCGTCGCCGCGCCTGGGTGGAACGATTTCTCGATGGATTGCTGACCCTTGCCGCCGCGTACAAGACTCCGCTTGCCGGGGGCGACCTTTCCGAATCGCCGTTGGCCCTGGCCGACATTGTGCTGATCGGCGCAGTTCCGCAAGGAAAAGCACTGCTGCGCTCCACCGCACGCCCCGGCCACTTGCTTTACGTCACGGGAGGCCTGGGGGGAGCCGCCGCTGGCCTCGCACGACTCGCCGAGTTGGCTCAACAGGCTGCGGAAAAACTCCGTCCAGAAAGCGTTTTGTATCAGGGCACGACTTCAGTCGTGCCGCAAGCAGCCGAGAATAAACGACGGGCTTTAGCCCCTGAGGGAAGCTTTCCACCCATTTCGCGCCAAATTCCGAGTTTTTCCGCTGCCTGTCAGGCCCAACCTGCGGGCAATCACCCACTTCGCATCCCCAGGAAGCTCGAAGCCGCGCTGGCTCCGCACCTCTACCCTCAGCCTCGCATTGCGCAGGGGCTTTGGCTCGTCCGCCACGGCCTGGCCTCCGCCGCCATCGACCTCAGCGACGGCCTCTCTACCGATCTTGCCCACCTCTGCGAAGAATCCGGCGTATCCGCCGAGGTCGATGCCGCACTGCTCCCCATCCATCCCGGCGCGACCCTCGAACAAGCCCTCCATGGCGGGGAAGACTACGAATTGCTCTTCACCGCCCCAGCTACGGCGCGCCTGCCGCGCAAAATCGCCGGCGTCGCCATCACCAGAATCGGCCGTATCCTCCCGGTCCGCCGCAACCAACCCATCGTCACGCTCCTTACACCGCAAGGCCCGCTCCCCCTCGAACCCCGAGGCTGGGAACATTTCTCTTGATCTTAGGGTCGATCAGGCTTGCGAGAGAATTCTGTGGGGAGCGCTTCCAATCGTTCCAGCCACTCGTTGAAATGTGGGCACTGCTGACGGATCGTTGGAAGGCCAATCTCCAAGGCTGCTACCACGCCAAATAGCGGTTTCTCATACCTCGGAAACAAGGCTTCGATTCTCTTCGACGGTGCTGTCTCGGCAGAATCGTTAATGTCTTCGGGGCTTTCAAAATCATCTCTGATATCGCGGAAATCTTGGGCAAGGTCTGCCCTGCCGACTGCTTGCGCAAATCGATCTGGATCGCTGAAGAGCAATGCCTCAAACTCGTGCATCATAACGAGCGGAATGAATCGTCTCGGATCAAACCGCGGCCCCATCGCTCCTACAATGTCGGCAAGCAATGCCGATTCCACATGCACAGCTTTCTCAGAGGTTGAATTCTTGCTCGGAGCTTCTGCCCGCCCAGGCCAGCTATGCGGCAAAGCATAGTAGTCCACCATGGTTGTTGCAACCGCACCCGTATCCTCTTTCAGATGCCGAAGAATGTCTGTCCGAACGGCCTCCCAGGTACGAATGCCTCCACGATTACAGCGAAGACGCCGATTCCCTACAAGACGAGCCCCAACAACGTCATAGCCACAGCGGGTCAAGTGGTCGCGCAGCACATCGTTCACGAATGTCTCTTCGGTTTGTCCTTCGACATGGACGAGCAGGCGCAACATCGCTATTCCGGCACCGGCCTTCCTTCTAACTCACCCTTTTCCCAAAGCTGCCCGAGACTATAATCCTTCAACCATTCAGCCAGAGGTTCCGTCTCCAACCGTCGGATTTGAGTCGCTCCATCGACACGATCGGCAACAAGAACGTCTTCAGGCTCGAAGTAGTCCACCAGCAGCGGCGATTGGGTTGCCACGATTACTTGTCCCTCTTTGGAAGCTTGCCGGATGAGAGATGCGAGCAGACAGATCGCGTACGGATGCAATCCCAGCTCTGGCTCATCGACAAGAAGCACAGACGGGCGTAACTCCACCGGCTGCAGGAACAATGTTGCCAGCGCGATGAAGCGAAGTGTGCCGTCCGAGAAAGCCGACGCATCCCAGTACCGATCGGATCGCTTGTGCCGCCATTCGAGCTTGATGGTGTCGGGATTGAGAGCCAGCGGCTCCAGTTGAAAATCCACGAAAAACGGAGCGACCTGCTTCACTGTCTTACGAATTAAATCGTACGAATCGACATACCTGACCTTCAGAAGGTGAAGAAATGCGGCTAGGTTTGCCCCATCGCCACGCAATGCGCGATTGTCGTCAATCTGATTCGTTTTCTTTATCCGGGAATCGAAGCCGGTATCGTGAAATTGATAGCGAATAAATGAGGGGAACTTCGCACCGGGAGTTCCGCCGTCTAATGTGGCTCCAGCTAGTAAATCACCGGCGACATAGTAAAATGCTCCAAGTGACGACGAATTCGTCGCGAACAGATTCACATCAATCTGTTGTGTTGTCTTCGATCCATAGTGCAAAAGACGGTCGGCGCCACCATTTCTGGCGACATAAGAATCCATCCTCCCGGACTCGGCGTGTGCTTCGCCATTAATAACAAACGCCTCCAAAAAATTCGATTTTCCCGACCCATTCGCTCCGATCAGAATATTGATCGGGCGAAGCGGCAAATCCTTGATCGAGCGGATGCTCTTGAAGCCCTCTATCGTAACGGATTGGATCGTATCGGAGGCCATGGCTTTCACCTGGAATCGGGAGGTTCGGCGTGCGGTCCCTTTCCGCGTCGCTTCCGTTAGAATAGCGCGATACGCCCCTTGACGGGCTATCATCATGACTGCCATGACTTCCCTGAAAATCCGCGTCCGTTTTGCCCCTTCCCCTACCGGCCTGCTCCACGTCGGCAATGCGCGCACTGCGCTCTACAACTGGCTCTTCGCGCGCCGCGCGGGCGGCGACTTCATCCTGCGCATTGAAGACACCGACCTGGAGCGCTCGGAGGCCCGCTTTGAAGAGCAGCTCATCGAAGACCTCCGCTGGCTCGGCCTGAACTGGGACGAAGGCCCGGGAGATGCTGGCGCGCCGGAAAAAGGCGCCCACGGACCCTATCGCCAATCCGAGCGGCTGGCGATCTATGCTGAGCACACGGAGCGCCTGCTTGCCGAAGGCAAAGCCTACCGCTGCTTCTGCACGCCGGAAGAGCTTGAAGCCGAGCGTGCCGTTGCCGTCGCCGAGCAAGGCGCGCAAATCTACTCTGGCCGCTGCCGCTCGCTCGCCCCGGCCGCCATCGCCGAGAATATCGCTGCCGGAAAACCGTTCGCGGTGCGGCTCAAGATTGGCCCCGAGCCGTTGCGCTTCCACGATCTTGTGCGCGGCCCGGTGGAGTTTGCCGCCGATACCGTCAGCGACCCGATTCTGGTCCGTAGCGCCAGCGGCGTCTCGGCCGGCGTCCCGGTTTACAACTACGTGGTGACCATCGACGACGCCCTGATGGGCATCACCCACGTCATTCGCGGCGACGATCACATCTCCAACACGCCGAAGCAAGTGGCTATCTATCAGGCTTTCGGCTGGCCTGTGCCTGAGTTTGCTCACCTCTCCACCATTCTTGGAGCAGACCGCGAGCGGCTCTCCAAGCGGCATGGAGCCACGTCCATCTCCACCTTCCGCCAGATGGGCTACCTGCCCGAGGCGCTGGTCAACTACCTGGCCCTGCTTGGCTGGGGCGCGGAAGACGGCAAGACTGAAACCTTCAAGCTGGCGGAACTGACACGCGCCTTCAGCCTGGAGCGCGTGACGCCCAGCCCGGCCATCTTCGATTTTGACAAGCTCAACTGGCTCAACCGCCATTACCTCAAGCAGGCCGACCCGGAGCGCATTGAGAAGCTGGCAGAGCGGCAGTTTTGCCGGCAAAGGCCAGACCTCTTTCCCCTCTGGTCTTCATCCGAGCTTTATACCGCCGAGACGCTCGCCTTCCTGGCCAGCCAGGACCCTCCGATTCTTCTGGATGTTCCCTCCGCGGAGCTGATCGCACTGAGAAAGATCTGGTTCTCGCAGCTCCTCGCTCTTTTCCTCCCTGCCGTAGACCACCTCGACCAGCTCCCCGCCAAAGCCGCCTTCATCTTTGGCTTTGACCCCGCCGCTGCCCACGCCAATGAAGAAAACGCCGCAGTGCTGGCCGCCGATTCGGCCCAGACCGTACTCGCCGAGCTAGCCAGCCGCGTCCGCGCCCATACTGGCCCGGTTACACCGGAAATCTTCAATGTCTGGATCAACGAGATCAAGGCCGCTACCGGCGTCAAGGGCAAGGAGCTGTACCATCCTGTACGCATCGCTCTCACCGGAGCACACTCAGGCCGGGAGTTTGACAAGGTGCTGCCACTCATTGAACAAGGCGCGGCGCTCGGGCTGGCCATCCCCACCGTCCGAGAACGCATCGACAAGTTTATGGGAGTCTGACGCCCTGTGAGCGATGTCTACTGGATCCAAGGCGATCCGCCGGCGCAGTTGGCGATTGTGCTTTGTCCGCTCGGACCCAGCGAGCTGACCGGCGAATTGCTCTGCATCAGGGAGGAGCGCGTCGAGACCCTTGTGTCGCTGCTGGAACCGAAAGAAGCCGCCCGGCTTGGCTTGGCTGAAGAAGGTCCCCAGGCAATCCAGCTGGGAATGAAGTTCCTGTCTTTCCCCATTCGCGACGCCCACATTCCACACGACCTACCCGCATTTCAGAGTTTCGTCGCAGGCCTGGCCGATCGTCTCCGCGCTGGGGAGCGCATCGGCGTCCACTGCCGGGGAAGCATTGGCCGAGCCACGGTTACCGCGGCCTGCACGCTCATCCACCTGGGCTGGGAACCCCACGCGGCCCTTGCCGCCGTCGAAGCAGCCCGAGGATGCTCCGTTCCCGATACGCAGGAGCAGGAGGACTGGATTCGCCACTACAAGGTTGAAGCGGCAATCACCCCAGCCCCCTCCTCCGAGCCTACGATGGACCTCACCTTTTCTCACCGCTGGCAGGCAAAATTCCTTCCGGCGCAGCCCCTCATCCTGCCCGCGCGCCACTACATCTACCCCACCGAGGCCGAAGAGGTTGAGCAAGATGCGCTTGAAGTGCTGATTCGGCCCGGCCGCTCCAAAGACCAGCCCGCCCAGAGTGTGGAGAACTTTCTGGCCACCTGCGCCCTGGGTTTCCAGGACCCCGCAGTTCCCACAGGCCTTTGGTCCGCTCCCAACCCGGATGAAATCTGCGCCGTCGCAGGCGGCTATGCCTACCTCATTGACACCACGGCTCCCGAGCGCTTTACCATGCTTCCCTTACGCCCAGTCCTCGAAGTCCGCTCCGTGCCCGCACAGGGCTTGCTCCTCTTCGTCAGCCATCATGCCATCCTGGCTTGGCGTCGCGACGGCCAGGCCTGGCAATCGGAAAAACTCTCCGACGAGGGCGTGACCATTACCTCGATAGAAGGCGGCGTCCTCCGCGGCCTGGGCTGGACGATGATGACCGACAAGGAAACGCCCTTCGCGCTGGATTTGCGGACCGGGATGAGGACAACATAAAACTCAATTCACAGCACTGTTACTCTGTTCTCTGAAGGGCGCTGCAATGAAGAAAATCATAAGGGTAGCAAGTGTGTTCTTCCTACTGGTGATTTGCTTTGCGGTTTGGTTCATGATCGCGTCCGATTACGGCGACAGCGTCGTGTCCGGCACTTATCGCTTTGATCACGGCAGCGAAACATCAATTCTCGTTCTCAAGCCCGATCATACTTTCCAACAGACGCTTAGCCGTTCAGGAAGCGCGGAGCACGCGATAGGCACCTGGCTTCACCTCGGTGAAGCGGGCATCGCGTTTTCAAAAGAGTTCTTGGCGGTATCCGGACAGGAACTTGGCGCGGATGGAACAGCCTACGGCGAGATGCATAAGGCTCTTGGATTGTTCCCGGTTTATTTAACTCTCTCAACATACGACATAGAGTGGTATGGGAGAACCGATCCATCTCCCGCCAACACTGTTTCCGGTGCGTATGCCGGGGACGAGGAAGGCGTGCCGGCGACTCTGGTTATTAAGTCGGATCATACCTTTGAACAATCAGTTACTCACGCTAACATTGCGAAACATGCTCAGGGAGGCTGGGGGGTGAGCCAGAACGGAGACATTTACTTTTCAAACGCATTTATAAAGACAACCGGAGAAACGCTCAGAAATGATGAGACTGCCTCTGCGTGGGATCCGAAAGGATCCAATCTCCAGATCCAGATAGCAGTGATTTCCACATCTGGCGCTCCAACTTTTCGGAAGAAGCAGTTCCTTTGGTAGCTGTTAAGCCCTACCCCGCCGCCTGCTCCTGTTGCGGCAGGATCGCTTCATACGCCGAGTAGACCCCTTCGAACACCGAGTCCCAGCTCATGGTGAGCGAATAACTCCGCGCCGCCAAGCGCATGGCCGCGAGCTTTGCGGGGTCGGCGAGCAAGCCTGCTGCCGCAGCAGCAAACTCCGCGTCGGGAACAATCCGTCCCGTCTCTCGGTCGCGGACAATCGTGGGCGGCCCGCCGTCGGGGGTCACGATCGCGGGCACGCCGCTGGCCAGCGCCTCCAGCACCACATTCCCAAAGGTATCGGTGTGGGACGGAAAGACAAACAGGTCCATGCTGGCGTAGGCCTCGGCCAGTGCCTCGCCTTTGAGTACGCCGGTAAAGACCGCACGAGGCAACCGCTCGCGCAGCCAGCCTTCCTCCGCACCGTGGCCCACAATCAGAAACCGGAAACTCTTGTGGCCAGCCCGCTCCAGCTCTTCCTGCACCTCGGCCAGCAGCGTCACGTTCTTCTCAACCGACAGCCTTCCCACAAAGCCCAGCACATGGTCGCGGTCTTCCGGGTCGCGCTTTCGCTTGGCCGGATGGAAGAGCTCGGCATCCACGCCGCGCGGCATCAGGTGGCAGGGCCGCCCGGTCGTCCGCTCCAGCAGAGCGCACAGCTCGCGGTTGGGCGCAAACAGCACCTGCGCCACGGAATAGAACCGGGCCGCGGCGGCCATGGTCAGATCCTCGATCTTCTGGCCGGTGGCGACAGAGTGCCGCTCCGGCAGCAGCCGCAAGAACCAACTTGAACGCCGCGCCAGGTACTCATGAACATTGGTATGCCAGCTCGCGGCCAGCGGCAGATTGAGATGGTGCGCCAGATACGCGCCCAGCATACCCACCTCGCTGGGGCCTGTAATGTGGATCAGATCGGGCTGGAAGCGCTCAAGAACCTCGCCGATGAGCGGAATATGGCGCAGAAACGCCGGATCGAAGCGCAAGTCTTTTTCCAGGGCAAAGGAGAGAAAGCCACGCGGCAGCTCCAGCGTCCACACATTGCCGTCTTCGAGAATCGCCTGCGTGCGGTCTCCGGCGCGGACGCAAAGAAAGGGCAGATTGCGCCGCCGCGCAAACGCCTCAAAATGACGGCTGGTGTGCGCAACCCCGTTCACCTCATGGAAGGAGTCGGGGAAGTAAGCCACGCGCGGCATTTGTGCACTCATCGTTTAGCCGTCGTGTTCACCCAGCGCCAGCCGCAGCTGGTGCGTCTCGCTCCACGCCATGCGCAGCCCGCCTGAAACCAGGCCCCGGCCCATCACCTGCACCAGCCCGATACAGAAGCTCATCGCCTGCGGCGCAGTTCTGTTGGGCCAGAGTTCGATCAGCGGCCGAATCACCCCGTTCGCGTCGGGATGATAGACGCGCTCATCCCAGGTCCGGGAGCCCTGCGGGAACTCAGGATAGTGGCGCACCGCATCGATCGCCGACTGCAGAATCCGATGCTTCCACGGCTCGGCGTACTGCGGCATAAAAAGCATATTGCTCTTTTTCTCGCGCCGTACCTCATGCACGAATTCAGTAAAGTTTGCCGCGTTGGTCAGATTAATGTTGGCGTTCGGCTCCACGCCGTGCCGGTCGCCGCCAGAGATGAGCAGCATGTTCCATTTCTCCGCCAGCCGCCGTACGCTGCGATTCTCATCCCAGTGGCGCAAGCCATTCAGCTCCAGCGCGTGCATATAGTTGCCGTTTTTGAGCAGAAACTCGTTGACGAGAAACTCGTGCTTCTCCGCACCGATCAGGTAAAGATCCCACATGGGATGGTTGAAGATGACCAGCACATTGGGCTCCGCGTGCAGCGCAGCCAGAATCTCGGTGAGCCGTGCATCGCTGGGGTGCGCGGTGAAATCCAAAAGCGTTGCCATCCATTCCGCCGCCCGCGCGCTGGGCAGGTTGTGGACGCCCAGGTGAAAGGCCTGATTGCCATAGGGCGCGGTCCATTCGACTGAAACCGGAATCTGCCGAGCGCTGGGCACCGTCCGCAGCAGCATGGGCGCGGTGATGGAGTCGTGATCGGTGATGGAAACCATCGGCGCCAGGTCCAGCTTCTCGATCTGGCGGCTCTCCAGATCGAATGCCAGCTTCGGCGTCATCGGCGGCGTCCAGTAGCTGGCCGCATAGTTGACGCGGATTCCGTGCATCTCCTGGGTCCGCCGCTCCAGCCGCGACAGCAGAGGCCGCATTACCGGGTACTGGTTGCCAAAATTCGCCAGAAAATCCAGCGTCTCCTTTGACTGGTTGGTGTGACCGTGCAGCGAAACGCCCGTGCAGAAGCCTTTTGGCGCGTTGGGGTCACGCCACAGGTATGAGATGGTTGAGCTTGCCATTGCTGCTCCTTCTCCGTGATCGTGCCCGGATTTCTGCATCCAGTATCCCTGCCCAACCATCAACACCCGGTTAAGACGACGCGAATTACCCTTCAATTAGCAAAAGAATCAACAAAGTAACCCCAGGCTTCCAGCAAAAAACACCGCTGAAAACCTCATAACTCCAGTAATGGCACGGAAGGGAATCGCATGGTCAAAAACGCCCCGCTCCACGTTCCGCGCGACGGCCAGTTGTGAGGCAAGGTATGCAATAAGCCTAGCAGAATCAGTTCCAATGTATGCAATCCGCCTAGGTTTTCTTAGCCTGAATGCGCTCGCCCTCATTTGCTGGTTTTGGCCAGCTCCGGCCCTAGAAAATCCTCGACCGTCCAGCCCGCCATCAAATCTTCGCCGGGCGTCATCTCCTGGCTCTCCGCCAGTTTGCCCTCCGCCACCTCGGCCAACAGGTAATTCTCCGTCAGCCCGCGGCGCAGAAGCTCGTATGCCTGCTCCGGTGTATCGGCAAACTGGAATAGTTCGATGTCCTTGGGCGAGATTGCTCCCGTGTCCACCAGCGCATCGAGGTTAAACACCTTCTTCCAATACTCCGAGCCGTAAATGACCACCGTGATCTTCTTGGCCAGTTTCTGGGTCTGCGCCAAGGTCAGGATCTCGAACATTTCATCCAGGGTGCCGAATCCGCCGGGAAAGACCACCAGCGCCTTCGATAGGTAAGCAAACCACAGCTTGCGCATGAAAAAGTAATGAAATTCAAAGTTGAGCGAGGGAGTAATGTAAGGGTTCGGCGCCTGCTCAAAGGGTAGGCGAATATTCAATCCGATGGTCTTGCCGCCCGCTTCATAAGCCCCGCGGTTGGCCGCCTCCATGATTCCAGGACCGCCGCCCGAGGTGACCACAAACCGGTGCCGCCGGGACGGAATTCTCTTGGCCCATGTAGTCAGCAGTCCGGCGAGCTGCCGCGCATCCTCGTAGTAGCGCGCCATCTTGACCGCTGCTTCTGCCCGCTTCAGTTGCAACTCCGTGGCCTGACCCGCCGCAATCGCAGGTGCGCTGGCAGGCTGCTCGTGGCTCGGAGCCGCCTGGGTCGAGCCTGTATTCTCAAGCAGCTCCAGGGCATGATCGGCCTCTTCCCGCCCGCGAAATCGCGCCGACCCGAAGAAGACAACCGTATCCTGAATCTGCTCGCGCCGGAACCGCGCCAGCGGCTCCATATACTCGGCCACAATCCGGATCAGCCGCCCATCCGCGCTGTTGAGAAAGCCTGAATTCTCATACGCCAGCGACGCCCGCGTCAGCGCCGCCGGCACAGTTCCCTGTTCCCTGTTCCCTGTTCCCTCGTTCTCCATTCCTCATCCATCCCGGTGCCGGACCGCGTCCTGGAACGCGATCCAAATATTCAAAAGCCCCAGCCCCGAGACGATGCCCCGAACCGCGCCGTTGGCGGCATAGATTGCGAGTGTGGGGAACTGTGCAAAAAGAGGATTCCGGTCCCAGACCATCGGCCACCATGGCGCATAGCAGATAGCTAGGCCGATGTACATGCGCAGCAGTACCCGCAAAAGCAGTTCGCCTCGCTCAAGCCAGCGCGGAATTCGTTGGCTGGCCGGGTCGAGCGCAATCTCCAGCGTAGGCGCCGCACCATCCGTCCGCCCTGACCGGGGGGCCGGGCTTGCGGGCAATGAAGACGATATCGATTCCGGCTGTCGTTGCATGCTAGGGTTACGCGCGCCGCCCCGTCTCCCGCCACGTCACGGGCATATGCCAAAGGCCCGGAAACCCCGGCCCGGCTCAGGGACGCCGTACTGCAACGGTACCACAGCAAGCGTCATGAGCCGGAGCGGCCTCAACATCGGATGGTGGGCTGCCTGCGCCTGTGACCTCCTGCTCGTTCACTGACCTCTGACCCCTGACCCCTGAACTCTGTCGTGCGGCTCAACCTGATAACTGCCATAGTCAATGGTCATGACGGCCGTGCCCCCGATCCTAACTTTGGTCTCGCTGCGCACCGCATGCGGCAGCCAGAAACCGCCTGTCTGCGCGCCCGTGTAGTGGATCAGTGCCCGCGAAATCCAGAAAGAGGGGTTCTTGGCCGGCTCGGTCTCCATCTTCACCACCATAAAGTCCGCCGCATCCACCCAGACTTTGCCTCGATATAAAAATTTGCTGGGAACTAATGGCTCTACGTCCAAAATGTAGGTCGGGCGTCCGTCCAGGCTTTCACTCCCGGCCAGTTGAAACCTGTAATTGTCCGTCGTAAGCGCCGTCGACCGCATGTCCTGCGCGGCCTCCTTCTCGCTCTCGACTGCGCGCTTCAGCACCTTGTTGCAAAGAAGATTGGACCCCGTCAGCGACACAATCCGAAAAGTCTTGCCGGTCACAGAGTCGTAGTTCACTTCCAGGTCCATCCTGGCCGCAATCGTTGCGGAAAAGCCTCGGTACTCCACCATGTAGTGCCGCAGCGTTATATAGTGTTTCAGCGCTTCGGTCTGCGCCTGATTATGGCTCCGCATCTGCTCCGCAATCTGCGTCGCGCTCACATTGCCCGGTGAACCCTCAACTGGACTCTCCGGCCAGATTGCTCGCGTCATGCAGACCAGCGCAACCGCAAGAAGAATCCGTCTCCTCCGTTGGATGGACATGAGGCATATCATACTCGGCCTCCTTTAAAGTGGCGCTACAGTTTTAGCCTTCGAAGACCGCCAGCGCCTGAATCGAGGCTTCTCATTGCCCAATTCCCCTTTTTGTGTGATGCGCCCCAGCCGCAATGGGTGGTAAAGTGTCCGTCAGGAGAATCACGTGAGCCTCAGAGATTTCCTGGCCAAGCAATTCATCGGCGTCATCGAGTGGAATGAACAGGCAGACGGCATTCTTGCCTATCGCTATCCCATGCGGGATCTGGAGATTGAAAACGGCGGAAGGCTTACCGTGAGCGAGTCGCAGATGGCCGCCTTCGTCAACGAAGGCAAGATTGCAGACATCTTTGGCCCCGGCCTGCACACGCTCAATACCCGCAATCTTCCCTTGCTCACCGACCTGATGAACTGGGACAAGGCCTTTGAATCTCCTTTCAAGTCAGAGGTTTACTTTTTTTCAACCAGGCTTCAAATCGACCAGAAGTGGGGCACGGCCACGCCCATCACCGTCCGCGACAAGGAATTCGGCGCGGTGCGGCTGCGCTGCTACGGCATCTACTCCTATCGCATCGCCGATCCGCGCGCGTTTTTCAACCAGATCAGCGGCACCCGAGACAAGTACTTCGCCGCAGACCTGGAAGGCCAGTTGCGCGATACCATCGTCGCCCGCATGACCGGCATCTTTGCCAACAGCGATCTCTCCTTTCTCGATATGGCCGCCAATCAGGCCGCGCTCGGCGAGAAAATCGTCGAGCAAATGAAGCCGGCCTTTGCCGCGCTCGGCCTGGCGCTGGACCAGTTTGTCGTCGAGAACATCTCGCTCCCCGACGAACTGCAAAAGGTCTTCGACCAGCGCATTGGTATGAACATGGTCGGGGACCTGGGCCGCTACACCCTGTACGCGGCAGCCGAGTCGCTGGACCTTTCCGCGGCCAACTCCAGCGGAGCGGCCGGCATGGGCATGGGGCTGGGCGCTGGCGCAGCGGTCGCGCAGGTCTTGCAGTCCTCGCTTAGATCGGTCACCCCCGCCGCGCCGCCTGCCGCCGCGCCGGTTCTCATCGGCGTTCAGACAGGCGCAGCAAGCCCTGCCGCCGCGCAGGCCTCCAAGTTCTGCATCGAGTGCGGGCACGCCTTGCCTCAAAGCGCGAAGTTCTGCGCGGAATGCGGGAAACCGCAATGAACTGTCCTTCCTGCGGCGCTCCCATGCGGCTCAAGCCGGATGAGGACAGCTACAAGTGCGACTATTGCCGCAGCGTTTTTCTGCCGGAAAGAAGCGACGACGGCGTGCGCGTCCTAGGCGAGGCGTCCGCGCAGGCCTGCCCCATCTGCAACCTCCCTCTGGTCAACGCAGCCATCGCCAAAGCGCGTATCCTCTACTGCGCCAAGTGCCAGGGCATGTTGATTCCGATGCAGGTGCTGCCATCACTCATCGACGAGTTGCGGGAAGGGCAGAGCGGCACAGCGCCTCAGCCAGCGGCCGATGGCAGCGATTTGCAGCGCAAGATCGCATGCCCCCAATGCCGCCATCGCATGGAGACTCATTTCTACGCGGGACCCGGCAACGTGGTCGTCGACTCCTGCGAAGATTGCAGCCTTATCTGGTTCGATCGCGGCGAGCTCAAGCACATCGTTCGCGCTCCTGGCCTGTACGCCGAGACGGCTTCTTTCGGCGGGTCGTCCAGTTTCGACGACGATTCGGGTGCCTGAGCGTTGGGCAAAAGGCCCCAGATTTTTCCTTGAATCTGGTCAATATTGACCAGTCCGCGATCGTATTCGGTAGTACGCTATTTTCCGTGCGGCCACTTGAGCGCTCGAAGAATGCGCACGCAGCGGCTTGAATGAACGGCAATCGCGCCGTTCCGCACAAGGGTACTCAACCTCACTTGCCTCCTCGGAATCGTCGCGAGGTATGCGCAGTCGTCTCCGGGAGCGTTCTTCGTTGCCCATCACGGTGTTCCTGATGCGCCTTCACG
>Ga0302319_10004964_pt1 | contig 27052 bp, 22 predicted proteins | sample Bog_T0_2_FD_203319 | JGI IMG/M metagenome (GOLD analysis project Ga0302319, IMG submission 203319) | Peat permafrost microbial communities from Stordalen Mire near Abisko, Sweden - Bog_T0_2 | ecosystem: Environmental > Terrestrial > Soil > Wetlands > Peat | place: Sweden: Abisko, Stordalen Mire... | reverse complement strand
AAATTGGGAGTCGAATTACAGCAGACTCGACTGGCCAACCTTCTTCTTCCGTTTGATCGGCCGTCCTCTGGGCAGAGGCGCGACCCGTCGGCCGAGCGCTTTGGCGATCTCGCGTTTGAAGCGCATCACCGAGCGCCCAGCTGCCATTCGTCGCAGCGCGCAACTCGTCGATGAAGCCGGCGTCGAGCGCGTCGCGGAACAGAGTCCGGTAGCTGACCTGCCGCTCGGCCGGCGTTCGGCCGAGCCGGTCGAAGAGGTCGCGGGCCGCCGCCAACGAATCAGCCGAGCCCCGCGCGTGCGCGCGGTAGCTGGACCAGCGATACTCGCGCGGATGGCGCACCATGTGCACACGGACCGGGTTGAGCTCGATATACCGGCAGCAGCTGAGAAATATCTCTCGCTGTCGATCGGCGCTGCGCGATAGCGCCCCTCCCACAGCGTTCCCGTGCGCCGGTAGCGCGTGTTGACGTAACGCACGTAGCGGCGGCCCAGCGACTGCATGGCGCGCGGCAAGCTGTCGGCGTCCCGCGGCGTCGTCAACAGATGCACGTGGTTCGTCATCAGAACGCAGGTGTGAACGACGCAGCCATATTCAGCGGCCGCCTCGGCGAGCCAATCGCGGTAGCACGCATAATCGTCGTCATCGAAGAAGATCGCCTGACGATTATTGCCGCGCTGGATCACGTGCAACGGCTGCTCCGGCAGGAAATAGCGCCCCAGGCGTGGCATTCGATCACTTACTCACTCAAAGAAATTGTCAGATAGCTCACATAATTCAACTCTGACCCCATTTATTTATCGCTTCGCTTATTCGGGCTATCTGCTACTTCTGTTTGAAGCATTGGCTGTTTGAAAAGTGAATCGATGTCCCCCGCGAGCCAAAGCCAACCGCGGCGGTGATGGGTTACCCGGTCAAGCCGGTCAAGCCGGGTGATCCACCACTTTTGCCTTGCGAATAATGCTGGATGACCAACTCGCCGTTTGGTATGATGACCATCATCAAATTGCGTACAGGGGAGCTGATCGTCATGGATGACCGGAGCATCGCCAAGATCGAATACGGCGTCACGCCGATCGCCGACATGGCGGCGATGGCCGGCCTCGATTTCGTCCGCGCCATCTTTGAGGGCCGCTTGCCGTCGCCGCCGATCATGCAAACCATCGAACCCTTTGATTCCTCCGCTGAGCCGGGCGTCATTGTGATGAATGCTATTCCGGGGTTGCGGCATTACAATCCGATCGGCTCGGTCCATGGCGGCTACGCCGCGACGCTTCTGGATTCGGCGATGGGGCTCGCCGTCCACTCGATGCTGCCGGCTGGCAGCGGCTACACCACGCTGGAATTCAAGGTCAGTTTCATCAAGGGCATGACTGAGGATACCGGGCCGGTGCGCACCGAAGGCCGCACCCTCAGTGTCGGCCGCCGCGCCGCCACCGCCGAGGCCCGCATCACCGACGCCAAGGGCCGGCTGCTGGCGCATGCCACCACCACCTGCCTGGTGTTCGAAATCCCACAAGCGGCCGCTACGGGAACGTGAACCGCGGACAAGCTGTGTTGCCAGGTTCCGTCGGCGATGCCTGCGCTATGATGGACATCTCTGTCTGGCTTGCCCGGAGAACAACGACATGACCAAGTCCATCAGGCCGATCGCCGCCACCGCCATGGCTCTGCTGGCCCTGGTCCTTGGCGCGGCCGCTGAGCCTGCGAAGCAACCTTACGCGCCGGGTCTCGGTGAATTCATGACCGCGACGCAGCTGCGCCACGCCAAGCTCTGGTTCGCCGGCGAGGCCAGCAATTGGGATCTCGCCGCCTATGAAATCGACGAGATCATGGAAGGCCTCGAAGATGCCGCGAAGCAGTTTCCGACCGATGAGGGCATCCCGGTCGGTGACATGATCAAGGCCAATATCGGTCCGGCGGTCGAGCAACTGCGACAGGCGGTCGCCGCCAAGAGCCCTGCTCGCTTCGCGGCCGAATTCGACAATCTCACCGGCGCCTGCAACAGCTGCCATGCCGGGGCGAACAAGCCCTTCATTCGGATTCGGCGCCCGACCGTGTCGCCCCTGAGCAACCAGGATTTCGCGCCGGAAAACTGACCCGGGCCATGGATAACCGGCAGCTAGCGTCGATCCGCGACATCCGATCGGGCGCGCGGCGTGCAACCAGTCCGGCCACGCAAGGCCCGGACGGCGGCCGGCGCGGCGCAGTCTGGATCGATATAGGTGCGGATCCGGCTGAACAGGCTGGTGGCGTCGAACGCCGCGTTGGCGGGATCGGCGGCAAAATCGCCGGGGAAGACGCCGTTGGTCGGAAAGTCCCGGTCGTCGTCACGGCCGTCGAAATACCAGATCGGATAGCGCGGGGCGTTGCGGCTGATGAGGAGCGGATGCCTGATCATGCTCGCCCGCTTGGCGCGATCCTGAGCCGAGGTCGGCTGCGCCCCTAAAACGGCCATCACCGCCGCCGTGGTCAACACCATCATCTGCCTGGTCATTGCAGCCACCCATCGTTTGGGGGTCGGTTGGCTCCCCAATCGCCCTTCCAGCCCTGCAGTCGGCCGCGCCGGAATTGCAGATAGAGCGCGTCATTGCGGTGGGATAACGCGGCGCCCTTCACGTTCGATAGTGCGACATATAGTTCGCCACCGGACGGGCCGCGGACCGGACTGAGCGTCGCTCCCAGCGCCTGCGACGCCTGCTCGACACTCATGCCGAATATCAGCGGTGTGTTGTTCGGCGTGGCCCCCTGTTGCGCCAGCGCCGGCGCTCCGGCCAGGATCAGCAGCAGTGCTGCCACGATGCGCGAGACCATGCTTTGCATCTGCCGTTTCCCGTCCATCAGTTCTGCGCCGGCGGCTGCAGCGCGGCCAGCGTCCGGTCCGGCGTCCAGCCGCCGCCCAGCGCCTGGAACAAGCTGCTGGCGGCCAGCAGTTTGTTGAGACGCACCTGCACCAGATTGATTTCCGCCGTGAACAGCGTCTGCTGAGTCTGCAGCACCGTAATGAGGCTGACGGTGCCGCCGCGCAGCTGGGTCTCGGCGACATCAAACGCCTTGCGCGAGTCGGTCACGACATCGTTCTGCAGGCGTTCCTGCAGGGTGTATTTCTGCAGCGCGACCAGCGCCTTCTCGACGTCGGCGAAGGCCGACAGCACGGCCTTGCGATAGGCCTGCAAATATTGGAGCTGCAGTCCTTTGGCCTGTTTCAGATCGCTTTCCAGCAGGAAGCCATCAAAAATCGGCTGGGTCAGGCTCGAGGCCAGGGTGTAATACCAGGCGCCTGGTCCGAACAGCGTGGCCAGCGCGGCGCTCTGAACGCCGGTCGTGCCGGTGAGCTGGATTTGCGGAAAGAACGCGGCGCGCGCGGCCTCAACGCTGAAGTTGGAGGACGCCAGCTGGGCTTCGGCCTGACGCACGTCGGGGCGCTGATAGAGCAGTTCCGATGGCAGTCCAGGCGTGACTCGCGGGACCGCGATCCTGGTCGTGCTGCCGCCTTTGATCGTGACATTGGCGGGCGCGCGGCCGACCAGAAGCGCCAACGCCGCGATATTCTGCTGCACCGTTACTTCGAGCGGCGGAATGGCGGCGCGCTGCGTCGACACCAGCGCCTCCTGCTGGGACACGTCGAGCTGGGAGGCCGTGCCACCGTTGAATTGCTGCTTGATCAGGCCGAGGATCCGCTCGGCCGCGGCGAGGTTTTGACGGGTGACGCGTAACTCGTCCTGGGCAGCCAGGACCTGAAAATAGTCGTTGGCGACGGCGACAATCGTGCTGAGCGTCACGACTTCGCGGTTGTATCGCGATACCGTGGCATTCTCTTCGGCCGCATTCAGCGTTGCGCGGTTTTTGCCCCAGAAATCGATCATGTAGCTGGCGGACAGCCCCAGGCTATATTGCGTGCTAGCGCCGCCGGTGGCGGTGGTGGTGCCGGCGCCCAGGGTGGTCGCGCCTGCGGCCGAGCTGGTCCCGCCGCCAGACTGGTAGAGACGCTCCGCCGATCCCGTTCCCGACAGCGAGGGCAATAGAGGTGCACCGGCGATGCCGACATTGGCATCGGCCTGGATGATCTCGGCAATGGCCACCGCGATGTCGAGATTATAGATCTGGGCGGCCTCCATCAGCGTTGTCAGTTCGCTGCAGCGGAAGCCGCGCCACCAATCCACGGCCGGCAGCGCCGCATCTGGCGCGGCGCGGGATTGCCTGGTTTCCTGGCGATAGGCGTCGGGAATCTCGATGTTCAAGTCGGGGCGATCGGCGGCCAGAATGCAGCCCGACAAGGAGGCACCCACTAGGAGGGTCGACGCGATTCTGATCCCGCCAGCCAACTGTACAGCTTGAGACATCGACCTCGGCAACCCCTTGCACATCATCGGCTCACAGCCATCCCGATCTATTCACCCGGTTGCAGCGGCGCGTTGGGCGCGATGGAAACCACGCGGCCTCCCCTGAGCGGCCGGCCGAAGGCCTGCAGCCGATCCATATACAGGTAAATCACCGGTGTCGAATACAGCGTCAGGATCTGGCTGAGGATAAGTCCTCCGACGATCGCGATACCAAGCGGCTGTCGAAGCTCGCCGCCGTCGCCAAAACCGATCGCCAGCGGCAGCGCGCCAAGCATGGCGGCCATGGTCGTCATCATGATCGGCCGGAAACGCAGCAGGCAAGCCTGGCGGATGGCGTCCTGTGGACTGAGCCCCTGGTGACGCTCGGCATCGAGCGCGAAATCGATCATCATGATAGCGTTCTTCTTCACGATGCCAATCAGCAGGATCACGCCGATCAGGGCCATGATGCTGAATTCGGTATGGAACGCCATCAAAGCGAGCAGCGCTCCCACACCGGCGGCAGGCAAGGTCGACAAAATGGTCAGCGGATGGACATAACTTTCGTAGAGCACGCCCAGCACAATGTAGATGGTCACCAGGGCGGCCAGAATGAGATAGACTTGGTTGTCAAGCGAATCCTGAAACGCCTTCGCTGTGCCCTGAAAAGTGCCTCGGATGGTGGCGGGTACGCCGATCCGGTTCATCGCCGCCTCGACCGAGTCCACTGCGCCGCTGAGCGACACGTTGGCCGCCAGATTGAAGGAAATGGTGTTGGCGACCAACAGGCCCTGGTGATTGACCGCAAGCGGGGTCGCGCCCTGGCTGAAACGCGCCACCGCCGAGAGCGGGATCATGGTCTCCTGGCTGGTGCTCACCGCCGATCCGGTCGAGGCCGCGCCCTTGCCGGTGGCGCCGATCGAATTGGTCGCGAGATTGCGCGCCGCCTGGGCATTGGCGGAATTCGCCGCCGCCGAGGTTCCGGTTGCCACGATGGTTCCGGCCACCGCATTGGTGGCCTGCGAGCCACCGACCGATCCGCCGGAGGTGCTGACATAGACGTCGCGCAGCGTTTCCGGATTCTGCCAGTAGCTCGGCGCCACCTCCATGATGACGTGATACTGGTTGCGGGCCACGTAGATGGTCGAGACTTGGCGCTGGCCGAACGCGTCGTACAGCGTGTTGTCGATCTGGCTGACGGTCAACCCCAATTGCGCCACAGCGTCGCGGTCGATCACCAGATCGGATTCGAGACCCTTGTTCTGCTGGTCGCTGTTGACGTCGGCGAGCAGGTGGTCGGACTGCAGGGCGGCCGTGATCTTCGGCGACCATTCATTGAGTTCCTCCAGCGTCGAGCCCTGCAGGGTATATTGGTATTGCGCATTGCTGGCCCGGCCGCCAACGCGAATGTCCTGCACCGCCTGCAGAAACAGGCTTGCGCCAGGGACCACCGCCATCTGCCGCCGCAGCCGCGCGATGACGCCGTCCACCGAGAGCTTGCGCTCGGCGAGCGGCTTCAGCGACACGAACATGAAGCCGGAATTGGTCTGGCCACCGCCGGTGAACCCGACCACGGCTTCGACCGCGGGGTCGTTCTTGATGATGGTAACAAATTGCGTCAGCTTCTCCTGCATCAGCTGAAACGAAATGCTCTGATCGGCCTGGATGTTGCCGATCATGCGTCCGGTGTCCTGCTGCGGGAAAAAGCCCTTCGGGATGAAGATGTAGAGGTAGACATTGAGAACCAGCACCACGCCGAGGATCAGCATGATGGCGGCCGGGTGCCGCAGCGCGATTTCCAGGGTGCGGCGGTAGAAACTCAGCATCGCATCGAAGAAGCGCTCGCTGGCCCGGTAGATCCGGCCATGGCGTTCGCCGGGTCCGCCGCGGAGCAACACGGCGCACATCATCGGCGTCGTGGTCAGCGAAATCGCCAGCGAGATCAGGATCGATATCGAAATCGTCACCGCAAATTCGCGAAACAGGCGGCCGACGATGCCGCCCATCAGCAGGATCGGGATGAACACCGCAATCAGCGAGATGCTCATCGAGACCACGGTAAAGCCGACCTCGCCGGCGCCCCTGATGGCGGCCTGCAGCGGCGGCATCCCATCTTCGACATAGCGGGTGATATTCTCGAGCACGACGATCGCGTCGTCAACGACGAAGCCGGTGGCCACCGTCAGCGCCATCAGCGAAAGATTGTCCAGGCTGTAGCCCATCAGATACATGGCCGCGAAGGTCGCGATCAGCGATACCGATACCGCGACCATCGGCACCAGCGTGGCGCGCAGATTGCGCAGAAAGGCGAACACCACGATGATCACCAGCACCACGGCGAGCATCAGCGTCCGCTCGACGTCCTGCAGCGAGCTGCGAATGGTGGTTGAGCGGTCGACTGCCAGGCCGATATCGATCGCCGGTGAAATCGAGGCCTTGAGTTGGGGTATCAGACCCTTCACCAGATCGACGGTGGAGATGATGTTGGCACCCGGCTGCCGGTACAGGATGAGCAGGACGGCCGGTTTGCCATTGGCCAGACCGGCGTTGCGGAGATTTTCGACGGAATCGGTGACCTCGCCCACATCGGAGAGATGGACGGCTGCGCCATTGCGGTAGGCGACGATCAGCGACTGGTAGTCGACGGCCTTGTCGGCCTGATCGTTGGCATAGATCTGGTAGCGCTGGTCGCCGACGTCGATGCCGCCCTTCGGGCTGTGCGCGTTGGCGCTGGCCAGCGCGGCCCGCACGTCTTCCAGGCCGATGCCATATTTGTAGATCGCCTGCGGAACGAGCTCCACCCGCACCGCCGGCAGCGAGCTGCCGCCGACCACGACCTCGCCGATCCCTTCGACCTGCGACAGCTTCTGCGCCAGCACGGTCGAGCCCGCGTCGTACAGATCGCCGCGGGTCATGGTGTCGGACGTCAGGGTCAGGATCAGGATCGGCGCGTCGGCGGGATTGACCTTGCGGTAGGTCGGATTGGAGCGCAGGCTGGTCGGCAGGTCGGCGCGGGCCGCGTTGATGGCCGCCTGAACGTCGCGCGCCGCGCCGTTGATGTCGCGGTTGAGCCCGAACTGCAGGGTGATGCGGACAGCGCCCACGGTACTCGAAGACGTCATCTCGGTCACATCGGCGATCTGGCCGAGATGGCGCTCCAGCGGGCTCGCGACCGTGGTCGCGACATCCTGCGGGCTGGCGCCAGGCAAGGTCGCCTGGACCGAAATGGTCGGGAAATCCACCTGCGGAAGTGGCGACACCGGCAATTTGAAAAACGCCACGGCGCCGGCCGCAGCAAGCCCAAAGGTGAGCAGGGTGGTGGCGATCGGCCGGCGAATGAATGGGGTTGACGGTCCCATGGCTCAGATCGATTCGTTGGCCACGCCGCTGGAGCGTCCGGCAAACCGCACCGCCAGGCGATCGAACCAGAGATAGATCACCGGCGTCGTGAACAGGGTCAGGAGCTGACTGACGGCCAGGCCGCCGACGATCGAAATACCCAGCGGATGCCGCAATTCGGACCCCGCGCCGGTGCCGATCATCAAGGGCAGCGCGCCGAGCATGGCGGCCAAGGTAGTCATCAGGATCGGCCGGAACCGCAACAGGCAGGCCTGATAGATCGCCTCCCGCGGTGGCTTGCCCTCGACGCGCTCGGCCTCCAGCGCGAAGTCGATCATCATGATGGCGTTCTTCTTGACGATGCCGATCAGCAAAATGATGCCGATGATCGCCACGATGGTCAGATCATCGCCGGCCACCATCAGGGCCAACAGCGCCCCGATCCCAGCCGACGGCAGCGTCGACAAGATGGTCAGCGGATGGATGAAGCTCTCATACAGCACGCCCAGCACGATATAGACGGTGACGACCGCCGCCAGGATCAGGAACAGCTGATTGGAAAGCGACGACTGGAACGCCAGCGCGGCGCCCTGGAAACTCGAGATCACGCTGATCGGCAGGCTGATGTCGCTTTCGGCCTGTTTGATCGCGGTCACCGCCTCGCCGAGCGACGCGCCCGGGGCCAGGTTGAAGGAAATGGTGGCGGCGGGAAACTGTCCGAGATGGGTGACCTGCAGCGGCGCGGTCGCCTCGCGCATCTTGGCCATCACGGCCAGCGGCACCGGCGCGCCGCCGACCGAGGACGGCAGGTAGATGGCAGAGAGGTCCTGCAGCGAGGTCTGCAGGCTCGGGTCGGCCTCGAGGATGACGCGGTATTGATTCGAGTTGGTAAAAATGGTGGAGACGATGCGCTGGCCATAGGAGTCATAGAGCGCATTGTCGATGGTGGCCGGCGTGATGCCGAAACGGGCGGCCTGGTCGCGGTCGATCTCGACAAAGACCGACAGCCCGCTTGCGGCGATGTCGCTGCTGACATCGGCCAGTTGCGGCAGCTGGTTCAGCCGGTCGACCAGTTTGGGGGTCCATTCGGCGAGCTGCGCCGGATCGGCGTCCTGCAGGATGAACTGATATTGCGTGCGGCTCACGGTGCCCTCGATCGTCAGATCCTGCACCGGCTGCATGTAGAGCGTCACGCCAGTCAGCGGCGCCGTACGGCTCTTGAGCCGCCGCATCACGGCGGCGATGTCCGATTTGCGCTGGTCGCGCGCTTTCAGATTGATCAGGATCCGGCCGCTGTTGAGCGTGGTGTTAGTACCGTCGACCCCGATGAACGAAGACAGGCTGTCGACGTCGGGATCCCCGAGGATGGCAGTGGCCAATTGCTGCTGGCGTTCCGCCATCGCGGCGTAGGACACCGATTGCGGCGCCTCGGAGATCGCCTGGATGACGCCAGTATCCTGCAGCGGGAAAAAGCCCTTCGGAATCCAGATATAGAGCACGGCGGTGAGCGCGAAGGTGCAGAGCGCGATAAACAGGACGAAGCTCTGGCGATCGAGCACCCAGTTGAGCGCCTGCCCATAGACCGCGATGATCCGGTCAAACCCCTCGCGGCTGACGCGCTGGAAGCTGTTCTCCGCGGCGTCGGTCTCGGGCTTCAGCAGCTTGGCGCAGGCCATCGGGACCAAGGTGAGCGACACCACGGCGGAGATCAGAATCGTCACCGACAGCGTGATGGCGAATTCCCGGAACAGCCGGCCGACCACGTCGCCCATGAACAGGAGCGGAATCAGCACGGCGATCAGCGACACCGTGAGCGAAATAATGGTGAATCCGATCTGCTCGGAGCCGCGCAGCGCCGCCTGCAGCGGCGTCTCGCCCTCCTCGATATAGCGCGAGATGTTCTCGATCACGACAATGGCGTCATCGACCACGAAACCGGTGGCGATGGTCAGCGACATCAGCGACAGGTTGTTGAGGCTGAAGCCGAACACATACATCGCACCGAGAGTACCGACCAATGACAGCGGCACCGACAGGCTCGGGATCAGGGTTGCCCGCGCATTACGCAGGAACACGAAGATCACCAGCACCACCAAAGCCACGGCGAGCGCCAATTCGTATTCCACATCCTCGACGGAGGCGCGGATGGTCACGGTGCGGTCGGTCAGAATGTTCATGTTGATCGCGGCGGGCAGCGCGGCCTGCAGCTGCGGCAGCAGCGCTTTGATGCCCTCGACCACCGCGATCACATTGGCGCCGGGCTGGCGCTGGATATTGAGGATGATCGCCGGCTCCTGGTTCATCCAGGCACCGAGCGTGTCGTTCTGGGCGCCGTCGATGACGTCGCCGACATCGCTGAGCCGGACCGGAGAGCCATTCTTGTAGGCCACGATCAGCGACCGGTAGTCGCTGGCATTGCGGATCTGGTCGTTGGCGTTGATGGTATAGGCCCGCATCCCGCCATCGAAATTGCCTTTCGGCGTGTTGACATTGGCGTTGCCGAGCGTGGTGCGGAGGTCGTCGATGTTGAGGCCATAGGCCGCGAGCTTGCGGATGTCGGCCCGGATGCGCACCGCCGGGCGTTGGCCGCCGGAGATTGAGACCAGGCCGACGCCTGGCAATTGCGAGATTTTCTGCGCCAGCCTTGTGTCAGCGAAATCCTCCACCTGCGTCAGCGGCATGGTTTTCGATGTCAACCCCAGCGTCAGGATCGGCGCATCGGCCGGGTTCACCTTGGCGTAGATCGGCGGCGCCGGCAGATCGGATGGCAACAGGTTGCCGGCGGCGTTGATCGCGGCCTGCACCTCCTGTTCGGCGACGTCGAGCGAGATGGTCAGCCCGAACTGCAGGGTGATGACCGAGGCGCCAGCCGAACTCACCGAGCTCATCTGGTTGAGATTCGGCATCTGGCCGAACTGCACCTCGAGCGGCGCGGTGACCGAGGATGTCATGACGTCAGGGCTGGCGCCAGGGTAGAAGGTCTGGACCTGGATGGTCGGATAGTCGACCTCAGGCAAGGCCGCGACCGGGAGAAATCGGAATGCCAGCATGCCTGACAGCAAGATGGCGATCATCAGGAGCGTGGTGGCGACCGGCCGCATAATGAACGGCTGCGATGGGCTCATTGCTTTTGACCGCCGTCCGGCCGCCGCTTTTTGCCGCCCGCCGGAGTGTCGGTGCCAGTCGGCGACGATACGGCGCCGGCTTCCGCGCGGATGTTGATCTTGGCGCCGTCACGCAGCTTGTCGGCGCCATCGATGACGATTCGATCGCCGGGCGACAGGCCAGAGCGAACCTCCACGCGGTCGCCGTCGGTCACGCCGAGTTGGATCGGGCGCACCGACACGGTATTATCGGCGTTGATCAGATAGGCAAAGGTGCCGGGAACGCCGCGCTGGACTCCCGCGCTGGTCATGGTCGTCACGTTCTTGTGGGTATCGAGCAGCAGCCGCACATTGACGAACTGATTGGGGTATAGAGTGCGCGTCTCGTTCGGGAACAGCGCCCGCAGCTTGATGGTACCGGTGGTGGGATCGATCTGGCTGTCGAAGGTCGAAAGGGTGCCGTCTGCCACCTTGGTGACGCCGCTGCGATCATAGGCCGTGGCCGGCAGCGTAGCCCCATCCTGGAGCCGCTTCGCAATCGCCTGCAGGTTGTCTTCCGGTACCGTGAACAGCACGCTGATCGGCTGCAACTGGGTGATGACGACAAGTCCGTTAGTGTCGCCGGGGGTCACATAATTGCCTTGATCGACCTGACGCAGGCCGACCCGACCATCGAGCGGCGACAGGATCCGGCAATATTGCAGGTTGACCTCGGCGGATTTGACCGTGCCGCGGTCGGCCTCGACCGTGCCCTGGTCTTGCGCGACCAGGGCGACCTGGGTATCCAGCGTCTGACGCGGCACGGCGTTCTGCGCCGCCAGCCCCTGGTAGCGGGCGAGATCGACTTCCGCGCCCTTGAGCAGCGCTTCATCACGCGCGAGCGCTCCTTTCGCCTGGGCCAGCGTGGCTTCGTAGGGCCGCGCGTCGATCTCCGCGAGCAGGTCGCCCTTCTTGACGTCCTGGCCCTCCTGGAAATCGATCTTCATCAGGTAGCCGCTGATCTGCGTTCGCACGGTAACGGTCGCAAGCGAGGTCACCGTGCCCAGCGCATTGAGGTTGACCCCGATATCGCCTTTGCCGACGGTCTCCGGCACGATCGACATCGGGGCGGCATTGCGGCCAGCCCCGCCGGGCGGCGGCGCGGCCTGTTGCGAGTTCCACCAAAAAATACCGCCAGCCGCCAGCAACGCCAGCGCAGCGAGCCAGGCGATCCAACCCCGGCGTCGCCTTGGCTGGCGGCTGCTGCCCAAGGCCGGTCCGATCGGAGGCACTTCAGTCGGCTTTTTTACGGGTTGGTCCATCAGCCTGATATCGGATCACGTTGTTGGCAGCAATACAATGTACACAGGCATGATACTAGCAGAGACCCGGTGCATCCTATTTGATCGTTTTAGGCCCGTCTGTCGCCTTAACAATCGGAAAGAATCGCCTCTCGCATGGTTGGCCGGCGCCCCGCCCCCGACGGGAGGGCCCGATGCGATTTCTGACCGACCTTTCATGCCACTGCCAGCGATTGCCTTGAACCGGTCATCACGGCGAAACAACCGCCATGATCGGCGCCTGACGCTTGCACTGAATTCGACGCGACTGATTACCCCGCAGGAGCACGGGCGCAGCGCGGCTTCGCTGACACGCTGAATCCCGCGCGAATGACATTCGCGTAGTTTTACCAAGCGGCGCTTAACGGCGGCATAAGGTTCGCGGCCTACTCATCCAAGGGAACTCACGCATACAACTTCTGGATGTTCCGCTTTTTTATGGCTGTCGAAACCACTGGGCATCACCGGCGCCCTCTGGTTCTGGGAATGCGGCCGGCCCGCGCCAACACCATGTCAGGGATCATCTCTTGCAAAATCATGCGTCCCCAAGCGCTGCGGATGGCTATCCGGAGGCTGCCGCCATCGACCGGGAACAGTCATTGCCGGAGATCTCGCTGCCTCGTGCGCTCGATCTCTCTTTCGCGAATGAACTGCTCGCTGACATCCGGTCGCGAGCAGGCGACCCAATCCTGGCGCTCGACGGATCTGAAGTCGACTACGCTTCCACGCCCTGCGTCCAAATATTGTTGGCCGCGGGACGACAGCGCGACGCAACACATAGTTCAATGGTCATCAGGCACGCGAGCGACGCCTTCCGGCGCGCAATCGACGAATTCGGCCTGCAACCGGAATTCACTAAGTGGATGTTTTAAATGGCTAGAAAGATACTCGCGGTGGATGACTCCAAGACCATGCGCGACATGGTGACCTTCACGCTGCGCCAGGCTGGCTTCGACGTGATGGAAGCCGCCGACGGTCAAAAAGCGCTGGACGCGATGAACGGAAGCAAGTTCGACCTGATCATCACCGACATCAACATGCCGGTGATGGACGGCATCACCCTGATCAAGAATGTCCGTACCGGAACAAGTCATCGCGGCGTGCCGATCCTTATTTTGACCACCGAAAGCGACGACGCCAAGAAAGCCGCGGGCAAGTCGGCAGGTGCCACGGGCTGGCTGGTAAAGCCGTTCAATCCCGACAAGCTGGTCGAACTGGTCAACCGTGTATGTCCTTGACCGCCGACCAGGACACGCTCGCCCAGTTCCGAAAAACCTATTTCGAGGAATGCACTGAATTATTGGACGCGCTGCAGTCCAATCTCGATCTGTTGACCAACGGCGGAGCGGATGAGGAAACGCTGCACGCCATCTTCCGGTCGGTTCACTCGATCAAGGGCGGCGCCGGCGCCTTCGGTTTCACAGCGTTGGTTTGCTTCTCGCATGTCTTCGAGAGCCTTCTTGATGCGATCAGGGAGCGCAAGGTAGAGGCCAATCCCGAAGTGGTCGGCCTGCTGCTGCGCGCCAGCGATGCGCTGACCGATATCGTCAACGCCGCCCGCGGCGGACGGACACTTGCCGCCGACTTTGGCGCCGACATCGCGGCCATGATGGAGGATGCGCTCGGATCAGCCAGCGAGCCTGGGCCCGCGAGCGATGCGCCGATTGCCGCCGAGACCAAGGTTCCAGGCGAGCATCGCTACCAGATCTTGTTCAACCCGCATGCCGAGCTATTGAAAAAGGCCAACGAACCATTGCTGCTGATCCGGCAATTGCGCCGGTTGGGCGGGCTACGGGTCGACGTCGATACCTCACGGTTGCCGCCGCTCGACAGGATCGAGCCGGAGGGCGCCTATCTGGGCTGGCGTTTCACGTTGGATACCGGAGTTCCAAAAAGCGTTGTTCACGAAGTATTCGAGTTCGTGGAAGACGATTGCGAGCTGACTATCGAGGCCGAACGGCCCGCGACGTCGGTTGCCGCGCCTGAAGCGGCCATCGCCGCCGACGACGCCGAGTTGTCGGTGAAGCCGGTGGAGCTTGCCGCGGCGGCGCCCTCGCAATCGATCAGGGTCGATGTCGACAAGGTGGACCGCCTCGTCAACCTGGTGGGCGAGCTTGTCATCACCCAGGCGATGCTGACCGAACAGAGCTCGCTGCTGCCGCCGGATCAGTACACCGTATTGATCCAGGGCATCGAGGCGCTGGCGCAAAGCGCCCGCGAACTGCAGGAAAGCGTGATGGCGATCCGCGCCCAGCCGGTCAAATCGGTATTCGCGCGGATGCCGCGGGTGGTGCGTGATCTGGCCGCAACGCTCGGCAAGGAAGTGCGCATTGTCACCGCAGGCGAAACCACCGAAATCGACAAGACCGTGATCGAGCAGCTCAACGATCCACTCACCCACATGATCCGCAATGCGCTGGATCACGGGATCGAGGACCCGGCGACCCGGACAGCCGCCGGCAAGGCACGGCAGGGCACGATTCGGTTATCCGCCGCACAGCGCAGCGGACGGATCATTATCGAGATCGCCGATGACGGCCGTGGCATCAACCGTGAGAAGGTCCTCGCCAAAGCCCAGCAGCGCGGGCTGGTTCCCGCCGGCGCCGCCTTGAGCGAGGAAGAGATCGATAATCTGATCTTCTTGCCGGCGTTTTCCACCGCCGATGTGGTCTCCAACATTTCGGGTCGCGGCGTCGGCATGGACGTGGTCAAGCGCAACGTCCAGGCGCTTGGCGGTCGTATCAGCGTGCAGTCGCGCTTTGGCGAAGGCTCGCGCTTCACCTTGTCGCTGCCGCTGACGCTGGCGGTGCTCGACGGCATGGTGGTTTCCGTCGCCAAGGAAACCTTTATCATTCCGCTCACCGCCATCATTGAAAGCCTTCGCCCGCGCGCCAACGACATCCATCCCGTGGTCGGGCGCGGCGAGGTGCTGGCGCTGCGCGGCGAATATGTACCGCTGATCCCGCTTTATCGATGCTTTTCGATTTCGGGGGCCATCAAGGATCCATGCCGCGGCATCGTCATCATTGTTCAAAGCGAGCACGCCGGCCGCATCGGCGTCATGGTCGATGATCTGATTGGCCAGCAGCAGGTCGTCGTCAAAAGCCTGGAATCGAACTACGGCTCGGTCGAAGGCGTCGGCGGGGCGACCATCCTCGGCAACGGTCGGGTGGCGCTGATCCTCGATATCGAACGGCTGCGCATCGCCGACCAGCCTGCTTCAAATCCGCTCGCCGCGACAGGCGAAGCGGCCAGTATCGTGTCAACCGTCTCGCGCGAGGAAACCCATCATGCAGCCTGATCACCGTTCCAAGACCAATACGCTCGGCTATGACAGCCTCGACCGGGCGGCGGTTGGCGAGAACACGCAGCAGTTCATCACCTTTACCCTCGGGGCGGAGGAATATGGCATCGACATCATGGTGGTCCGAGAGATCAAGGGCTGGACCGCGACCACGATGATCCCGAACGCGCCCGCGCATGTGCGCGGGGTCATCAATCTGCGCGGGGTGATTGTTCCGATTTTTGACCTGCGGGCCCGCTTCAACATGGGTCTCACAGTCACGACGGCGATGCATGTCGTCATCATCGTGGCCACCGGAACCCGCACCATCGGACTTCTGGTCGATACCGTCTCCGACATCATTTCGGTCGATCCCAAGGCGATCCGCCAGGTACCGGAACTCGGTCTGCCGGCGCAGGACCAGTTCATCGACGGCCTCGTCGCCCTGGAAGATCGCATGGTCACCTTGGTTTCGCTCACCGGATTATTCGACAGCCATGTCCGTGAGCCTGCTGCACGCAATGTGCCGGACCAGACCGCGGCGACGATGGCGGCGTAACCATCAGTCCACGCAATACAAATCAACTTCAACGGCTTTCGGGAGACCACCAATGACCCAACACGACAATGACGAGATGATGCACGAATTCGATCCCGCCGGTGCCGAGGCCGTGATCGAGGCGCGGGCGAAAAAATCGGTCAAGAAGTCCAAGCCTTCAACGGACAAGCCGGCGACGGGCAAGGCGACGGCGGGCCATCCGGCGAGCCGACCGTTCGCGATCAGGAACCCGATTGATCCGAGAGTGGCGGATCTGGCGCATAAGCTCCGCGGCGTCATCGACAACGTCTCGGGCGCGGTGATGCTGGTGGATGCGGATCTGAAGATCACCTATCTGAACAATGCCTCAAAAACGCTGTTCCGCGAGCATCTGGATGAGTTCCGCCGGATCTGGCCGAATTTCGACCCCAATGCCATGATTGGCGCCTGCGTCGACATGTTTCACAAAAACCCTGCGCATCAGCGCCGGATGCTGTCAAATCCCGGCAATATGCCGTTTAAAACAGACATTCCCGTCGGGCTATTGAAGATCTCGCTCAACGTCAATACGGCTCTCAATGCCGCCGGCCAGCCCGATGGCTTTGTCCTCGAATGGGCCGACGTCACCGCGGCACGCACCCAATCGTCGGAACTCGCCGCGATCGATCGTTCACAGGCAATGATCGAGTTTTCGCTGGATGGGACCATTCTGAACGCCAACGCCAACTTTCTCGCCCTGCTCGGCTACTCGATCGACGAAATCAAGGGCAAGCACCATTCGATGCTCGTCGATGCGAGCTATCGAAATAGCGCGGAGTACCGCTTGTTCTGGGACAAGCTGGGCCGCGGAGAATATGATGCCGGCGAGTACAAGCGGATCGGCAGGGGCGGCAAGGAAGTCTGGATTCAGGCCAGCTACAATCCGGTTCTCGATCAGGCTGGAAAAGCCTTCAAGGTCGTCAAATGCGCAACTGACATCACCGCGCAGGTGATGAAGAGCGCTGATTCCAACGGCCAGATCGCGGCGATCAACAAGGCCCAGGCCGTGATCGAATTCTCGATGGACGGCAGGGTTCTCCGCGCCAACGACAATTTCTGCAACGCGCTCGGCTATGCCGCCGGCGAGATGGTCGGTCAGCATCATTCGATGTTCGTCGAGCCCACCTATCGTCAGACCGCCGAGTACCGAATGTTCTGGGAGAAACTTGGCCGCGGCGAATATGATGCGGGCCAATACTTGAGGATCGGCAAGGCCGGCCGGGAGGTCTGGATCCAGGCCAGCTACAATCCGATCATGGGGCCTGACGGCAAGCCCTTCAAGGTTGTGAAATACGCCACCGACATTACCCAGCAGGTGCGCGCCTCCGAGGCGATGCAGGACGCGGTGCGGCAGACCCAGGACGTGGTCAGCGCAGCGAAGGAAAACGATCTCAGCCATCGCGTGCCGCTCGAAGGCAAAACCGGCGACATCGCCCAGCTTTGCGGCGGTGTCAACGGCCTGCTCGATACCATGTCGTCGATGGTGAGCGAGATCTCCGAGACCGCGCAGTCGCTGACGACGGCCGCCCGCGAGATCGCCACCGGCAATTTCGATCTGTCACAGCGCACCGAAGAGCAGGCGGCGAGCCTCGAAGAAACCGCAGCCAGCATGGAACAGCTGACCAACACGGTGCGGCAGAACGCCGAGAACGCGCAGCAGGCCAACAAGCTGGCCTCGTCGGCCTCCGACGTCGCGCTCAAGGGTGGCGAGGTCGTCGCCGAAGTGGTCGGGACCATGCAGGGCATCACCCAGGCCAGCCGCAAGATCGCCGACATCATCGGCGTGATCGACGAGATCGCGTTCCAGACCAACATTCTGGCGCTGAATGCCGCGGTGGAAGCGGCGCGGGCCGGCGATCAGGGACGTGGCTTCGCGGTGGTGGCCGCGGAAGTCCGCAACCTGGCGCAGCGCAGCGCCAACGCCGCCAAGGAAATCAAGGGACTGATCTCCGACTCGGTCTCCAAGGTGGAGTCCGGCTCGCGGCTGGTCGACACCGCCGGCAAGACCATGGAAGAGATTGTCCAGTCGGTAAAACGCGTCACCGACATCATGGCGGAGATCTCCGCGGCGTCGCAGGAACAGCGCGCCGGAATCGAGCAGGTCAACAGTGCCGTGACGCAGATGGACAAGGTGACCCAGCAGAACGCCGCGCTGGTGGAAGAGGCCGCGGCCGCGGCGAAGTCGATGGAGGAACAGACCGGCGCGATGGAGAACATGGTCTCGCAGTTCATCGTCTCCGAAGAGTTCAACGCACCGCCCGCCGCCAAGCCTATGAGGTCGACCGGCAACCCGGTCGTCGATCGCACCCTGCGTTCCGCCAGGCCGGCGACCGCTGCGCGTCCGCAACCGCCGGCCACCGCAGCGCCGCGTCTTGCGGCCAGGCCGCAGAAGGAGGCCGCCGCGCCGGTGCCGGGCCGCCGCGCCGCCGCCGGAGCCGCAGCAGCCCCCGACGTCGACTGGAAACAGTTCTGAATCAGGAAAAATCGGCGCGCCGGACCCTGTGGCCGGCGCGCAAATTCAGCGGTGAGGCGCCAGCGGTGCAAGAATACATTCTTCAGGAGGGGGACTTTCGCAAGATCTCCGCGCTGGTGACGAATACGACCGGCATCGTCATCAGCGAGAAGAAGCGTGCCTTCGTTCAGGGCCGGCTGACGCGCCGGCTGCGGGCGCTCGGCCTGTCCGGCTTTGACGAATATACCAGAATGCTGGCGAGCGCGGCCGGCGCCGACGAGCAGCAGATGCTGGTCAACGCCATCACCACCAACCACACCAGCTTCTTTCGCGAGCCGCATCACTTCGACTACCTCACCGGCACGGTGTTTCCGTCCATCGTCCAGCGCCAGGGCAAGGAGCGCGGGCGGCTGCGGATCTGGTCGGCCGGCTGCTCGACCGGGGAAGAGCCTTACACGCTGGCGATGACCCTGCGCGACTTTCCGGCGCTGGCGTCGTGGGACTGCAAGATTCTGGCCACCGACCTCGATACCAACGTCGTCAACCACGCCGCGGCCGGCAGCTACGACGCCGACCGGCTGCCGTCGATCCCGCCGAAATACCGGAAGCGCTACGTCACGACCGACCCGGATGGCGGTCCTGCGATGACCGACGAGCTGAAATCGCTGATCTCGTTCGGATCCCTCAACCTGCTCGAACCTTGGCCGATGAAGGGGCCGTTCGATATCATTTTCTGCCGGAACGTGGTGATCTATTTCGACAAGCCGACGCAAGCGCGGCTGTTCGACCGCTATGCCGACGTCCTGAAGCCAGATGGCTGGTTGATCGTCGGGCATTCCGAAAGTCTGACAAACGTGACGCAGCGTTTCAAGCTGCTTGATCGCACGGTCTACCGGAGGATCAAATGAGCCGACACCGCCTGCGCCATCGCGCCGAACCGACGGTCGCCGATCTCGGCGCCAGCACCTGCCGTTACAAGGATCCGCGTTTTGCCGAGGTCGCGGTCAAGGTTTTCCCGGGCGAGCATCACGTCACCCAGCTCAACAACGAAATGCTCGTCACCATTCTCGGATCGTGCGTTGCGGCCTGCATCCGCGACCCGCTGGCGGCGGTCGGCGGCATGAATCATTTCATGTTGCCCGGCTCCGGCAATTCGACGCACGACCCGCTGTCCTCCGGCATGCGCTACGGCAACGTCGCGATGGAGCGGCTGATCAACGACATTCTGGTCCGCGGCGGCCGGCGCGAACGGCTCGAAATCAAGGTGTTCGGCGGCGGCAATGTATTGAACATGGGCAGCAAAATCGGTCACCGCAACGCCGATTTTGTTGAGGAATATCTCGCCGCCGAAGGTCTTCGCATCGTCGCCGCGCATTTGCGCGGCATTTTGCCGAGGCGGGTGCATTATTTCCCGGCAACCGGCAAGGTCATGCTGATCGAACTGCCCCGCACCGAGCAGCGCGCCGTCATCGAGAACGAGACCCGCTACAAGAGCCGACTTGAATCTGAACCCGTCACCGGCTCCGCCGAGCTGTTTTGAGGTCCGCCGTGCCACATACAAGCGTTCTCATCGTCGACGACTCCGCCCTGATCAGGCGGATGCTGACGGAAATGCTGAATTCCGACCCGGCTATTTCGGTGGTCGGGGCCGCGCCCGATCCGATTGTAGCGCGTGAGATGATCAAGGCGCTCAATCCCGACGTCGTGACACTCGATATCGAGATGCCGCGAATGGACGGTCTGGCTTTTCTCGAGAAGATCATGACCTTGCGGCCGATGCCGGTGGTGATGATCTCGTCGCTGACCCAGAAGGGCGCCGACGTCGCGCTGCGCGCGCTCGAGATTGGGGCCGTCGATTACGTCGCCAAGCCGACCATCGGCCTTAGCGATGGTTTCGCCCTGCTGCGCGATGAAATCGTCAGCAAGGTCAAGACGGCGGCCAAGGCCCGTATCCGGCCGCTGGGACGGGACCGGCCAACTGTGGCAACGCTGCCGACCGGCACAGGCTATAGTTCGTCGGAGAAACTCATCGCAGTTGGCGCTTCGACCGGCGGCGTCGAGGCGCTGCACAGGCTGATTAGCGCATTTCCCGCCGATTCGCCGGCGATCCTGGTGACCCAGCACATGCCTGCCTTATTCACCGCCGGTTTTGCCAGCCGGCTCAACCAGCGCTGCGCGGTGACGGTGTTGCATGCGACTGACGGCGAACGCGTGCTGCCCGGGCATGTCTATATCGCGCCGGGCGGACAGCACCTCGAACTGGCGCGCTCGGGTGCAAATTACATCTGCCGGCTCAACGAGACCGCCCCGGTGTCCGGCCATCGCCCTTCGGTGGATGTGCTGTTTCGATCGGTCGCGCGCGCCGCCGGCGCCAATTCCATCGGCATCATTCTGACCGGGATGGGCCGCGATGGCGCGGCCGGCCTGCTTGAGATGCGGCAGGCCGGCGCATCCACGATCGGCCAGGACGAGTCCTCCTGCGTGGTCTATGGTATGCCCAAAGCCGCGCACGAAATCGGCGCCACAGAAATCGAACTGCCGATCGAAAAGATTGCCGCCCATACCCTGAACGACTGCCGTGTTACCGCGAAACGGGCGGTCAGGGTTTGAAATGGCTGGTTTGACAAGGCGCGGCAAGGGCGCGACGGTCGCCACCACCTCGCCCCCCTTCGAGGTGTCCGCGGTCCGCGATGTCGTCCGCCCGCCGGATCCGCATATTGATCTGCTGCAAAGCTGGATGTCGCTGGCTGAAGTTCAGCAACGGGTGATCCGGACCCTGGTCGCCGAGATTCAGGCAACCTCGGGTTTCGTCGAAACCGAGGCAGACGATCTGAGTGGCCGGTTCCAGCGGCTCGCGCTGAGCGCGCAGCAGCAGACCGGACGCGTCAACAGCCTGACCAGCCTGGCCAGGAGTATCCAGGTCGATGACCAGCCGATCCCGATTGATGAAATCGCACGGCTCTTGAAGGACACGCTCGGCGATGTTGTCGGAAAAATACTGCTGCTGTCGAAGGATTCGATGTCGATGGTATATGCGCTGAGCGAGGTCAGCGCCAATGTCGGCCATGTCGAGAAATGCATGGCGCAGCTGGAGCAAATCAACAGCACGACGAATATGCTGGCGTTGAACGCGCGCATCGAAGCCGAGCGAGCCGGAGCGGCCGGGGTCACGTTTCGCGTCGTGGCCGACGAAGTGCGCGAGCTTTCGAAGAAGACGCAGGTGCTCGCTCATACCATGAAGAGCGAACTCGCCGTGGTGATCGAGGGTATCGCAACGGGACAGGCCACGCTGCAACGCGTGGCGACGATTGACCTGACCGAAAATATCCTGGCCAAGGAGCGGCTCGAGATCCTGCTCGCGGCGCTGGCTGAGCGCGGCAGCGATCTCGAGCGAATTGTCGCCGAAGCGGTGTCGGAGGCTGGAACGATCTCGGCTGACGTCAATGGCATGGTCACCGGCTTGCAGTTCCAGGACCGTGCCCGACAGCGTCTGGAGCACGTCGTCGACGTGCTGGGCGTGATCAGCGAAGCGCTGGAAGTGAACCGGCAGAAGACCGCCGGCATAGCTCCGGAGCTGCGCGAATTGGCCCCCGCCGACATGGAGTGGGTCGTTGGACTGCTCAATCGTTTCACGATGAGCGAGATGCGCTCGCGGTTCGCAGCGGACATTCTGCAGGGAACGCCGCATGCCGAAATGCATCGGGATGAGGGCAGCAACAGCGCTGATGGATCAATCGAACTCTTTTAGGAGCATAGCATGAAGATCGAATTCCAGGCGAATGGCGCCCGGGTCAGTTTCAGCGGCGATTTCACCTTCGCCGACCACGCCGCGTTTCGGGATATCGCGGGCCGGTTGCTGGAGGCGAAGGATGAGACCGTCGTCATCGATCTCTCGCAGTTGCAGTTCATTGACTCGGCTGGACTTGGCATGCTGTTGATCGCCCGCGACGAGGTTGGCAAGACCAATCGTAAATTGGTGCTTGCGCAGCCGCAAGGACAAGTCAAACGGATGTTCACCATCACCAAGTTCGACCAACTGTTCACCATCGAAGCATGATGCAGATCCCGGCGGTCGAGGATCGCAGGTCATTCGACGGAACATGCTGGGATGGCGTGTCGGAGGATACGCTTGTGCAGGCCCTGGCGGCGCCGGCGCTTGTCTGCGTCGAGGCGGGCCTGCTGATCGAAGGTGGATCGGGCTGTGACGATCATGGATCTCCGAACCGCCTTGGCCTCACTTTGTCGATCCGTTCGATCTTTCGGCTCGCGATTGCAAAGGCATTCGTGATGGCGATTGATCGCCGGCTACCGCTTTGCCGGGAGACGCGCGATCGGGTCCATACCGCCCTGCACGAGGTACTTTTGAATGCGGTCATGCACGGACATCTGAAGATTGATGCCGCGCTTCGCGATTCGCTCGGCGGTTTCGGCGCCTCGCACGACATCATCGCAGCACAGCTGGATGGTGATGATTTCTCTCAAAGCCGGGTATCGATAGACGCACAATGGACCGAGGAGCGCCTGGTTATCGCGGTGCATGACAACGGGATCGGGTACGTGCCTGGCACCGGCAGGACGGCCAAGCGGCGCGGCAGTGGTCGCGGCCTGCTGATTCTCGAGGCTTTCTGCGACAGCGTGACGCACCAGAACGGTGGCAGGTCGATCATCCTGGGATTCGATCTATGAACGCGGCCCGTGATTCAACGGAGATGTCGGGGATGATGATTGCCGATCAGAAGCGCGTGCTGGGATGCACGCTCTTGATCGCCGATGATGATCCGATGTGCCGGCGGCTGCTGGCGGGAATTCTGCGGAAGCAGGGCTTCACCCAGTTCCGATTTGCCGAGGGCGGCTATTCGGCGCTGCAGCAGATCGAGTCCGACAAGCCGGACCTGGTTCTTTTGGATATGCAGATGCCCGATCTGGGCGGACTTGAAGTGTGTCAGCGGATCAGGGCACAGCCGGATCTCGTCGATATCCCGATCCTGGTCCAGACCGCGACCGTTGACCGCAAGCAGATGGGAACCCTGTTCGCGGCCGGCGCGTCGGATTTTCTGTCGAAGCCGATCAACCCGTCCGAACTGATTTCCCGGGTCATCACCCACCTGGAGCGGCGGTGCCTGCTGCGCGAACTGCGCGATTATCAGAAGCGCACCTCCGGGGAACTCGATGCTGCTCGGCGCATGCAACTCGAGTTGTTGCCTTCTCGCCCTGCGCAGGAGGCAATGGCCGGAGCGGCGGGTCTACGCATTGCATCTTATTTCCGTCCCTCCTCGGAAATCGGTGGTGACATCTGGGGGATGCTGCCGATCAACGACGAATCGTTCGGGATTTTTATCGCGGATTTTACCGGCCACGGCGTGACCGCGGCCCTCAACACCTTTCGACTGCATGCCTTGATCCACGAATACCGCCACTTGCATGACGATCCGGTGGGGCTGCTGTCGGCGCTCAACGCGCGGCTCGCGGCTCTGCTCTCGCTCGGTCAATTCGCAACTTTCCTGTATGTGGTGATTGACCATTTTGCCGGCCGGCTGATCGTTGCATCCGCCGGCGCGCCGCCGCCGATCCTGATGCTTGGCGCGCACGGCTCCTCCCATCTGATCGAAGCCGCCGGCGCGCCGCTCGGCATCTCCGGGGATATGGATTACGAATTGCACGAACAGCCGTTTCCGCCGGGTTCGACGCTACTGCTTTTCAGCGACGGCTTGTCGGAGAACCCCGATCCGCGAGGCCATCGGATCGGCGAAGACGGCCTGATCGGCGCCATTGATGCCTGTGATGGCGACCTGGCGCCCGTTCAGGTCGTGGCGCGCATCTGCGAAGCGGCGGGCATCCGCCCCGAGATCCCGCTGCCAGATGATACCACGGTGATCTGCATCGACCGGCGCGGCGTCCCCGCAGCGCGCCCCGTCCGCGATGGATGGCGACATATCAGCCAGCCGTCGCAGCACAGGGAGCCCAAGGTGCAACTCCCGAATAGCCCGGACGAGCATCATGCTGCCTGATCTGGCGCCGAATGAGCCGCTGAGTCCAATCGGCCGCGCGGTCGTAGCCATCACCGCTGCCCGGTGTCGCCATCCCAGGATCGCCGAGGCCGTATCGTGACCGCTTCGACCAACCAGCGGATGGCGCCACGTCGCTGGCTCAAAGCCTGGCGGCACGGGTCACAACATCCGGAGATGCTCGCCGTGGCGCTGGTCTTCATTATGGTCGGCGCCGCCTGCGTTACGGTCTGGGACCTCTATCGGCGCGCGACCGTCGAGACGCGAATCAGCCTGGCCAAGCTGACCCGGGGAGTTGCGGAGCAGACGCATCGCTCCTTTCGACAGGTGGATCTTGTCCTCACCGATATCGTCGAATTCATCGATCAGGCGGGATATGACGCCTCCAGCATGAACGGCAGGATATCACATCGCTACCTGGCAGACCGCATTCGCGGTCTGCGCCAGGTCGGCGACCTGATGATCGCCGACGAGGCAGGACGGATCGTCAATCATGCGCTGTCATGGCCGGCACCAGACGTCGACATCAGCGCGCGTGAGCAGTTTCGCCTGCTGCGCTATAGCGCCAGCGATTTTGTTGTGGTCAGTGCGCCCGAGCGCAACGAGATCGATGATAGCTGGACATTGTATCTGGCGCGTCGCCTGTCAGGTCCAAACGGTGAGTTCAAAGGGATCGCACAGGCAGCGGTCAGATTGGCCGATTTCGAACAGTTTTACGAAGCACTGGTCCCGGGCGAAGGCACCGCGATCACGCTGTTGCGTCAGGATGGCATGCGCCTGGCCCGTTTTCCGGCGACCCGACATATCGGCGGCTTGGTTGCAGACGGATCCAAAATTCAGAGCGGGGGTGAGATCGAGACTACCGATCCCGACGGCACAATGATGTCGGTGTCGATGTATCCTGTCCGCGATTTTCCGCTGGCCGTCGCGGTCGCGATGACCGATCAGGCCGTTCTGAGCCTCTGGGGCCGCGACGCGGCGATCATGCTGGTCGGTGCTTCCGCAGCGGTAGCCGCCGTCGTGCTGATGCTTTTGTTGCAGCACAAACTGCGCGAATACCGAAACCGGATTTCGCGTGAGCTGGACGCCGCCCGTTTGATGCAGCTTGAATTGCTGCCGTCGATGGCAACGCAGGAAGCGGTGGCCGATTGTGGCGGGCTTCGTATTGCGTCCTACTTTCAGCCCTCCTCCGAGATCGGCGGCGACATCTGGGGAATCCTGCCGATCAATGAACGATGCATCGGTGTCTTTATCGCCGATTTTACCGGTCATGGCGTGACCGCAGCGCTGAATACCTTCCGTCTTCATGCCCTGATACATGAATATAAGCACCTCCATCAGGATCCCGTTGCTTTACTGTCGGCCCTCAATCGGCGATTGGCGGCACTCCTGTCGATTGGACAATTCGCATCGTTCCTCTATGTCGTGATCGATTACAACGGTGACCGTCTCAGTGTCGCATCCGCCGGTTCACCGCCCCCGATCCTGATGACCGACATGGGTGGGCCCGCACAACTCGTCGAAGCCGTCGGCGTGCCCCTCGGTATCCTGCGGGACACGCCATATCAACTGTATGAACGGTCATTTTTGCCCGGTGCCAGGCTGCTGTTGTTCAGCGACGGACTACCGGAAAATCCAAACCACCATGGTTACCGGATCGGAGAAGTGGGATTACTCGGTGCGCTCAATTCCTGTGCGGCTGATCTGACGCCCAGCCAAATCGTGACTCAAATATGCAAGGCCGCCAGTATCGGGGCAGACAATCGGCTAGCTGACGATACGACGGTGATTTGCATTGATCGACGCGGCAACGTCGCAGCGGGCTCCGTCAAGGACGGGTTTGGCGCTGGGTGCGAGCCACTCCACTCCAAAACAGAGTTGCGCGAAGTGATGGTCTAGAGCGCTGCCCGATTAGGTCGAAGCGGGAAGCCTTCTGGTTGTTTGTTATTTGTCGCATTTTCTGATGGAAAGCCGGTATCCACCTTTCCGGAAAATGCTTTAATGCTCAATTGGAGATTGTCAAAATGAGCGTCATGCCGACGGATCTCTGCAGTGAACCACTGTTTGATGCCGAGCAAATTAAGCTGCTCCGCGAGGCCATGGGTCCCGAAGACCTGAGAGAGATGTTCGCGGAGCTGCCTCAGCATGCCGGGCAGGCGCAGGATGCGATCGGCGCCGCACTGGCGGTGGATGATCTTGATCAGGCGCGGCGCGCGGCGCACGTCTTGAAGGGATTTGCCGGCAGTTTGGGCGCGGGTCGCCTGGCTGCAATCGCTCGCATGATCGAGCTCGACGCACCCTCCCTGATAGCCGCGAGGCAATACCTGCCGGCCTTGGCGGCGGCCATCGAGGCGACCACAGTGAGGCTGGGTGAGTTCAAGACTGACGCCGTATGAAAAGGTTTCTTGAGGAACTGTTTTCGCAACGCTCGACCGTTGGGGACGCGGCGCCCAACCGAATGACCCTCCCGCGCCATGGCTGGCCACAGCTTGACCATCGGTCGCCGCCACGGCGGTCAGTAGATCTACCGCGGAGCCGTTAACGGCGATGCAATGCCAAAGAGCTTAGCGTTTCGGATCTGAAGCCAATGCGGACAGCGACCTCCGCAACATCTGGTCACGGCGTCCAGCAGGGGTGGCCTATTGATGCGGAA
>Ga0302319_10004963_pt1 | contig 27063 bp, 24 predicted proteins | sample Bog_T0_2_FD_203319 | JGI IMG/M metagenome (GOLD analysis project Ga0302319, IMG submission 203319) | Peat permafrost microbial communities from Stordalen Mire near Abisko, Sweden - Bog_T0_2 | ecosystem: Environmental > Terrestrial > Soil > Wetlands > Peat | place: Sweden: Abisko, Stordalen Mire... | reverse complement strand
TCCCGGAAAAAGTCCCCGCGCTCATCGCCCGCCAGACCGGGGCCACGCTGATCAAGCTGCCCATCATGCCCGGCGGCGTGCCGGACACCGATACTTACATCGCCGAAATGGATTACATCGTCCATTCCTTCGCCGACGCGTTGAAAAAATGAGCGCCGACGCGATCATCACCCTGGAAAACCTGGCCATCGGCTACGATGGCCAGGCCGTTCTCTCCGGCATCTCGCTCGGCGTGGAGCGCGGCAGTTTCACCGCCATCCTGGGGGCCAATGGTACCGGGAAATCCACCCTGCTGAAAACCCTGCTGGGACTCCAGCCCCCCGTCAGCGGCCAAATCAAAATCCAGCCACCCGCCGGTTTTGGTTATGTGCCGCAGGCCATTCAGTTCGATCCCCTGTATCCGTTGACCGGGTTCGATGTGGCGCTGATGGGCTTGTATGGGCGCGTCGGAGCGATGAAATTCCCGTCGCGCGCCGACAAGGATTTTGTGCGCGAATGCCTGCACGCCACGGCGGCGGAGGATTTCGCCGAAAAGAAATTCAGCCAGTTGTCCGGCGGCCAGAAACAGCGCGTGCTGATCGCCCGCGCGCTGGCCACCCGGCCGGATATTCTGGTGCTGGACGAACCCACCGCCGGCGTGGACGTGGCCGCCACGCACGCCCTGCTGGAGTTCATCTCGCACATTCACCGGGAGCGCCAGCTCACCGTGCTGCTCGTCACGCACGATCTGCCGCTGGTCAGGAAGCATGCCCGGCAAATCATCTGGCTGCACAACGGCCAGGTGCTGCACGGCAGCGTGGCCGAATTGTTCACGCCCGAGCGCATGGCGGAAATCTTTGAAATGGAGGTCGGCTGACATGGAAACCCTGAAGGAAATTTTGTCACCGGACTTTTTGCTGCGCAATTCCGTCTATACCAGCGTGCTTATCGGCTTCGCCTGCCCGCTCGTGGGCGTGTTCCTCGTGTTGCGGCGGCTCGTGTTCATGGGCGTGGCTCTGCCGCAGATCTCCTCCACGGGCGTGGCCGTGGCCCTCTCGGTGCCGCTCTGGCTGGGCCTGCTGTCCCCGGCGCACGCGGCGCACAGCGAGCACCTTATTGCCTTCGCCGGCTCCATGATCTTCTCCCTGGTGGCGATCCTGCTGCTGGCGTTTTGCGAGCGGCGCGGACGCGGCCTGCCCGAAGGCCGGCTGGGCACGCTCTATGTCGTTTCCTCCGCCGCCAGCATCCTGCTCCTTGCCAAAAACCGCTACGCCGAAGTTGGCTGGCTGGACTTGCTCAAGGGCGAAATCATCGCCATTGATAACTCCGATCTGGTGCTCACCGCCGTCACGCTGGCCGTGGTGCTGACCCTGCTGGTGCTGTTTCAAAAGGAGTTTCTCTTTGTCTCCTTCGACCGCGCCATGGCGGCCACGCTGGGCAAAAACGTGTTGCTCTGGGACACGCTGATTTACCTGCTCATCGGCATCACCGTGTCCATTTCCGTCCTGAGCGTCGGGCCGTTGATCTCCTTCGGCTTCCTGCTGGTGCCGGCGTTGACGGCGCATTTGTTTGCCCGCACCATGCGGCAGTTTTTCACCCTGGCCTCGATCTTCGGGGGCGTCCTCGCCTTCCTCGGCTTTTGGCTGGCGTATCAATGGGACTGGCCCGTCGGCCCCACCGACGTGGTCCTGCTCGGGCTTATTTACGCGCTGGCCTGGGCCGCGCAACGCGTCGTTCAAGCCGTCGCGACCAAATGAATCCGATTTCAGATGGCCGGCTGGAGTCCCCGGGCGTGACGTGCCACTCCCTGCGTTGTCAAAATAGTATGAACTGCCCCTCCAAGACCGCTCCCGGATTCACGCTGGTTGAGCTGCTGATTGTGGTTGCGACGATCAGCCTTCTCTCCGCCTTGTTGTTGACGTCGATCAGCGCGGCCAAACGCAAAGCTCAGCGGATGACCTGCATCAACAATCTGAGGCAAATTGCGCTGGGGGTCCGGTTGTATTCCGATGATTCGCAGGATGCCTCGCCATCACCCGGTTGGGCGGGATTGGCCGCCACCAATGTTCCCTCCCTGTATTCCGGCTACACGGTGCTCATGCAAAACTACGTCGGCCGGACCGCCACATCCTCCTCGCCGAACCAGTTGTTTCAATGCCCGGCCGACACGTTTTATCCCAACTGGATTATTGGGCCCGTGTCACCTCCGCTTAATTTCGTCCCCAAGAGTCTTCACGAGGCTGCGGTCTGGAATTATTCCAGCTATGCATTCAATGGCGGCGACAATCTCGCCCACAAATTTTTCAACAACACGTTTGCTTACCCGGGTTTGGGCGGCGTGAAGTTAAGCTCGGTCAAACACCCCGTCCGGACCGTTTTGGTGACGGAAATCGCCGCGCTTGGACCATGGTCATGGCACAACCCATCCTCGCACGGGGTCGCTCATGCGAGCGGCACGCTGTATAATGATTCCCAAAATGTCGTTAGTTTTGTGGACGGACATGTCAGTTACATCAAAATGCATTGGCGCCCCGGACAGGTATGGTCGGCCTCGTATGAGCCTCCTTCCGGCTACGAGTATCAGTGGAGTCCCGATTGATTGTTCACTATTAGTGGCCTGGCAGCCTGTTGAAACAAGCCCCGGTGCGCGCTCCTCTCGTTCCTGGAACAGCACGTTTTTATCCGGCTTCATCGGTGTCCATCCGTGGTCATAAATCTTCTGGCGGAATCGTTGCGGCCACCAGGACACGCTGGTCTTTTTCCCCCCGCGTCTGGCTGGGCGAAAGTTGTCGTAACTTACTGGCGGCAAAGGCAGTCTCTACAGAAGGATAACGAATAAAATTATGGCAGAACATTCTGGCGGCAACTGGTGGAAGTGGATGCTGGCGCTCCTGGTCCTCGCGGGGGCGGGCGGTTATTATTATTTCACCCACCGGCACGCCGCCACGCTGAATTTCACCACCGCCACCGTGACCCGCGGCGAGTTGATCCAGACCGTGACGGCCACCGGCACCTTGAATCCCGTGGTGAACGTGACCGTGGGCAGCCAGGTTTCCGGCCGCATTTGCAAGTTGAACGTCGATTTCAATTCCATTGTGAAATCCAACCAGGTCATCGCCGAAATCGATCCCGCCACGTACCAGGCGGCGGTCGAGCAGGCCGCAGCGGATCTGGCCAATGCCGACGCCAATCTGGAATTGCAACAGGTGGAGTTCCGCCGCAACAGCGATTTGTTCACCAACAAGCTGGTTTCCGGGTCGGACTACGACACGGCGCTGGCCAACCTGCATGAGGCGGAGGCCACGGTGAAAATCAAACAGGCCTCGCTCAATAACGCGAAGGTGAACCTGAATTACTGCAAGATCGTGTCGCCGGTGGATGGCGTGGTCATTTCCCGCGCGGTGGAACTGGGGCAGACGGTGGCGTCCAGCTTCAGCACCCCGACCATTTTCCAGATCGCCAACGACCTCACCAAAATGCAGATTGATGCCAATCTGGCGGAGGCGGATGTGGGGGGCGTGCAGGAGGGGCAAGCGGTGGATTTCACCGTGGACGCCTATCCGTACCGGACCTTTCATGGCGAGGTGGTGCAGGTGCGCAATTCGCCCACCACCGTCAACAATGTCGTGACGTATGACGCGGTCATCAGTGTCACGAATGCCGATTACAAATTGAAGCCGGGCATGACGGCGAACGTGTCCATCATTGTCGCCCAGCGGCAGGGCGTGCTGAAGGTGCCCAATGCCGCCTTGCGTTTTCGTCCGCCGGACAACGCGGTAATCCTCACCAATGAAATCACGGCGGCGGCCGGTTCGACCAACCCGGTCGCCGGCAGCACGCCGGGGCAGCCGGTCGCTGGCGCGCATGGCAAAAGCAAGGTCAACCGCAACGTCCGCATGGTTTTTCTGCTGGCGGGGGACGCGAATGAGCCCAAACTCCAGCAAGTCCAAATCAAGACCGGCATCAGCGACGGCATTGCCACGGAAATCACCGAGGGGGTCAGTGAGGGCGATAAACTGGTCGTCGGCGTGCTTTTCGATGGCTCCAGCTCCCCGCCCGGGGCGAATCCCTTCGGCGGTGGTTTCCCGCGTCGTTAATCATGCGCGCCGTCATCCAACTCGCCGGCATTCACAAGGTTTACCGCACCGGTGAAGTGGATGTCCACGCCGTGCAGGGGGTGTCGTTGGAGATTCTGCCGGGTGAATTTGTGGCCGTGATGGGCTCGAGCGGCTCCGGCAAAAGCACGCTCATGAACATGATCGGGTGTCTCGACCGGCCGACCGGGGGCAGTTATTTTCTCGATGGGCTGGACGTGTCCACCTTGAACCGCGACCAGCGCGCCACGATTCGCAACGACAAGATCGGTTTTGTGTTTCAGGGCTTCAACCTGCTCTCCCGCACGACCGCGCTGGAAAACGTGGAGATGCCGATGCTCTACAACCACCAGCGCGTGGCGGCCGCCGAGCAGCGGCTCCGCGCGGAACAGGCGCTCGAACTGGTTGGCTTGGCGCAACGGGCCGACCACAAACCCAACCAGTTGTCCGGCGGCCAGCAGCAGCGCGTGGCCATTGCCCGGGCGCTGGTGAACCGGCCCTCCCTGCTGCTGGCCGACGAGCCGACCGGCAACCTCGACAGCCAGACGAGCATCGAAATCATGGGCGTCTTTCAGAAGCTCAACGACTCCGGGATCACCATCGTGATGGTCACCCATGAACTCGACGTGGCCCGCTACACCAAGCGCATGGTGATCCTGCGCGACGGCCGGATATTATCCGATGAGGCCGTCAGCGACCGCTCCAACGCGGAAAGCGAGCTCAAGAAATTGCGCCAGGCGCAGGAGGCGGTGAAACTCGCATGAAATTTCATCTTTCATCCCTCATCCTTCATCCTTGTCTTTTCTGATGCGCTTCCTGGCTCCATTCAAGATCGCGGCGCGCGCGTTGCGGCGGAACAAGATGCGTTCGCTGCTGACGATGCTGGGCATCATCATCGGCGTGGGATCGGTGATCGCCGCCGTGAGCATCACCACCGGCGCCACCAAGCAGGTGGAGGACAAGGTGGCCAGTCTGGGCCAGAATGTGGTGACGGTGTTCTCCGGCAATTTCACCAGCGGAGCCATGCGCGGCGGTTGGGGAAGCGCCCCCACGCTGACGGTGGAGGACGCCAAGGCCATCCAAAACGAGGTGGCCAACGTGGTGGCCGTCAGCCCGGAAGTGCGCGACCGCGAGCAAATCCTGGCCAATGGCTTGAACTGGAACACGCAAGTCCAGGGCGAGTCACCGGATTATCCGCAAATTCGGGACTGGGAGATTGCGAACGGCACCATGTTCACCGAGGCCGACGTGCGGAGCATTGGCAAGGTGGCGGTCATCGGTAAAACGGTGGTGGATCAGTTGTATGTCAACGAGGACCCGGTGGGCCAGACCATGATCATCCGCAACATCCCGTTCAAGGTGGTGGGCGTGCTGGAAGCCAAGGGCTTCAACTTGTTCGGCCAGGACCAGGACGACGTGATATTAATTCCCTACACCAGCCACATGCGGCGCATCACCAAGCGCATTTTTTTGAACTCGATCATGGTGCAGGCCGCCAACAAGAATGCCATCAGCCAGGTGCAAAATGACATCACCACGCTGTTGCGCGACCGGCATACCAGTGCCGAACCGGATTTCACCGTGCGCACCCAGTTGGAGCTGATGCAGATGGCCACCTCCACCGCCCGGATCATGTCGGTGCTGCTGGCGGCCATTGCCAGCGTCTCGCTGCTGGTCGGGGGCATCGGCATCATGAACATCATGCTGGTGAGTGTCACCGAGCGGACCCGCGAAATCGGCATCCGCATGGCGGTGGGGGCGCGCAGCCGGGACATCCTGATTCAATTTCTGATCGAGGCCATCACCTTGAGCGCGCTCGGTGGCCTGGTGGGCATCGCGTTGGGAATGATCGCCGCCAAGGTGGTCGCGGTCAGCACGGGCTGGCCCACCGTGACGCCCTTTGCGTGGATCGGCATTGCCTGTGTGTCCAGCGCCGGCATCGGCATCATCTCCGGTTTTTATCCCGCCTTCAAAGCGTCCAAGCTCGACCCCATCGAGGCCTTGCGCTATGAATAAAGCGGCGAAGGCCACGGGCTTTTTGGCCTTGGCCTTGAATTCGCTGACGTGGGGCAGACCTCCGGTCTGCCGGTTCTGGCTTGCTCTGCAAGCCAGTCAAGGAATTCATTCAACCCCAGCCTTGACAAAGGCCTGAATTGTTTCATAGTCGAACAAACAACCAAGGTGATAATCGTCCGCAATATTGCGGACTCCTCCTGGTTGAACTAAACCGCTTCGCGTATGACTGCAATCGAGAGACAAGCATGGGAGCGCGTCAGAGTCAGAGGACGCACCCGTTATATTTTGAGAAGCTTTTTATTCTGGGGTGTGCCAATGTGGGCAGTCCAAGGGTTCGGCATATTTCTTTACGAGGCTGTCCTGCACAAACCCTTCGCGGCACCGTCACAGATTTGGTCGCCAGCGTTGGATTTTGTGTTCGATTTGGTGTTATGGATATTCGGTTTCGGGTATCTGATGGGTGAGTATCATTGGCAGAAGCAGGAGCGGGATTTTCACAAAGGTGACCCTGCGGCCTAACCAACCGCCGTTGGCGCGGTCTCCGGTTTTTATCCCGCGTGGAAAGCGTCGAAGCTCGCCCCCATCGAGGCCTTGCGCTATGAATAATGTTGCGGAGGCCACGGACCATTTGGCCTTGGCCTTGAATTCGCTGACGTGGGGCAGACCTCCGGTCTGCCGGTTCTGGCTTGCTCTGCAAGCCATTTGAAGAATTCATTCAACCCGGGCATTGACAGAGGTCAGAATTGTTTCATAATCGAATAAGCAACCCACGTAATAGACTACAATGCGTCATGCGAATAAGATCGAATTGTGTCAGAGAGTGGGAAGTCTTCTCGACTATGTCATTGATGGGCGGGCACTGGCAGCGCATTTGCATTCACGCGGACACGAGGCCATCGATTTTGTTTCGCCATTCGGAACGACCAGTAGGGAGTTTGAGTCACGCGTTGCGAGTTGGCTTTTGTTGCGAGCGAGCCCCCCCCTGCCGACTGGCAGGATTCCATTGATGTTTTGTCCCAGATGTGGTGATCTGGGTTGTGGTGCCGTCTCGGCAGTTATTGAGCGTGCCGACGGTTGTTTTTTCTGGAAGGATTTCGGTTTTGAGTCGCCCACGAGTGATTCAGTTGAGCTAAAACGATATGAGCATGTGCGGGGATTTATATTTTCAGAGCATGATTACACGGAGACATTCGGTCGTTATTTCGCACACTGCTAAAGGTTAGGGGCTTCACACCATGAAGACTTGTTCATATTGTGGCAAGGAATATTCCGATGATGCGGAGGTTTGTGCTATTGACCAGCAGCCACTCAAAGAGCCGGCGGAGTCATCATCATCAGTCCTCGTTCGCCACTCCATGAAAAAGCCAGTAAAGATTGCCATCATCGTTTTTGTTTTGGTTTTGGAGTTGGTGTGGTGGGCTTGGCCTCGGTTTTATATGCATGGTATTGTCCTCGACGAGCCTTATCGGAATGCCGAGAGAAAGATGGCTTTGTATGCAAATTTGAAAGAGAAGACACTAAAGACGAAGGCAGCATATGACGCAGAGGTCAAACTTCTTGATGAGCACCTAGCGAAGAAATGGCTTGGTATTTTGGCAGTCGTGCTTGCCATTGATGCTGTCGGATTCTATTACTTTTGGCGATATGCATCCACGAAGACAACGGCATAACATCTGGGGCTGATACCCGGGTTTGTACCTTGATGGCGACATGACGCACCATTATGAATAGTTTCTCTGGAGCTGACCCCGAAATTAATGCCGCAATCGAAGAGGCCCAGCGTCGTTTGCCGGAGTTTCGTCGCGCCTTGGACATTGATGCGCGACGATTGATTCCGCAGATTGAGGGTTCGTTGGTTAAGGCGCGATTCGAAAGCGTGATCACACACAAGGTTGAGCATATGTGGGTTGAGGATGCCGGCTTTGATGGCGACATGATTGTGGGCACACTAGCCAGTGAGCCGCAGGATATTCCTGATCACAGCAGAGGCGATTGGGTGACTATTTCGCCAAAGGCGGTCTCCGATTGGGCTTATCGCGAAGGCGGACGCACCTTTGGCGGGTTTACCATCCGAGTCATGCAGAAGAGGGGTTTGCCATGGTGAGATTATTGGAGGAGAGGCATTTGTGTTCGTTGCCGTGGACAGTTGCCAACTTCTGGGCAGACAGAGTGCCCGAAGTGTGGTTCACTCAATCTTGATTGGTAAAGACTATGACAACGATGACAACGTGGCCTAACATCCGGGGTTGAACCAGCCCGTCGAAGTTGCTGAAGTGGGCTCTCCCCATTGGAAAGCTGAAAAGCGTCCAAGCTCGACCCCGTTGACGCTTTGCGCTATGAATAACGCCGCGAAGGTCCCGTGCCTTCGCCGTTGATGAATACCGAACTCCTGTCCACCCATACGCCGGAGCTGTTTGCCCGCGCGGTGCAGCGCGCGGCCGCCTTGTTGCGCGCGGGCGAAGTGGTCGCCCTGCCCACCGAAACCGTCTATGGCCTGGCCGCCAATGCCTGGGATGGACGCGCGGTGGCAAGGATTTTTCAGATCAAGGGCCGGCCCGCGCATAATCCCATCATTGTCCACGCGGCCAGCGCCGCGCTGGCGCGGGAGTGTGTGTCCACCTGGCCGGAATTGGCGGAGCAGATGGCGCGCGCCTTCTGGCCGGGCCCGCTCACGCTGGTGCTGCCGCGTGCGGAAAAGATTCCGCCCGTGGTCGCGGCGGAGGGCCCGACGGTGGGCATCCGCTGGCCGTCGCACCCGTTCATGCAGGCGGTCATTCGCGAATGCGGCTTTCCGCTGGCGGCACCGAGCGCCAATTTGTCGAACCAGATTTCGCCCACCAACGCGGAGCATGTGCGCGAGCAACTGGCTGGCCGAATTCCGCTGATCGTGGATGGGGGACAGTCGCAGGTGGGCATTGAGTCCACGGTGCTGGATCTGACGGTCACGCCGGCGCGCATTTTACGGCCGGGCATGATTCATGCAGAATCACTGGCGGCGGCGGGCCTGCCGCTGGCGGCGGGCGAATTGCCGCCGGCGGCGGGGAGGCTGAAAAGCCCGGGCCAATTGCAAAAGCATTACGCCCCCAAGGCCCGGCTGCTGGTCCTGCGGTGGCGCGACGACGCGGATTTGCAAGCGCAGATCGCCCGGTGGGCTCCCGTCCAGGCGGTCCACGTCGTGACGCACACCCGGATACCGGCCGGGTTTAACGCCGCCAATGTGAGCGTGATTCCGCATGACGCGGAGGCGTTCGCCCGGGCGCTCTATGGGGAGTTGCATCGGTGCGACGCGGCCGGAGCCAGGTTGATCGTGGTGGAAGCCCCACCAGATTTGCCGGAGTGGGCGGGCATTGCCGACCGGTTGCAGCGGGCGGCGGCATAAGGCAAGGATGAAGGATGAAGGATGAAGGATGAACCTCCCGCTTGCGAAAAGCGCGCCTCACCCGGTACAGGCGGGTTGCCGGTGCCACCCAGATTTCGCGGCGGCGGCGGGTGGAATTCCCAGCCGGATTTGTGTTGGCGCTCACCAACCGGTTTCAAAATCCTTCCGGCTCGGCCGCGGTCTTCCAGCGCTGGCGGTCGGTCAAAAACAGGCCGGAGACGATGTCGGTGGGTGAATATGTTAGCGGAAAATGGTCCTGCTTGAGGGGCTCGAAATAGGCCTGGCCCATGGTGGCCGATGCCTGCTCCTGGGTTTTGTACACCAGCATCCGGTCGAACACGAAGCTGCTCCAATTGCCATCCTTTTGCAGGCAATCGCTGAATAATCTGGCGTCCATGGTGTCGCGCGTGAGATACAATCCGCTGACATGCTTGAGGTAGTCATTGAAGGTGATGAAGTCCTGCCGGGAGTTGAGGGTGGTCAGGGTGCATGGCCGGTGGCCATACCAGGCCACCGCCCAGGGAATATCGCTCATCAGCAACTCGTCCGGGAGGATCCATTTGCTGAAGCGCTGGATATCCGGCGGATAATAGGGGGGGAACGCCGAGGGGGAGGCTTGGGGCGGCAGCAGGGTGATTCCCAGCGGCAGGCAGGCGAGCGTCGCCGTGAGGGCGATGATCAGGGAGCGGATCTGCAACGAGGGAATGTTCATCAGATTGAGCATGTCCACGAAAAATTCCACGCCAAAAATCATGACCAGCGGGGTGAGGAGGACGAGCTGGTTTTCGCTGCCAGCCCCCAACCGGAGCGACACCTGGCTCTGGAGCATCGCGGTCACCATCAGGAATATGCCCAGGCACATCAAGGTGAAATAACGCAGCCGGCGGGCGGCCAGGGTGCGCACGTTCAACAGCAGTCCGGCCAGAAACAGAATGCCGATCCAACTGCCGCCCAGGCGGGGAACCTCCACATCCAGGAGGGCGCGAAAATTGACGATGAATTTGAGCAGGTAGGGTTTCAGCCAGAAGACCGAAGTCATGTCGGGGGTGAGCGATTGCTGGAGGCGCAAGCCGGGGAAGGCCAGGGTGTCCTGCGCCAGGTCATAACCGGCGGTGCCAAAGCAGGTGCCGCTCACGAGCCAGTTGCGGATGATCCAAGGGGTCGCCACCAGGGTGAAAGCCAGCACTGCCGTCACGGTCTGCATGGTGCGGCGTCCCCGGCCAAACAGGACCAGGAAAACCGCCGTGGGAATGATCACCCAGCCAAAAGCGTAGCGCGTGAGCAGGCCCAAGCCCACCAGCAATCCCGCCCCGGCCGCGAGCCAAAACAGCCGGCGGGGCGCGGGATTTTCCTGCTGGCACTGGTTGTGAAACGCAACCAGACACCAGATGAGCCCGAGAAAAAGGGTTAACAGCAGGAGGGTGGGCAGGCCGGAAACGCTGATTTTCCACAGGCTGTCCGACGCAATCATGAGCAGGCACACCAGCCAGGCGGTCGGCAGGCTCAGAATCGTCCTGGTAATGATGAACGTCAGGTAAATCGCCGCCAGCAGGAGCAATTGATTTAACAGCGCGATGAGAAACTCCGGTTTATAGCGGACGAAACGGCTGCCGTCGGACCAGAATGTCGAGTGTTTGTCCACCGCCCAATCCGGGCTGGTGATGGCGAACAAGCCCGCGAGCAGCAGCGGATAGAGCGGGGCATTGGCCAGGTCGGGGTGGTTGCCATCCAGGCGCGCGACCTTGGCGACATTGGCGACATTGGTGTTGGCGGTCAGGTCGGTGGGGCCGCCCGCGTGTTGCTGCAACAGGAAAATTCCGAAGGGCCGGACATAATCGGTGGTGAACCCCTTGCCCTCCGCCAGGTGGCGCGCCACCTGCGCCGCGTCCATGGCCTCCGCCGTGTTGAAATTATGGAAGCAATGGGTGTCGTACCAGACCGCCAGGGCCAGCACCATGAGCATCAGCGCCACGTAATTCAGCCAGCGGGCGCTGCGGTCAACTTCCAGTTTATGGATCAGCGTCTGGAGGCGCTCGGAATTATTCATAACAGGTTAAAACCCTTCCAAATGATACTCATGCAACTTGCGGTGGAAGGTCCGCCGGCTCATGCCGATGTTTTGGGCGGCGTGCGTGCGGTTGCCCTCCGTTTCTTTGAGCGCGCGGACAATCAGTTCCCGCTCCGCGTCCTTGACGGTCAGCGCTTTGCCGGCGGCCAATCCGGGGGCCTCCCCGCCGCGCAGCGACGCCGGCAGGTCACGCAGGGAAATCCGTTCGCTGCGGCTCAACACCACCGCGTGCTCGATGGCGGTGCGCAATTCCCGCACGTTGCCGGGCCAGGGATGATGCATCAGCGCGGCGAGCGCATCCGCGGTGAAATCGTTCACGGACTTGCCGTTTTCCTTCGCAAATTCGCGCAGGAAACTCTGTGCCAGCAGGGGAATATCCCCCGTGCGCACGCGCAGGGGCGGCAGTTCGATCTCCACCACCCGGAGGCGGAAAAACAAATCCTCGCGGAATTGGCCGGCTTTGACCAGCGCTTCCAGATTTTTGTTGGTGGCCGCCACGAGCCGCACATCCGCCGTCAGGGTCTTGTTGGAGCCCACCCGCTCAAACGTGCGCTCGCCCAGGAACCGCAGCAGCTTGATCTGCACCATGGCGTCAATTTCACCGATTTCATCCAGGAACAGCGTCCCGCCTTGCGCCTGCTCAAAGCGGCCGATCCGCCGCTCGTGCGCGCCCGTGAAGGCGCCCTTTTCATGCCCAAACAGCTCGCTTTCCAGCAGCGTGGGCGACAGCGCCGCGCAATGCACGGTCACAAACGGCTGTCTGGCGCGCGGGCTGAGCTGATGCAGCGCCTTGGCGATCAATTCCTTGCCGGTGCCGCTTTCGCCCAGCACCAGCACGGTGGCCCGCGTGGGGGCCACCTGCTGCACCACCTCGAAAATCCCGGTCATGACCGGCGACTGGCCGATGATGTTTTCCAGGCCGAATTTGGCATCAAGCTGCCGGCGCAACGAGACGTTTTCCACCTCGAGATGCTGCTGCTTGAGCGCCCGGGCGATGCGCATTTCCAGCTCGTCAATTTGCAGCCGTCCCTTGGCGATGTAGTCATCCGCGCCGCGTTTCATGGCGTCCACCGCCAGTTCCTCGGACCCGTAGGCGGTCATCAAAATGCATATCGGCGGCTTGGGGAGCGACTTGGCCCGCGTGATCAGGTTCATGCCGTCCTCGTTGGGCAGCCGGAAATCAGTGAGCAGCACGTCGAAGGTTTCGCTTTCCAGCAGGCCCATGGCGGTTTTGGCGTCCTCGGCGATGTACACGTCATACCGCTCCTCCAGCGCCGCGCGCAAGCCTTCGCGCGTTGTCTTTTCGTCGTCCACAATCAGCAGGGTCGGGTTCATGGGAAAGGAATGCAAGTTGCTGGCTTCACAAAATGGCCATTCAGACAAACGCAAAGGCGCAGAGAACGCGGAGCGGCGCAGAGGAGTGGCGCACCAAAAGATGAATCCTCCTGGTTGTCCCAAACTCCGCGCTTCCTCTGCGTTCTCTGCGTCTCTGCGTTTGTCCGCGTTTTGTCAGTCATGGGTTTTGGCCTCCAGCAAACGGGGTTTTCGCTCATGGAGCGGCAGCCAGATGCGGAAGGTTGTGCCGCGGCCCACATGGCTGTCGAGTTCGATCCGGCCATTGTGGGCGCGAACGATGCGCTGCACGATCATCAAGCCCAAGCCGGAGCCTTTCTTTTTGGTGGTGTAAAAAGGTTCAAAAATGCGGTTGATCTGCTCCTGGGGAATGCCGCCGCCGGTGTCGGTGACACTCATCCAGACTTCATCGCTGGTTTCCCCGGTTTGCAGCGTCAGCGTGCCGCCGGTGGTCATGGCTTGGGCGGCGTTTTTGACCAGGTTCACCAGCACCTGTTGCAACTGGGCCGCGTCCACGGGCGTGGCCGTGAGATTGCGGGCCAGACGCGTCTTGACGGTGATGCCGCGGTTGTCCACTTCCGGCCGCAGCAATTCCAAGGTCTTTTCCACGGCGTCGTTGAGCGAACTCAGTTTCAATTGCGGCGGGGCCGGGCGGATCGCCCCCAGAAACTGGGTGACGATGTAGTCCAGGCGGTTGATCTCGCCCTTGGCCACCTCGAGGTATTGCTCCAGTTTCAGCGCGGTCTCCGCGACCGGCACCGCCACGCTCGCGGCCTTTTTGCCGCGCGCGGGACGCGGTTCGTCGAGCTTGAGCTTTTTCACCTCGCGCTCCATGAGTTGCAGGTGAATGTGCAGGGCGTTGAGCGGATTGCCGATTTCATGCGCCACGCTGGCCGCGAGGAGGGTCAGGGCCTGAACGCGTTCACTTTCAATGGCTTCAAAGGTTTTTTGCCGGGCCTCGGTGGCATCGTGCAGGATCAGCGCCACGCCGGAACTGCCCGTGGCCTCGCCATCCAGCGGGGCGGCGTAGAGCCGGATAAAGCGCGGCCGGGGGTAATGCACCTCAAATTCGTGCCGGAAAAAATGCTGGCCGCCCGCTTGATCCGCCCGGGAAATGTGCTTCCAGTCGATTTCCGGCAACACGTCCGAGACAAACAGATCCTCGGTGGCGGGCTGCAACCCGATGAGCCGGGTGACGGCCTGGTTGAAATAAATGACGCGCCCATGTTCGTCGGCGACCAGAATGCCATCCTCGATGGTGTTAAACAGGGTTTCAAGAAAAGTCCGCTCGCGCGCCAGCCGTTGCACCACACTTTGCAGTCCTTCCGTGTCCAGCCGCCCGATGCGGCCGAGCACTTTGTCGAGGAAACTGGATTTAACGGTGGCCATGCAATAATTGTGAGTGGCAAAATGGCACAGTTTAGCCGGAGGTCAAGTCTGCAAACGAGCGTTCCTGGCGCACGGGACGGTGGATTGTTGGATTGTTGGATTGATGTTCAGCTTGGACAGGGGCGGCTCTGGATAACCATCCCTCACCCTCAATCCCCCCTCAATCCCTCCCCGACCGCCAGAAGGATTCAGGTTTCAGGACCCAATGGTGTTTCACGGTGATAAATGTGTTATTTCAGGGGTTTTCTTGAAAACGTGTTCCGCAAAGCACTGGGCCACCAGTTCAGTAGAAGCCCCGGACTAACACCGACTTTGACGGATTGGCATCAACCGCACTTCGCCCCCCGCCGAAACACTTTTTGCGCTGGACGACGAATCGCTGTAACCTGCGGATCACTTTTTTATGAAAGATGAGAATTTGGACCTGCTGCAAAACATGGAAGCCTGCGTTGTGGAAAGCTGGCGTGCCTGCCCGGAAATGAACGACCACGCCGTATTGCGCGCCTATGAGGCGGCCTTTCAACACTACCGCGCCGAGTCGCGGGGCCGCCCCGCCAAACCCGCCATGTTGACCGGGCCGGAAGCCAGCCTCTTCACCGCCTTGCTTGCCATCTGCGAATTCCGCCTGGGACGCACCGGTGCGCAGGTGGCGGGTGGCGAAATGCTTCCGCCGGTGCCCCTGGAAAGAATCCTGGACTGCCTGCGGGAACTTTCCAAGTCGGTAGCCCGCCACACCAAATTGGGTGGGACGCGGGGGTATCTAAACTTCATCGCCCAATTCCTTCCATGAAGCCCGAATGAGGCCGGCATGAACTCGGCGAAATGCTGGAGTGCCACGAACCTGGCCTCGGTGGCCGTGCCGTTTAAACACCCGCTGGCAGTTGACCGCCCCTTCAAGCCGGACCATTAATTCAGCCCCATCACTTCACGCCAGCAACGGTTTGGACTGGTTGGTGGCCACGAATCGCACCACGCGTTGATTGGCTTCGGCCACATCCGCGCGGCTCATTTTTATCGTCAGCACCGCGAAGGCACCCTCGGAATCCTTGTACCCTTGCGCCGCCGAGAGCTGATACCATTTGTAGGCTTCAATGCGCGCTTCGGGCGCGTCGGCAGGCAACCCGTTCAGGCTGGCGCGCTGGCAGCTTTGGCCCATCTGATACTGGCCGCCCGCATCCCCGAGCTGGGCCGCCCGGCCAAACCAGACCGTGGATTGCGCGTCATCCCGGACGACACCCTGCCCCTGGGCGTACATCACCCCCAGATTGAATTGCGCGAGCCCGTGACTTTGCTCCGCCGCCTTGCGATACCAGTCCGCCGCCTGCGCATAATCCTGCGCCGCGCCCGCGCCGGTGGCAAATTTCACCCCCCGGCTGAACTGAATCTCCGCATTCAAGTCATCCCCGCCCGGACCGGCCGATGCCGTCCGCGATTGGGTTGACGCACAAAACATTTTACCGAACCATGATTTTTCCATGATGGCAAGCATGAGCTCTTCCGCCGGGAAAGCAAGCGGCATTATCGCCCCTCCCACCCCTCCCAACAGCGCTTGAAGCGAATCCCCCCACCAAAACCAGCAAGCTCCATTTGCCGTTCCGTCAGCGCGTGCGCCGCTGCAGGATGAGCAAATTGCTAACCCAAGTGGAAAGGGCGATGGTCACGGCATAAAACCCGAGCACCCCCTTGGCCGTGTCCACCGACTCCCGGCTGGACATCGTCGCAAAGCAGAAAATGGCGGACCCGCCCAGCAAAGCCATGGCAATGGTCGCCGCCGCCATGACCGTGCGCGGCCAGCCGGCATCGCATTTATATATCGCTGTCACCGGCAGCAGGAGCAATCCAAACACCAGCGCCGCAATCAGCCAGGGACTGTCAAAGCCCCGAAAGACGCAGCCCCCCAAACTCACCAAGGCCAGCAGCAAACAGAGGCCAAACCAGTTGCTGGCCGCCGTCTGCTCCGGCGAGAGCACCCACCGGCCAAATTTGTTCAGGCGCAACAGCAGGTTGAAAAACGGATACGCCAGCCACGTCATCAGCGCAAAGACCAGGTAAAGGATCCGCAACGGCCAAATCCAGGGTGCCAGATCGGGTTCGGCATTAGCCAGCACGCCTAACAAGCGGTTCCCAATATAGCCGGCCAGAATAATACCCCATTGCCCCCGGCGGCTGAATTTGGCCATCCACAAGAAATATTTCAACATCAGCGCATAGATGATGTTCTGTGCCTTGAGGGCTTCGATGATGCCTTGCCGCGCCCATTCGTTTTGCGGGTCCAGCCGCAACGCCTCGCGGAAATGCTCCGCCGCCGCCTTGGGCTGGCCCTGCTCCAGCAGCGTCCAGCCTTGGTTGGCATGGGTCAGGGCGTTGTCAGGGTTGCGGGACAACGCGGTGTGGATGGTCCGGCCGGCTTCGGACTTGCGCCCGAGCTTGACCAGCGCGATCGCCTGCAAGTTCGTGCAGCCCACATGCTCGGGATCAAACTGCAACCCTTGCTCCGCCGCGTTCAAGGCATCCCGCCAGCGCGCTTCCTGCAGATGGATATTGGCCAGCAACGCATAAGGATCGGGATCCTCGGGATTCAGCCGGATGGCTTCGTTGACCGCCGTCAGCGCCTCGGCCAGGCGGCGGCGGTCAAACATCACATGGGCGCGGGCGAAATGCGTGAATGGCAGATCGGGTGCGAGGTGGATGGCCTGCCCCGTTTCCTCGGTGGCTTCCTCAAATTGCTCGCGGTGGACCAGACACAAGCCCAGCAACGCGTGGGCATAGGCATCGTGGGGTTCCACCGACAGCGCCTGGCGCAATTCGGTCTCCGCCAGATCGTAGCGGGATTGCTGGAACAGCAGTTGGGCGCGTTGAAGATTGGGATTCATTGATCAGTTGGTTCCGGTTCAGAGCTTCAGATATTTCAGAATATCGTCGTAGATGCCGCCCTGATTGGAATACAGTGCGTAGTTGCGCGCGGTGGCAAACCATTCCTTGGTCGTGGGTTTGAGCGTGCTGATGGCGGCGGCGAGATCCTTGGTGGTCAGCGGCTTGGGAATGCCGGTTTTCAGGGCCTCCTGCAGCTTGCCTTCAATGGCCACATCCACCACGGCTTTCAAATCCGCGCCCGAAAAGCTCTCGGCCTTTTTACCCAGGTGCTCGAAATCAATTCCCTCCATTGGCTTGCCCTGGCATTGCAACCGCAGCACGGCGGCCCGCGCGGCGGCGTCGGGCGGAGGCACGAACAACACGCGATCAAAGCGCCCGGGCCGGCGAAACGCGGAATCCAGATGCCACGGGGCGTTGGTGGCCGCCAGGATCAGCACGCCTTCATTGGACGACTTCACGCCATCCATTTCGGAGAGAAACTGGTTGATCAACTGGCGGCCGGCATGATGCCGCATGTCGTTGCGGCTGGCTCCCAGCGCATCCACCTCGTCGAAAAACAACACGCACGGCTTGTTGCGCCGGGCCTGTTCAAACAGCCCATGCAGGTTGCGCTCGCTATTGCCGATCCACATGTCCAGCACGTCGTTGATGCCCACGGAAATGAAGGCGGCCTTGATCTCACCAGCCGTGGCGCGGGCCAGATAGGTTTTGCCGCAGCCGGGCGGTCCGTACAACAAAATGCCGCCGCCAATGGCCTTGCCATAAGCCTGATACAAATCGGCATGCGTCAGCGGATGGATGATCTTCAGGCGGATTTCCTCCTTCACCTTCTCCATGCCGCCCACATCGTTGAAAGTAATCTTGGGCCGTTCGATTTCGCTGGCCGGTGCCGATTCCTCCTCCTCGCCCCACGCGGCGCGCACCTTGCCCTCCACGACTTCGCTCTCTGACTCCGTGGCCCCGATGCCCAGGCGTGCGGCGAATTCCAGGTCGGCCAGCGAATGATCCAGTTCCACGGCCCGCTTGTATTCGGCCACGGCCTGCTGGATTTCACCGGTGCCCGCCAGGATTTTAGCGTGCAGCAAAAAAGCGCGCGGCGGGGCCTTGGGATCCTTGACCAGATCCTCCAGCAGCACCAGCGCATGGCTGTGCTTGGCCTGCTGGAAAAAGGCGCGGGCCAGGCCCAGTTTCATGGGCACATGGTTGGGCGAATGCGCCAGCCCTTCGCGAAATTCTTTTTCCGCCTCCTCGCCCCGGCCGGAATTCAGCAGGGTGTCGGCCAGCAGCAATCGCAACGCGGCATTGTTGGGGGAGGCGCGCAAAGCCTCGCGCAAGGCTTGAACGGCATCGTCTCCGGACGGGTTGGCTTGACTCATAATAGGGATATGAAACCGGGAAGTGGCCGGCAGGGCAAGCCATGATGCTGGGCAAGTGCTCCACGCGCTCCACGCTGGCTGCGGCTGGTGGACGTCACCCAGTCGTTGAAGCCGTCGGATGGATTTAGAATTATTCTAAATCTTGACTTCAGTTGCCGCGAGCGTAATGTGTTCCCAGCATGAAGGCGCGCAGCCAACGTCCCGAAGAGCAGCACCTGACTGAACAGTTGGGGGCCACCGGCTTGCGCCTGACGCCCCAGCGGCAGCAGGTCTATGATGTCTTGCTGCAAAAGCGCGATCATCCCACCGCCGAGGAGGTGTTCATGCGGGCCAAAAAGGCGATGCCGGAGATTTCCCATGCCACCGTGTACAACTGCCTGGATGCCCTGGTGAAATCAGGGCTGGCCCGGCAGGTGACCGTGGAGCGCGGGGCCACCCGCTTTTGCCCGAACATGACCGACCACGGCCATTTTCATTGCCGCGCGTGCGGAACGATTTATGATGTGGGTTTGCCGCGCGAACTGCCGTTTGTGTCCCTGCCGCCGGGGTTCGCCCCGGAATGTCACGAGGTGACGATTCACGGCTTGTGCGGGGAGTGCGCGCGGCAGAAGTGACCATTCAACCATTACATAATTTGCGATTTTAACCAGCCAAAACGATGAGCACAGCGAGCGAGACCATTGAGAATCTGGTCAAACAGGAATACAAGTACGGCTTTGTGACGGATGTCGAAAGCGAGTCGGCCCCGCCCGGCTTGAGCGAGGACACCATCCGGATGATCTCCCTCAAAAAGCACGAGCCCGACTGGCTGACCGAATGGCGCCTCCGGTCCTATCGCCACTGGGTCAAGATGCCGCTGCCGACCTGGCAGTTCGTGAAATATCCGCCGATTGATTTCCAGGACATCACCTATTATTCCGCGCCCAAGCAGAAGACGGATGGTCCGAAGAGCCTGGATGAGGTGGATCCAAAGCTGTTGGAGACGTACGAAAAGCTGGGCATTCCGCTGCGGGAACGCGAGCGGTTGGCCGGCGTGGCCGTGGACGCGGTGTTTGATTCCGTGAGCGTGGGCACGACCTATCGCGAACAACTCGCGGAAAAGGGCATTATTTTCTGCTCGTTCAGCGAGGCCGTGAAGGATCATCCGGAGCTGGTGAAAAAGTATCTGGGCTCGGTGGTGCCTTATACGGATAACTATTACGCCGCGCTGAATTCCGCGGTGTTCACGGACGGCTCGTTCTGCTACATCCCGAAGGGGGTGCGGTGTCCGATGGAGCTTTCCACCTATTTCCGCATCAACGCCGCCAAGTCCGGCCAGTTTGAGCGCACGCTGATCGTGGCGGACGACGGGGCGCAAGTGAGCTATCTGGAAGGCTGCACCGCGCCCATGCGCGATGAGAATCAATTGCATGCGGCCGTGGTGGAATTGGTGGCGCTCGAGTCGGCGGAGATCAAGTACAGCACCGTGCAGAACTGGTATCCGGGCGACGTGAACGGCGTGGGCGGCATTTACAATTTCGTGACCAAGCGCGGCCTGTGCAAGGGCCGCAATTCGCGCATCACCTGGACGCAGGTGGAGACCGGCTCGGCCATCACCTGGAAATATCCGAGCTGCATCCTGCTGGGCGATAATTCCAAGGGCGAGTTTTATTCCGTGGCCGTGGTAAACAACTGCCAGCAGGCGGACACCGGCACCAAGATGATCCACATTGGCAAGCACACCAAGAGCACGATTGTGTCGAAGGGCATCTCGGCCGGGCGCGGTCAGAACAGCTATCGCGGGCTGGTGGAAATCCGCAAGAGCGCGGAGGGTGCCCGTAATTTTTCGCAGTGCGACTCGATGCTGATTGGCGCGAAGTGCGGTGCGCACACGTTCCCGTACATCGAGGTGAAGAACACAACCGCGCGGGTGGAGCATGAGGCGACAACCTCCAAGATTGGCGAGGACCAGATCTTCTATTGCAACCAGCGCGGCCTGTCCACGCAGGACGCCGTGAACATGATTGTGAACGGCTTTTGCAAGGAAGTCTTCAAGGAACTGCCGATGGAGTTCGCCGTGGAAGCCCAGAAGCTGCTCGGCGTGAGCCTGGAAGGCAGCGTGGGCTGAAAATGTCCAATGACGAATGCCCAGGGCCTGTTTTCAAAATGGCTTTGGGTGGAACAGGCCACTGGCCTGTTCCGTCTGGCGACTCGCCGGACGGAACGGAGAGACGCGTTTTTCTGACCCCGACGCGTTTGAGAAACCCGACGCTTCTGGCCATTCCGGTTGGCGGGTCGCCCGTTCCACCTATTTTGAATACCCGCCCTAACCCGGATATTTCATAGTGAAACCGGCAAAACCATGGCAAACCATTGTAGCGCAGGCTTCCCAGCCTGCCGTATCGCAGGTTTCCAAACCTGCGTGCCGTGTCGTTTCAACCACGCATTCGAACGTGTTTACGCCCCTCTTTTCATAGGGTTTTCGCGACTCTTTCCAAAATGGCTATGAAATATCCAGGCTAACCGCCTGTTGAAATAATCGCCCGGTGAGGGCACCGGGCCTACAAAATCGTTGATATCCATGGAAATCCTGTAGGCCGGGTGCCCTCACCCGGCGGTTTTTGGAATTGTTCAACAGGCTGCTAATGACGAAAGAATGATCCAGCACGAATGATCCCCAAAAGGTTTCACGTGCAAGGGTTCAGGGTTCAGGATCAATTTCGTGTTTCGTGTGTTTCATGGTTTGTCTTTCTTATTCTGGAATGATGGTGCCAACCGCTGGCCTGAAAGGCCGCCACAGGATAGCCCAGGGCAACGCCCTGGGTTTTTGGCGCAGAGATGAAATCCAGCGCGAGCGGAAAGTTGAGCCTTCGCCGACGCTTCATGGAAACCGGCCATTTGCTTTCGCCCTCCGCGCTGCGGCTTCGGTTTTATTTCGTGTGCTTCGTGTGTTTCGTGGTTCCAACCGAAATTGCCGATTGTAGCCGATTCCGCAGCCGCGGCGGCGGCCAAGTTTGTCGAAATTGCCAAATACAAGATGGAGCAGGAGCGGTATTCAGAGGTCGCTTTTGACGTCAGCAGTGTCACGCCCGAGACAGCGGTGGCGGAGCCATTGGTCCCGCCCAGCCGGGGGTGATGGGCACTAAAGCATTGGCAACCACGTCCCGAAGGTCCGAAGGTACCGGGATGTTGCCGACAAGCGGCGGTTGCTCCATATATTGGAGTACAAATGCCCAACCGGAACTCACCATGAAAATAACCCGCAGCCTCGCCCAACTCCAGCAAGAACATGTCGTCCTGGAACTCGAATTCGCCAGCGAGGCACCATGCCGGTCATGGAAGAGGCTTGACGCGCATGGCGTTTAACGGTTGATTGTCGCCGATATGAAGAAATTTATTTTTGCCGGTCTTGCCGGAGCCATGATCATTGGCACCGGGTGCGTGCGCACGGTCAGCGATACGCACGCGTTTGCGGTGAGCCCCGTGCAGGATTCCGTGGCGGACCGCTATAACCGTTCCTGCGAACAGGTGTACCGGGCTTCCTGCGAGGCGATCAAGGTCGAGGGCGGCGAGTTGGTGCGGGAGTATGTGCCGCATGCTTACACGAATGACGTCCGCCAGTTGGAAGGGCGCGTCAACGACCGCAAGGTGTTTATCCGCGTGGAACAGATTGACGCCACGATCAGTCAGGTGGATGTGGAGGCGCGCACCCCGTGGGGCCGGACGGATATTGATCTGGTGCATGCCATCGGCAAGGACATCGCCTTGAAGCTCGCCTCGTATTGAACTCCTATTGAGTCTGAGCGGATTCCATCCCACCACGGATGGACACGGATAAACACAGATGAAGAAATATCAGCACGGCGTTCGGGTCCGGTTTTCCGCCCGTCACGAAAAAGTGCGTTTCATCTGCAGCTTGAACCCCACGTTTTTTCTCCGTGTTCATCTGTGATAGACCGTGTGATTTCACCAAACGCCGGCAAGGTTGCCTGTGTGAGCTCCAGGGGTGACCTTGTAGGCCGCGTGCCCTCACGCGGCGGCGGGTATTGCCACGAGCCCGCCGCTGAAGACAGCCACAGCTACTGCCCCCGTTTTTTATCCGTGTTCATCCGTGTCCATCCGTGGTTGAAAATCTTTTTTTCTGAATGGATACGGCTCAGTACTTGCGCGGCCCGCCGTATTTCAGGCCGATGTTCTGCTCGTAAGTGCCCAGCTTCACGCTGGCGGAGGGCTTGAGGCCGTTGAATTCATTTTCCAGCCGCGCCAGCCGGCGCTGCGCCAGATCAGCCACGGGCAGATCGGGAAACCGCTCCACAATTTTTTCCAGCGTGGTCCGCACGGTGTCCATGTCGGCCCCGAGCTCGATTTGAAAGTTGGCCAGCAAATTCAACCAGTGGGCGATCTGTTTGGGTTTGTGCTTGGGTTCGTTGATCAACTGGGCCAGCTCCAGGGTGGCGAGGTCCAGGCGCTTGTAATCGCGGGCATAAATCAGGGCCAGTTGTTCCCGGGCCTCGGTGTCATGCGGGTGGGTCTCCAGATGTTTCACCTGCGCCGCCGCCAGTGCGCCCGGGGTTTCTTCCGCCGGTTTCAAGAATGCCGAGGAATCCAGCAGGCCGATGTTTTTCACGCCGGCCTGCATTTCAATCGGGGGCCGGTCGTGCTGCGCCTGGAGCATGGCCTCGGCGCCGCTCAACCGGGCGATCCGCTGCTCCGCCTGCAAGGCCAGCTCGGTATCGGGATAACGCCGGAGGATGTTTTGCAGGGCCGCCCGGGCGTCCGGCGCGGAGGCGGAGAGTTTCAGATGCCAGTCGGCCAGTTGACTATAGGCGGCCGCCACCTGGTTGGCCGGGGCGGGCGGCCAGTCGCAAAATTTTTGCAGCGTGCTCTCTGCTGCTGGCAGATCGCCCAGATCTTCAGCCTGCACCCGGGCCAGCAGCATGACGCCTTCGAAATCGTTGGGAAAGGCGGTCAGTTGCCGGCGGATTTCCTGGATGGCATCCTGGGGTTTGCCCCGGTTGCGCCTGGTCATGGCGATGGAATAAAGCGGTTTCCGTTCCGGCGGCACGTTGCCACCGTCAAACAAATTGGTCAGGGGACTGATGAGCCATTCGCCGATGTGGGGCGTCCACACCACGGTTAGAATCCCCCCCATCAACACCATGGTGAAAAAGCCCACAGGCCCGAGGAAATGGCCAAACCAGATGCAGCCGATGGCAAACGGCAGCGTGAAGATCAGTTTGAGAATGATTTTGCCGGGATCGTGACTGTTCTTAATGGCCCTGAATAGTCCCCACCCGACCAGCGTCAGGGCCATGAGCGTGCCAATCGTTCCGACGACGATGTCAAAAAGTCCATGCATGGCGCAATCACAATCCGCTGGTTTAGAGAGGCACGCAAGCAAATAGTGGTTTGCGGCGCGACATCGCGACGTCACAGATCGCAGACCAGGCTGTCCGCCAAACGCTCCTCGCGCCAAACTTTATATTGCCGATCCAGGCCAACGCGATGAAGGTATTCCGAGTCCAGCAAAGCCAGGTCGGTTTCCGGATGGGCCGGGTCAGTCTGTTGGAGCGCGCTGGCAATATGGACCACCCCGGCGAGACTGAGTTCCCCCGCCGAGCAGCGCTGCGGGTTATGATGGTTGGCCACAGCCCCCACCAACGGAATGGGCAGTCCCCATAGCGCGAGCAGATAACCGCCCACATCCGCGTGGGTGGCCCGGAAATACTGCTGCTCAACCTCCCAAAGGGGCGCCTGGGTTTCTTGGGCCACCTTCAAGACGGCGGCATATCGGTCCGGCACCCCGTCCGCCAGAATGATCTTGCCGACATCATGCAGAATGCCCGCGCAAAACGCCTGTTCGCCCATGAGCGAATCCTCCAGGTAATGGTTGCAAATCCGCCGGGCCAGCCATCCGGTTTGGAGCGAATGTTCCCAAACCTGCTGGATGGAGAAGGCCGGGCAATGGGTGTTGGAAAAAGCGGAGAAGATCGGCACCGCCATCGCCAGCGATTGGATGACGCCCACCCCGAGCAGTTGGACCGCCTCGGCCACCGAGCTCACCTGGCGGCTGAAGCCAATGAACGCCGAGTTGGAGAGTTGCAGCAATTTGGCGGAGATCCCCGGGTCCTGGCTGGCAATCGCGGCGATCTGTTGGGCCGAGGTGTTGGGGGATTGGAGGGCCTCGGTGATTTCCAGATAAAGCGCCGGGACACTGGGCAGGCTTTTCAGGCTGCCGGCCAGGTTGCATAACTCGTCGTTCGCGAGCTGGGATTTGACTTCGGTAACCCGTTTGAGGCAATCCTTCAACACCTCGAGCGTGCAGGGCTTTTCAAGAAACTGGTGCGTCAACCCCATGCAGCTGGCCACTTCACTGAGGTCGGCATATCCGGAAAGAATGATGCGCACCGTATGCGGATCCTGCCGCAGGACATGGTTCAACAATTGGATGCCGTTGATGCCCGGCATGCGCATGTCCGTGACGATCACGTCGAATTTTCGCTGGTTCACCCAGGCGACCGCTTCCTCGCCACTATTCGCAAATTCCATCTCCCAGACGTCGTTCATGGAACGCATGCACATTTTCAACACCCGCAGCATGGAAGGTTCGTCATCCACAAACAAAATCCGCGCTTTGCCTGGCGGATTCGTCGGCGGGGACAGCGGACTTGCAGCCGTCGCCACCCCATTGGTCGGCAGCCAGTCACCATGATTATTCTGATTAGTCACAGGTAACGATATGTGGGTATTTAATCGGCAGACCAGGCATGGACTTAAACGCAAAGTTCGTGGCCCCGCCGCGTCCCGACCTTGCAGCCGGGGATGATCCGCCCGGCGAACACACTTTGAACCCGTCGGAATTACTCCCGGCGCATCCTGTAGCCGGTGGTTGAGCGGAGCGACACCACTGGAACCTGGCGCCCGGGAATTCCGCACTCCGGCAGGAGTGCCTGCCATTCATGGCACGGCCGTCCCGCTCCGCCCTCGCATCACGCAACACGCATCACGCATCACGCATCACGCAACACGCATCACGCAACACGCAACACGCAACACGCAACACGCATCACGCATCATTTCCAAAAAACACCTCAAAAACCCCCGAAATAATCCTTTTTACGCCATGAAACACCCACCACGAAACCATTCAAGCCCTGCGGATATGGGTTCCCGATCCGCCATTATCCGGCGGGGGCCGACGCTTGCGCTTGCCAAGGGGCAGCGCCTATGAGACAAATGGCGCGTCGCAAACCTGATTCAGATTTGATGTTCCGGTATAAACAACTACTTCGCCATGGCGCGCGAGCGCGACACACCTGGCTGGCTCTGGCCTTGTGGCTGGGGGTGGGGTGGGGAGCGATGGAAGCCCACGCCGCCCCGGGGGAAACCGGCGCGAATGGGAACTGGATGCTGGAGGCCACCAACCACTTGGGCCAGTGGATTTGGGACACCAACACGTTTGATAAACAGACGTGCCGCTTCTGGAAACCCTTTGAAATCCCGCCGAAAGCCGTCGTCAAGAAAGCCATTTTGCATCTCACCGTGGACAATGGTTATGTGCTGTTTTTGGACGGGAACGAAATCGGGCGCGGCAGCGACTGGCGCTCGGTGACGGAATACAACATCAGCCTGTTGTTGAAGCCCGGCCGGCATATCCTGGCGGTGGAGGGATTCAACGACCGGCTGGAGGCGGGTTTGATTTTTGGGCTGCACATTCAATTTGCCAACCGGGAGCCGATGGATGTGGTGTCAGATGATTCCTGGCTGGTGGTGCCAGCCACCGTGCCAAAGTGGATGGCCAAAAAGCAGGCTCGACCGGACTGGCATGGGGCGATTATGGAGGGGCCGGTCCATCATCATCCCTGGGAAATCTGGCCCATCGGGCTGACCACCGGTCCGGCCCTGCAGCCGGTGGTCGTGCATTTCTGGCAAACCGGGTGGTTTCAACTCGCGCTGCTCTCGCTGCTGCTGCTGACGCTCGCCGCGTGTTTCCGGCTGTGGACCCAACTGGCGATGCAAGCCCGGTCGCAAAAACTGCTGCAGGCGGAGCGCATCCGCATTGCGCGGGACATCCATGACGACCTGGGGGCGCAGCTCACGCAATTGCTGCTGCTGTGTGAAGTGGGGCAGCGGGAACAGCCGAAGGATTCACCGGCCCAGATCCAGTTCAACCAGCTTTGCGTGCTGGCGCGCGAACTGTCCTGCGGGATGGATGAAGTGGTTTGGACGGTCAACGCGCGCCGGGACACGTTGCGGGATTTCACGAGTTATGTGTGCAAGTTTGCGACGGTGTTTTTGGATGCCACGCCGATCCGCTGCCGGCTGGATGTGGCGCCGGACCTGCCGGACGCGATGTTTGACCTGCCGTTGCGGCGGAATCTGTTCCTGGCAGTCAAGGAGGCGCTCAACAACGCGGCCAAGTATTCCAGCGCCACGGAGTTATTCGTGCGGATTGCCCGGGCCGGGGAGACGCTGGTGGTGACGGTGGAAGACAACGGACAGGGATTTGACCCGGATAAACTCACCGGCGAGCGCAATGGGATGGCCAACATGGCG